>OIWM01000843.1_pt1 | contig 34313 bp, 25 predicted proteins | sample 1587451 | NCBI WGS metagenome assembly OIWM01 (sample SAMEA3888907, study PRJEB22519) | human gut metagenome | biome: human gut; feature: human-associated habitat; material: faeces | place: Denmark | collected 2011
CCATATCAGGCAGCACGGTTTTTTGTTTGTAACCGCAGTCGTGTGGGAGCGGCCGCGCTTACATAAATGGGGATGTAACGCTCATCCCCGCCTCTTCTTTAGCGGTCCCAATCCGCTACTTTCTCCTGTCGGACGTCCGTTCCCCCTTAGCGGACGTCCGACCACTTCTTTTTCTAACCCTTTTCTTGGAGGTCCTTTTTATGCGTGGTATTCCATCTCTAATTACAGATATTCGAAAAAAGGTTTTTGCCGAAGTCACCAGAATGGCATACTCTGGCGACTTCGGTCAGATGGAGGATATCCCATACCGCATCGTCCCCGGCAAAACCCCCTGCACCGGGAATCGGTGCTTTTAGAGCGTGCCATCGCGGGTGAGCGCGTGCGGCTGGCAATGGGCTTATCGCTTCAGCCTGTGCAGACGCGGACGCTGCTCACCGAGGGTATGGACCACGCCGCCATTGCAGAGCAATACTACGAGCCGCTGCTGGTCAACATCATTCCCTACGCGTGCCACGCCTGCCCAACCAAGCGCTACAGCGTCACAAATATCTGTCAAGGCTGCCTCGCAGCATCCTGCCAAAGCGTCTGCCCCAAGGGGGCAATTTCCTTTGCAAACGGCAAGAGCGTCATTGACGAATCGGTCTGCATCCGATGCGGCAAGTGCGCCAGCGCCTGTTCGTACCACGCCATAGCGTTCATCGAGCGCCCGTGTCAGGCGGTGTGCGGCATGGACGCGATCGGACTGGATGAAAACGGCAAGGCGCGGATTGATTATGACCGATGCGTCTCGTGCGGGCAGTGCCTTGTGAGCTGTCCATTTGGAGCCATCGTCGATAAGAGCCAGATTTTTCAGGTCGTCCGCTCCATCGCGGAGGGAAACAACGTCGTCGCCATCGTCGCGCCGTCGTTTGTCGGCAGTTCGGAAAGAACGTGACCGTGCCGAAATTCGTCGCGGCGATGAAGCAGCTCGGCTTTTCCGACGTGGTCGAGGTCGCGGCGGGCGCGGACGTGTGCGCAGTTGAAGAAGCGCGGGATTTTGCAGAAAAAGTGCCCTCACGGCAGAAGTTTCTGGCGACGTCGTGCTGCCCGTCGTGGCGAATGATGGCGCGCAGGCTGTTTCCGAACGAATCCGGCAACATTTCTATGACCTACACGCCGATGATCTATACGGCAAGGCTCGTTAAGCATACCCACCCTGGCAGCAAGGTCGTGTTCATCGGTCCTTGCGCGGCAAAGAAGCTTGAAGCGATGCAGCAGGAGCTGCGAAGCGACGTGGATTTCGTCCTGACCTACGAAGAGCTGATGGGCATTTTCGAGGCGAAAGCTATCGATTTTTCGCAGTTGCCCGACACGCAGGAGCTGCATGACGCCTCCGGACTCGGACGCGGTTTTGCGGCGGCAGGCGGCGTCGCAGCAGCAGTGGAAGAAGTTCTGCGCCGCACACAGCCGGACATGGAAATAAAAATTCAGCGCGCCGACGGGCTTCGCGAGTGCAGGCGGCTTCTGACGCTTGCAAAAGAGGGAAAGCTTGACGGGTTTTTACTCGAGGGCATGGCATGCCCGGGCGGCTGCGTCGCGAGCGCGGGAACGATCATCCCGGCGGAGGCGGCAAAAAGCAGCTGGACGTGCATTTCCAGACTCAAGTCATTCACGGCGCACAAGCCGCCGAATCGCTTGGTCAAGTGCTCAAGCTTTAAGATTGTGCTCATTGCGGTCTACCTCCCTTTCCGGTTTTTTGCGCTCCGGACTTTGCACGGGAAAACAAACGGGATTTTCTGCGATCACCGGAGAAAATGCTGGCCAGACCGTTCGGCAGGAAAATAACGAACAGAAGCGTAATAATGGAGAACAGGAGCCAGTAATAGTTCTCCAGAAAACGCAGGACCTCCGGCACGATCATTACCAGCAGCGTTCCCAATACTGCGCCGGGAACGGAGCCGACGCCTCCAATCACCAGCATGATCACATAGTTGATGGAGAAATTGATCGTATACTCATCCGGGAAAATGAAACGAATAAAGTGCGCATACAGACATCCGGCGATACAGCCATAAACAGCTGCCAGCGTGAATGCGAGGATCTTCGGCCATGCGACATTGACGCCGGATGTTTCCAGTGCCTCCGGATTATCTTTGATGGCCTTGAGCATCCGCCCCCATTTGGATTTCACAACGCGCTGCGCGAAAATCAGCAGGATCGCTGTAATAGCAAGATAGAGGTAAAACGTCGATACATTGTCTGTAAAGGCATGGCCGAACAGAGTAAACGGCGGGATACGGTTGATTCCCGCAGAACCTCCGGTCAGGTCGATCAGGTTTGTGATAAAGATTCGGACGACCTCAGAAAAACCGATGGTTGTTAGTGCAAGATAAACGCCCTTGAGCCGGAGCGACGGATAGCCCAGTCCGATGCCGATGATGCAGCCCATTAGAATGGAAGCCAGCAGGCCAAGCCAAGGATTAATTCCAAGCTTCGTAGTGAGCAGGGCGGACGTATATGCGCCAAGCGCAAAAATGCCGGCTGTGCCAAGGTTCATCTGTCCGGTCAGTCCGGTAATAAAATTCAGGCCGGTGACAATAATGATGTTGATGAGTACCTGAACCATCAAATTCGTATAGTATTGCTTTTTCAGAAAGAGCGGCATACAGCCGGCTACAATTAAAAACAGGGCAAGCAGCATAATTGAAGTGCGTGTGCTTCGTTTCTTCATATTCTCAGCCCTCCGTCAGTCTTTCTTTCGTCCCAAGATCCCGCGCGGACGGAACAGAAGGAACAGGATCAGCAGGATAAATGACACACAGTCCTTATACATGGACGGCAGCAGCATACTTGCAATGTTCTCCAGAATTCCGACGACCAGTCCGCCGACGATCGCGCCGGGCAGATACCCGAAGCCGCCGATGACGCCGGAGCAGAAGCCCTTCAGACCAATCGTTCCGGTCATGGCAATGTGAACATTGTAAAGCGGAATGATCAGAATTCCGATGGCGGTACAGATCATTGCGCTCAGGCCGACAGTAAAGGCGATGTTCATGGGAACGTTGATTCCCATCAGTGCTGCGGCATATTTGTTATTGGAAACGCCCCGCATGGCCTTGCCCATCTTTGTTTTCTGCATGAACAAGGTCAAAAGCACCGTAATGATAGAGCATACGACAATGATAACGACCAGAGATTTGCCGATCACAGCGCCGCCGATGGAGAAGGTACCCTTCAGGAAGTTATTCAGGCCGAACGGCATCGGGCCCCAGATCAAGCGAATGCCTTCCGTGATAATGCGGCCCAGAATAACGGTTCCGATCGTGGCAAACAGATTTGACGAGCATTTGCTCAGCGGATTGAAGATTGCCAGCGCAGATATGGCGCCGAACAGGAACATGGTGATCAGTGTGCAGAGAATTGCCAGCGGCTCTGGCAGTCCGGAACTGAGAACATAGGTACCCGCGAATGTAAATGCGCTGAGCATGATGAACTTGTCGTGACTGAAATTCAAAAGGCCCGTGGCATTCCAGATAATTGTGTACTCAATACCGACCAGCGCATAGATGAAGCCCATGGCAATGCCGGTGATGAGGACCTGCAGAAAAATATTCATTGCTTTTCAGCCTCCAAACCGTGGGTGAAATTCTCGGGCAGGATGCCGGATCCTGCCCGAAGAATCTGTGGTGCATTTTGCTTTTCAGCGATGTGTGCAGACTCAGTTCAGAGTGACCTTTTCTGCAAGCGTGCAATTCTTCTCGCCATCGAACTGGACAATGAAGAGCGTGGAGTTCAGATCATTGTTTTCGTCGCAGGTCAGCGAGCCGAGAACGGTTTCCAGCCCGGAGGTCTGCGCCATAGCTGCCTTTACAGCCTGCGGATCCGTACTGCCGGCGCGTTCGATGGAATCGGCAACAACATAGGTCGCAGCATAATACAGTGCAGCCAGACGGTCGACTTCAAGACCGTTCCAGCGCTCTGCATAGCGCTGGACATACGCCTGCAGAACTTCGTCATTCTTGTCCTCGAAGTAATCGGTTGCAGCGTAGCAGCCTTCCAGTGCTTCCGCATCGATCAGAGGAATGTTTGCGGGCATCGGCAGTGCATTCGGGCCGACGTAATCGATGTCATGCATTCCGAGCTCAAAAAGCTGACGTACAACAAGGACTGTATCGGCATCATGCGTGAAAGAGAAGATGCAGTCCGCACCCCAGTTCTTGATTTTCAGCAGCTGTGCAGAAACGTCCGTATCACTGCTGGTCATGCCTTCGGTAAAGGTCTCAATTCCGTATTCCCCGGCCGCTTCGACAGCGGCGTTCATGGCAGCCATGCCGTAATCATCAGTGTTGTGGATGATGCCGATCTTTTTGGAGCCAAGCGTTTCGGCAGCAAACTTGACCATAACAGTGCCGACCAGCGCATCGGACACAGAAATGCGGAAAAACGTATCGGATTCATTGTCGCGGATCGCGGGGCTGGTTGCGGCAGATACAAAGGGAACGCCGGACTCCTGGAAATACTGAAGGCAGGAGTTGACCATGCCGCTCGTCGTCGGGCCGATACAGGTGACGACGTCTTCGGAAAGAATCTTGTTGATGGACGTGACGGCGCCCTGCGCGGTGCTGGCATTATCGACCATGTAGATCTCCAACGGACGGCCGAGCACGCCGCCAGCGGCGTTGATCTCCTCCGCAGCCAGATAGACGGCATCCATCATCAGCAGACCGGATTCCACGAAGTCGCCGGTCGCCATACCGGAAAGGCCGATCAGGATCGGCTCAGCAGAAGGATCTTCGGATGCGGCATTGTCGGCGGGCTTCTGGGTGGACCCATCTTGTGCAGAATTTGCGGGGGTAGTTGCAGAGTTCGCGTCTTTTTGCGGTGCGGCGCAGGCGACAAGTCCAAGGACCATTACCAGCGCAAGCAGGAATGCGAGTGCCTTTTTCATCATTTTTCCTCCATTTTTTGATATTCTTGTTGCCAAATAGCTACAATTGCATTATAATAAACTTGCTAATAGTTGTAAAGTAGGATTGTTCAACAATTATACAGTCTATAATTGGCGATATTGCACAAGCCGTACTTTTTATATGCAAATTGCGTGTAAAACAGCGAATATCACAAACGGAGGAAGTATATGATGGAGCGAGAGCAACTGCGCACGGTTTCAACTGTGGAGGCTGTCTCCACCGCACTTGAGGAGGACATTTATGCCCTGCGCTACGAAATGGGAGAAAAAATCAAGGAAACCGATCTGGTCCTTCGATTTAATGTCAGCCGCAACACGATCCGCGAGGCCTTGGCGTATTTGACATCAAAAGGCTTGCTGGAAAAGGTAACGAATAAAGGCATATACGTTAAGGAGATCATGGCAGCGGATATCGTTGAAATATTTCATTTGCGCCAGCTGCTGGAGGCAGAGGCGATCCGCGAGATCATCGCGTCCGGAGAGGTCCCGCAGCGGCTGCACGCACTGGCGGATACCGTTTCGGAACGTGATCCGGAAAAGGAACGGATCGCAAATCTGAATGCAGATATGGCATTTCATGAGGGCCTGGTCGAGGCTGCCGGAAGCCAGCGCCTGACAAAGATGTATCAGGGACTTCTGACGGAGGTAAAGCTCTGTGTATTCCAGTCGCAGGCATTTGTTCCGGCTCGCTCCGAAAATATCGTGCGGCATTTTGATCTGCTGCGCGCGATGGAAGCCGGAGATCTTAAAGAGGCGCTGAATTGCCTTTCTGAGCACATTGAATCGGCGATCCAGTGCTACCAAAATGGCTTGCGCCAGAGAGTTCGCACAAAATAGGCGCCCGGACGATCAGCTTAAAATATATACGGCAAAACAAAAAGGAGATTTCCGCTATTCGGAAATCTCCCTAACTATATATAAATGATGTTTTCGTGGAGTCTGCCACTCTGCTACAAAACAAAGAAAAGCCCTGCACAGCAGGGCTTTTCCTTATATCCATATCGTTCAATAACACCAATTTTTACTGCGCAGAACATATCCCCACGGTTTTCAGCTGCGGCATATTGTTTGGCTTCAGCTACCATGCGAGTCCTGTTTGGACCCATTCCGGACGGCCACTCTGACTGCGCAAAGGCTTTGCATCAAGTCTTTTTTGCACAAACACCTGTGCGCGTCTGCAAAAAATATATTATTTTCCATTTTTGCACCGAGGCAATTGCATTCAGATGTGCAATATGCTATAATGCAAGAGAAAATTGGGGTATTATCCATTCCGTGGAGTGGCAAACTCTGCGAAAGCTTTGCCTGTGTACCAGCAAATCATTTGCGGCGATAAAATGATTTGCTTTTTGCTGCCCGGAATGATAGTAGGCACTTATTTGACATTTGCATTGCGCGCGGCAAAAGAAGGAAGTTCGATGAGAAAAGGTAGAAATGCGAAACAAGCGTTTATCGAGAGTGCGATCCGCATTGTGGCGCGGGAAGGTCTGGACAAGGCGACGACAAAGGCGATCGCTGCGGACGCGGGCCTGAACGAGGCGTACATTTACCGCTGCTTCGAGAGCAAGGAAGCCATGCTGCGCGACGCCTTTCACATGGAGGATGTGAATTTTGCGTATTTTCTCAAGCAGCAGTTCCCGGCGATGCACGACGAGGACACGCCATGGAAAAGCCGGGCATTTCGGCTGTGGTCTGTGAGCTGGCGCTTCATCCTGGAAAGATGCGATGATTACTGCTTTTACCTCCGTTATTACTATTCTGCGAATTGCCGCAAATACGCCTATAAGGAGCATCTGGAGTGCTTTCAGGAGCTGTTCGCCGCCATGAGGCAGGTATTCCGGCCGGAGGCCAACGTGGACATGCTGCTGCATCAGGTCTTTGACACGATGCTGTCCTTTGCTGCGCGGGTGATCGGCGGAGAAATGCCGGATAACGACGAGACGACGCGCTGGGCCTTCGAGCAGATCTACAGCTTCGTAGCGCCCAACGTCCGGGAAGAGCTTCTGCGGACGGACACAGCGGCGGAAAAATGAGCATATAGCGAAAGCGCAATAGAGAAAACGCGAAAGGCGCGCCTTTCGCGTCCGTAGGGTACCCTACGGACGATATCTCTCTATATTGCGGATCATTGAAATGTGGGGATGTGGGACATATGGCGACAGCGGCGCCCAGCTGTCTGACGGAGGAAGGCTCCGCCAAAGTGACGATACAGATAGCAAAGCCTGTATTGCAGCCCCGAAGGCTGTATCTGATATCCAAGCGTGTTTTTGATCTTGCTTTCTCGTTTCTGGGACTGCTGATACTGGCGCTGCCGATGACGATGATCGCGCTCATCATTGTGCTCGATTCGCCGGGTGCGCCGATCTTCAAGCAGGAGCGGCTCGGGCTTCACGGCAAGCCGTTCATGATCTACAAGTTCCGTTCGATGCGTCTCAATGCAGAGGAAAACGGCCCGCAGTGGGCGGACGAGCAGGACCCGCGGTGCACCCGCTTCGGACAGTTTCTGCGGCGGACGCGGCTGGACGAGCTGCCGCAGCTCTGGAATATCCTGCGCGGAGACATGAGCTTTGTAGGCCCGCGTCCGGAGCGCGCCTATTTTTACCGGAAGTTTGAAGAGTACATCCCCGGCTTTTCCAATCGGCTGATGGTAACGCCCGGCCTGACCGGCCACGCGCAGGTGAACGGCGGCTACTCCCTCAAGCCAGAGGAAAAAATCGTTTACGATATGGAATATATCGAAAAGCGCTCTGTTCGGATGGATCTGAAGTGTATTATCAAGACCATCTGCGTCGTCCTGTGCGGCGATGGCGCCCGATAAAGAGATATTCGGAGGACATTCCCCAACATGAATGAAAACAAGAATACATATGCTCCCGCAGGCGGCGCAGAGCTGTCCCTGTGGGACATCGTGCAGCTCCTGCTGAAAAAGTTCTACTGGCTGCTGCTGGCGGGCATTCTCGCGGCGGCAGGCGTATACGCGGTGGTAACGCTGCTCATTACGCCGACCTACGAGTCGAAGGTCAGCTTCTATGTATACAACAGCGCGAATAATACGCAGCAGACGGGAACCATCAACAACAGTGACCTTCAGGCTGCGGAAAGCCTTGCGACGACCTATTCCAAAATCCTGGAGAGCAATTCCGTCCTCGACGCGGTCCTGGAGGATCTGAATGTGGATGGAAGGCTGTCGAGAAAAGAGCTCAGTCGGATGATCAAGGTCTCCGTCGTTTCCAACACGCAGCTGCTCGAAGTCGTCGTTACCTCGACGGACGCGCAGTTTGCCTGCCGGATCGCGGACTCCTTCGGGAAGGTCGCGCCGACGGAGATCGTCCGCATCACTAAGGCGGGCGGTGTTGAGGTCGTCGATCGTCCGGAGGTGGCGGCCGAGCAGTCGTCTCCAAGGACGGTTTTTGACAGCGCGCTCGGTTTCGTTGTGGGCGCCATTCTTGCCTCGCTCGTGCTCGTGGCGCGGATGCTCTCCGACACGACGATCTACCTGCCGGAGGACATCGAAAAGCTGACGGGCATGACCGTACTGGGCCAGATCCCGGATATCAACGTTACAGATAAGAGCTACACCTATTGGGAGCTGACGGAAGGAGGCACGGCACGCAATGAAGCCGAAGAAAGCAAGCAGCAAGGCGGCAAGTGAAGCCGTCGCCGTCAACCGCAGACGCCTCCTGAACAATGCATCGCCGTTTGCGATCAAGGAGGCCTATGTCAAGCTCCGCACCAGCCTGATGTTCTGCATGACGGCAGATAAGGAGCGCGCCTGCAAGACCTTCGCCATCACAAGCTCCAAGCCCTCGGAGGGCAAGAGCCTGACGGCGGCCAACGTTGCGATCAGCTACGCGATGCTTGGAAAGAAAGTCCTGCTGATCGATGCGGATATGCGTAAGCCGACGCAGAGAAAGCTCTGGAAGGTAGAGCTTGCGGCGGGACTCTGCGACTTTCTGGCGAAGATCTGGAAGCTGGAGATCGCAAAGGTGCAGGATCTTCCGCTCTGGATCGTCTGCACGGGGACTATCCCGCCGAATCCATCGGAGCTGCTGGCTTCCGACCGGATGAAGGGCTTTGTGAGCGAATGCGCCAGAGTCTATGACTACGTTATCATCGATACGCCGCCGATCAACACGGTCGCGGATGCGCAGATCGTCGCGACCTATGTGGACGGCGTCGTGCTCGTGACCAAGTCCGGCTATACGACGTCGGATGAGCTGAACGCCGCGATCGAGGCGGTGCATCAGGCGGGCGGCAATCTGTGCGGCGTGGTGCTGAACGGCCTGAATATGAAGTCCGTGAAGTATTCGTACAAATATAAGTACAGCGATAAGTACGGATATAAGTATGGATACAGATACGGAGACAAATACGCCTACTCGGACGCCAATGAGACGCACTGAGGGTATGATCGACCTGACGCTGGACTATCATGCGCATGTGCTTCCGGGCTGTGACCATGGGAGCGACGGCGTGGAAACGTCCCGGAAGCAGCTTGCGATGGCAGCTGTGGCCGGGATACGGACGGTCTGTGCGACGCCGCATTTCTACCCGCACAAGGAGTCCATCCCTTCCTTTTTGCAGCGCCGGGCGGAGTCAGCCAGGCTCCTGCGCGAGAGCCTGACGGCGGATGCGCCGCAGCTCCGGCTCGGCGCGGAGGTGCTGATCTGTGACGGGATGGAGCGGCTGGACGGACTTTCCCGGCTGTGCCGCGAGGAAACGGACGAGCTGCTGCTGGAAATGCCGTTTTATCAGTGGCCGGAGTCGATCTGGGAGACGCTGTACCGGCTTCTGGAGCGGCGGGATATCCGGATCGTTCTGGCGCACGCCGACCGGTATCCGCCGGAGGATATCGAGCGACTGATCGAAGACGGCGTGCCGTTACAGCTCAATGCGGAATGCCTGACAAAGCCGCTCCGGCGCAGGCGATATCTTTCGTGGATCGAAAGCGGCGCGGTGCAGTATCTGGGCAGCGATATCCATATGCTCGGGAAGGGCTACCGCGATTTTGAAAAATGCAGGAGCCTTCTGGAAAAGAGAGGCTGAAAGGAAGAGAGGCGGGAAAATGGATGCAAAAGGGGAGCGACCTCTGGTCTCCGTGATCATGCCTGCCTATAACGCAGAAAAATACATCGAAGAGGCTATCCGCTCCGTGCTCTCGCAGACCTATACGAATTGGAAGCTGCTGATCTTGGACGACGGCTCGACCGACCGGACGGCGGAGCTCGCGGAGAGGTTTGCAAACGCGGATACCCGCATCCGCCTGCTCCGAAATCCGCAGAACATGGGCGTGGCCCGGACAAGAAACCGCGGCTTCGACATGGCGAATGGAGACTGGGCTGCGCTGCTGGACAGCGATGACGTATGGCACAGCGACAAGCTGGAAAAGCAGCTGGCCGCCGCAGAGCGCTCCGGCGCGGACATGATCTACTGCTCGTATTCCATGATGGACGCCGATGGCCGAAGGATATCGGATTTTATCGTGTCGGAGCGGACCAGCTACGCCGCGATGCTGGAGGAGAGCGTGCTGAGCTGCTCGACGGTGCTGCTGTCCAGGAGCATTTATTCCGAGTATCGCTTTTCGACGAATTATTATCACGAGGACTACGCGCTCTGGCTCCGTCTGCTGCGGCTGGGCTTTACCGCCTTTGGATGCAGAGATGTGCTCGCAGATTACAGGATCCTGAAGGGCTCGCGCTCGAATGACAAGCTGAGATCCGCAAGGCAGCGCTGGCTCGTCTACAGGAAGGCGGAAAAGCTGTCGCTCGCCAGATCTGCGCATGCTTTTGCGGGCTATGTCCGGCGCGGGATCGCAAAATACAAGAGAGTGTGAGATGAAGACCACAGAGCAAAAAAGAGAATTATCTCCTCATCAGGCCCTCCTTCTGGAGATGCTGAAGGATCTTGACGCGGCTTGCAGAAAGCATGCGATCCGCTATCAGCTTTTTGCGGGCACGGCGCTTGGCGCGGTGCGGCACAGGGGATTTATCCCGTGGGACGACGATCTGGATGTTATCCTGCTTCGCAGCGAATATGACCGTTTTTTTGAGGAGGCGGCACCGGAGTTGGATCCGGAGCGCTATTATGTCCAGCGTGAGGGCGGACCGCACTGGCCGATGCAGTTTTCCAAGCTGCGGCGCAACAACACCGCCTGCATGGAAAAATACCACCCAAAGGATCCATGCATCCATCAGGGCGTCTATATCGATATTTTTCCCTGTGATAATCTTTCCGACGCTCCGGCGATGCGCCAGCTGCAATTTGCCGCAGCCAAGGTCGTGATCGCCAAGGCGCTCTATGCGCGGGGATACGAGACGGACAGTATGGCGAAAAAGCTGTTCATGCAGCTCTGCCGACCGCTTCCGCGCGGACCGCTGGAACGGCTGTGCATGAGAAAAGAAGACACGGCTTCGCAGATGGTGCACACCTTCTTTGCAGCCGGAAAGAAATATGAAAAGAATGTTTTTCCGCGAAGCTGGCTGGAGGAAAGCATGGATATGCCGTTCGAGGACGGCACGTTTCCGGTCTCCGCGCATTATGATGCGCTCCTGACGCGCCTGTATGGCGACTATCACCGCCTACCTGCTCCGGAGGAACGCAAATGCAAGGAGCATGCCGCGATCCTTGATCTGGAGCACTCCTATGTGGAGCATCTGGAAGAACAAAAAAATATGACGTTTGAAGTTCATACGAGAAGTATTCGGTAAAGGAGAAAGTTGTGCCCACAAAGGAACGAAATGGTTATCTTGATTTTGTTAAGGGATTTGCCATTTTCCTAGTGATTTTTGGACATGCATTACAGTATGGAAGCGGCGATAGCTTTTTGACGCAGGAGCTTTATTGGGATGACCCACTCATGAAGGCAATTTACAGTGTACATATGCCTTTGTTTGCAGCGGTCAGCGGTTATTTTTACTGGTTTGGCTTAAATCGACGCGGGCCGATAAAGGCCGCATGGAACAAAATACAGCAGTTTCTTCCGGTTTGCATCGTGTGGGGCACGATACTATGGATCGCGCATGGCGCAGCCGGGAAAGGCTGGGGGCTGAAAACACTCATTAGGCTGTGTATTACTGATTACTGGTTTCTCTGGACGATCATGATCGCTTCCGTAGTGGTTTCCTTTGTGCAATGGACAGCGCAGGAACGGCGTGTGATGCGGGTAATGCTGTATGAGGCTGCCTGTGCAGTGGCGTTTCTAACGCCTGATACTTACTGGTTCAATGCGCATAAATTTATGCTCGGCTATTTTGTAATGGGCTTCTTCTACGGAAAATACGGCTGCAGTTGGCTGCAAAAGCCAGTCGCAATGCTTGTCTCCGTAGCTGCATGGTGTGCAATGATTCCCTTTTACACAAGAGAGGCTTACATATACCTGAGTGGATTTACACTCATGGGAAAGGAGAACTGGCTGAAACAGCTTGGTATCGACATCTATCGCTTCGCGGTCGGCGCAGCTGGGGTTGTGATGCTGCTGTGCCTGCTGAAAAAGCTTTATGAAAAAATGAGGATCGGCTGGTTCTTTGGCGCTATTCGAAAAGTTGGCGAGAGATCCCTTAGCATTTATATCTTGTCAACATACATATTTACTGATCTGCTGCCGTATTTGACACAAAATGCAGAGGTCAATTATCTCCTTACATTATTGGAAAGCGTTGTAATGCTTGCGTTTTGCTGCGCAGTGGGTTCACTGCTGCAAAGGTCAAAAATGGCAGCGCGGCTGCTGCTTGGATGCAAATATTAGGTCGATTTGAAAAGAGCTGAAAACGCTTATGAGCTTAGAGTCACCGCGAGTGCTCGTTGTCAGTCACAATGTGTTCAGCAATTCGGGGAACATGGGGAAAACCATGATGCGAATGTTGGGGGGCATCCCGCCGGAGCGCCTTGCGCAGCTGTATTTTCACCAGGAGATCCCGACTCGGAAATGCTGCCTGCACTATTTTCGGATCACGGACAGCGATATCCTGCACTCGGTTTTTACGCGCCGTGCGCGGTACAAGAAATTTGAAGAAAAAGACATCGATGAGTCTGTTATGCGCAGCAGGACAGATACGGGAAATCTTGCAAAGGTTTATCAGTTTTCCAGACGCCGCACACCGATGATCTATCTCTTGCGCAATTGGATGTGGGCGCTGGGAAAATGGAAAACAAAAGCGCTGAGAGAGTGGGCAAAGAGCTTTGCGCCGGATGCCATTTTTCTGGCGGCGGGTGATTATGCATTTCCATATCATATTGCACTTTACTTGTCAAAACTCTTGGACGTTCCGATCATCATGTGGTGTGCTGATGACTTTTTCATTGAACCAAGGAGAAATGGAAAACTGCTCCGAAGAATACAATGCAGGAATTTACTGGACCTGGCGAGAAAAGCGACAGAGCGTTCAAAGAGCGTTATTGCCATCAGCGATGCGATGCAGAGAGACTATGAGCAGCTATTCGGATTCCCGGTGCAGACGGTTCGCATTTCCTGTGAAGAAAATCGATTTTCATTGCCAAGGGATCAGCGCTCTGGAATTGTCTATGTCGGGAATTTGGGCATCCACCGGATCGATCCATTGATAGAGCTTGGATGTGCGCTCAGAAAGGCGAAAATTCCGGGCTTTGAAATGATCTGCGTGTATTCCGGCGAGCAAAAGCCGGAGACACTGCAGCGCATCAACGAGAAAAACGGACTATCCTTCTGCGGCTATCTGGCAGGGGAAGAAGTGGAAAAGCTCCTTGGCAGGAGTAAATTCCTGATCATTATAGAAGCTTTTGGAAAAGAGGCTGTCTGCCGGACACGGTATTCTCTTTCTACGAAGGTCGCCGAAAGCCTGCGCAGCGGCGCTTGTATTTTGGCATACGGTCCGCAGGATGTTGCATCGATCAGCTATTTGCAGCATTATCAGGCAGCATGGATTCTCAGCTCCGCGGGAGAGTTGCCCGGGGCGGTAAAGCGCTTGTGTGCCGAGCCGGATGCGTACACAAATTATGTGCGCACGGCAATGCAGCTGGCAGATCGGTTTCATAATGCAGAGAAAATCGAAAAAATGATGAACGATATTCTGCAGAAGGCAATTGAAAGAGTACCGAAAACAGATATGGAGGTCAATAAAGAATGAGAAAGCAAAAGAAGAACAGCAAAAACGTCAAGCGCTTGCGAGGATGCGCTGTACTCCTGCTATGCGGCTTGCTTGTGTGCGGAATGCTGGCAGGATGCAGCAAAGCAGATGAGCAAAAGGATACACAGAACACCGGTTCCCCAGTTGAGGCTGAGGATATCCTGATCCAAACGAGCTATGGTACTCTGCATTATCCTGGGAACTGGCAGGAATATGTTACCATTCGGCAGGAGCAGAGCAGCAGTGCTGTTTTGGTCACCTTTGAGACCGAGATCGATGGCGCAAAGTATGAATTGTTTAGGATCTCCATTGGGCAGGATGAAGGCAGCGTTGTCGGAAGCCTGACGGACAGCACCGGAACACAGAGAAATGTTTGCCTGCATGTTGACGAGCTGCCTGCGGATTCCGGACTGGAGGAATCTGAGCAGACCCGGTTTTACGCCATGCAGGAGGACTTAAATTATCTGATCGATCATTTGAAATAAAAGGAAGGAGAGCAGAACATGAGAAGCGGAAAGACGAAAAGAAGCATATCGGCGATACTCGTCTTGGTACTGCTGCTGTCGGCGCTGCTGCCCATGACCGCGTATGCGGCGGACGAGCAGACGAGCTGGGATGTGGAGCAGGACTACGAAGAGGCGCTTGCACCCGGCCAGGAGGATATCTGGGCCGGGACGGAGGAAGAGCTTCCGGAGAAGCCATTTGATGAAGCGCTCCCGATGGAGGAGGAGATGCCTGCTGCGGAGACGGTTGCGGACTACGCGACGTTCCTTTCTGGCCTGAAGCTCCTGGAAGGCTACGCCCAGACCTACGCGGCGGATAATGCGGGCGAGAACGTCAATGCGCTTATCATCAACTTCATCCGCACGGGCGTTGAGCGCTACACGTCCGGCACATGGGAGATGGTCTGCGGCAAGGAAAACACAGCCTTTACGGCCTATGTTGCCGAGCAGGACGCAGCGAACGGAACCTCGGCGACGGCGCTGAAGAACATCGAGAACTTTGCGCTGCCCAACGGCGATCCGGCTGACCTCGGCCATGTGTTCGGTGCAATGGATGTGGCGAACTACGCGAAGGTGCAGGGCATGACGGAAGCCGTCGTGCAGGCCCGCGCCGACATGGGCAGCTGGGCCGGCGATATCACCGACCTGATGTACTGCGCCGAGAACGTGGACATTCCTGACAGAGTGGACACCTCGGAGACGGATGTGGACGCTCTTGCGGCCAACATCCGGGCAAGATACCTCGGCGTGCCCTACAGCACGCTCAATGAGGTCGATCATTCGTTTACCGATACCGACCTCTATGGCGATATGGATGCGTTCTATCTCACCACGGAGATGAATCTCGGCGGAAGCCTCAGCACGCTCGCTGAGAATTACTTTACGGCTGGTCTTACGGATAAAAGCCGCGCGTCGTATTTCCTGACCAACCGCCTCGGCGGGATGGTCACCAAGGACGGTATCCGGAGCAAGGTCCTGAGCACTTATACCGGGAATACCCTGATCGGTGCGCTGGAAAGCTCGTATTCTCTGACCGACCTTCCCAACTATGAGACGCTCCGCAAGGCGTGCTGCTATGCCTTTGCGGACTATCTGTTCGATCTGGCCGGCGACCCGAACGGCACCGACCCGGTCGATCCGGACCCGGAGCCCGATCCGGAGCCTGACCCGGATAATGCTTACTATTCCGTGTTCTCGTCGGATACGACGACGGTCGTTCCCGGCGTGACGCAGACGATCAACTACGCGCTGACAAAGGACGATAAGCAGATCGTCTATTACATTGCCACGGTCGATATCTCCCGCGACGATGTGAACGTCTACGCGAACTATCACGCAAATGATCCGTCGCTCGGCTGGGCGATGTCCCGTGTCTCCGACCAGATGGCGGCAGCCCAGAAGCGGCATTCCGATCCGTCCGATGCGGCGAATTATGTGGAGCATTACAATGCTGTGGTCGGCGTGAATGCGGACTTCTACAACATGACGACCGGCGCTCCCAACGGCGCGCTGGTCATGGAGGGTGTCGAATACCACAGCGGCGCATCGGCGAACTTCTTTGCGATCCTGAAGGATGGCACGGCCATGATCGGCAGCTCCGGTGAATACGACTCCTATAAGGATCAGATCCAGGAGGCCGTCGGCGGCAGCGTCTATCTGGTCAAGGACGGCAAGTCTGTTGTGGACAGCTCTGCCGACTATTATAACAGCCGCCATTCCCGCACCTGCGTCGGCATCACGGCGGAGGGCAAGGTCGTCCTGATGGTGCTCGACGGCCGTCAGGAGCCGTTCTCCGCAGGCGGCAGCGCAGAAGAGCTGGCGCAGATCATGCTGGACGCGGGCTGCGTGACCGCCATCAATCTGGACGGCGGCGGCTCTACCACCTTCGTTGCCAAGCAGGAGGGCAGCGACACGCTTACGGTCGTAAACCGCCCCTCCGACGGCTACGAGCGTTCCATCAGCTCCTCGCTGATGGTCGTTTCCACTGCGCCGGTCTCTACGGAGTTCGATCATGCACTGATCACCTCTGCCTATGACTACCTGACGGTCGGCACGGCGCTTCCACTTGCGGCCTCCGGCGTCAGCGTGTCCGGCAGTGCGGCGGAGCTTCCGGCGGATGTCACTTGGCGGTCTGCGGACGAGACCATCGGCACGATCTCTGAGGACGGCGTATTTACCGGCGTCAAAAAGGGAAGCGTGGAGGTGCAGCTCCTGTCCGGCGAGACGGTCATCGGCAGCAAGACGCTCAACGTAGTCGAGCCGAACGGCCTGAAATTCTCCAAGACGAGCATCAATGCCATCTACGGCAAGCCGGTATACCTTCCCCTGATCGCTACCTACAATGAAAATCCCGTTGCGATCCGCGCGGAGGACATCACGTTTGAGCTGAGCAGCAGCGCGGCAGGTACGGTTGAAGCTGTGAGTGACGGCTTTACATTTACCGGCGTGGAAAGCTCCGGACTGAAAAACACGACGGTGACCGCAATGGTTACCCGCGACTATTCCATCAGCGCGTCGATCAAGGTCGCCATGTACAGCGAAAATCAGGCGATCTTCGACTTTGACAACGCGACGAGCGGCGACCGGACGTTTGCATGGACGCGTGAGGTCACGAACGCGGAATACATCCCCGGCGGCGACAGCGAGGTCGACCGCTATCATGTGATCGATCCCAGCCAGCCTATGAACGTTACCTATGTTTTCGGTCTGGACATGATGACGATCAAGGTCCCGGAGAAGCTGGAGCCTCTGCTGGCGATGGTCGCCGGCGGCGACATTTCCGGCATCACGGCATGGGATCTGCTGCTCCAGCTGGCGGAGCGCGTCAGCAAAAAGACCGAAGTGACGGTAAAGTTCCAGTTTGACCAGAACGTGGCTGTGGACATCAGCGGCCTGACGGTGTCGAACGATTACTTCACGCTGACCTCGGCGGTTCTGGACGAAAACAACCTTCTTACCGTCAAGTGCAACTTTGTCAAGCAGAGTCAGGCCATCGATCCCGATACGGCCAACCCCATCTGCATCCTCAGCGGCGTGCAGCTGTCCGCCAAGGACGGCGCACAGTGGGATGATAATCAGTGCCTGAGCATTGAGAACTCCGGCTCGATCGGCTACGACATCTATCTGGGCGCGAATGCGCTCTACAGCATGGCCTGCCAGATCTCCTTCCAGGAGCAGTACGGCATTTACCCCTATGAGGAGCCGGAAAACACCACGCATCCGCGCGGCGGCCATTTCTACTGCGAATCGTATCAGGATTTCACCGACCGCTTCGTTCTGGACAACGGCTCGTGGACCGGCTGGAAAACGGTCAACGGCGTGTCCTACTACTTCATCGACAATCAGGCGCTGAAGGGCATCCACAAGGTTCCCGGTCTGAATGACGAAGGAAACGAATATTTCTATCAGTTCAACGAAATGACCGGCGCCCGTGAGGGCAAGGTCACGGGCCTGATCGAGCTGGACGGCGCGCGCTATTACGCCATCAACGGCGTGCCCAAGTCCGGCTGGTGGAATCTGACGGATGAAAACGGCGAGGAAGGCTATTATTACTTCGACCCGGTCAGCTTCAAGGGCCTGAATGGAAAGACGCAACGCTTCTTCGCAAATCTGACCTATGAGTTTGAGAACGGCAAGCTGATCCACGGCGCGTGGCTGGAAACAGATTATGGCACGAGATATTATTTTGGTCCGACCTATGTATATCATAAGTGGTTTACAGTCGATGGAAACCTTTATTACTTTGCACAGGACGGCTATCGCTATGAGGGCCTTCGCTATGTGAAGGAAGTCAACAACCACGACGATCCAGGATATTGGTACAATTTCGGCGAGGATGGCATTTGTCAAGGTGTTTATCAGCATACAGGATTGTTTGAGCTGAACGGAAATACCTACTATACGATCAACGGTATGGTTTGCAACGGCCTGTATAAGGCAGAAGACGGATATTACTATTATTTTGCCAGCAATTATGCAGCAGTTAAAAACGGCCGCTACTGGGTGTCCTATCCGAATGACACAGGTTTTGCGGAAGCATTCTATGACTTCGATGAGTACGGACATCTGAAGCTTCAGACGAATCCGGACTATAACGGAATTGTTGAGATCGACGGAGTGCTGTACTACTATGTGGATGGCATTCCGACCTATGCGGGCCTGATCCAGATCGAGGGCGATTATTACTATGTCAACAGCTCCTTTAAGGTCGTTACCACGCTGCATTACTGGGTGAATCGTACCAACGGGCTTCTTCCTGCGGGCTTCTATGACTTTGGCCCGGATGGCAAGATGATCAAAGAGCCTACGCCAGATCCAGATCCGAAACCGGATCCCGAACCTGATCCCGAAAAGAAGAATGGCATTGTAAACGAGGACGGCGAGCTGTACTACTACGTTAACGGCGTCAAGACCTACGCGGGCCTGATCCAGATCGACGGCGACTACTACTATGTCAATAGCTCCTGCAAGGTCGTTACGACGCTGCATTATTGGGTCAATCGCACGAACGATCTGCTTCCCGCTGGCTTCTATGACTTCGGCGCAGATGGTAAGATGCTGAACGCACCGAAGCCCACACCGGATCCTGATCCGGAACCTGAGAAGAACGGCATCGTGAACGAAGACGGAACGCTCTACTACTATGTTAATGGTGTCAGGACTTATGCAGGTTTGATCCAGATCGACGGCGACTACTACTATGTCAATAGCTCCTGCAAGGTCGTTACGACGCTGCATTATTGGGTCAATCGCACGAACGATCTGCTTCCCGCTGGCTTCTATGACTTCGGCGCAGATGGTAAGATGCTGAACGCACCGAAGCCCACACCGGATCCTGATCCGGAACCTGAGAAGAACGGCATCGTGAACGAAGACGGAACGCTCTACTACTATGTTAATGGTGTCAGGACTTATGCAGGTTTGATCCAGATCGACGGCGACTACTACTATGTCAATAGCTCTTGCAAGGTCGTTACAACGCTGCATTATTGGGTCAATCGCACGAACGGTCTGCTTCCCGCTGGTTTCTATGACTTCGGTGCAGACGGTAAGATGCTGAACGCACCGAAGCCCACACCGAATCCTGATCCGGAACCTGAGAAGAACGGCATCGTGAACGAAGACGGAACGCTCTACTACTATGTTAATGGTGTCAGGACCTATGCGGGCCTGATCCTGATCGACGGCGACTATTACTATGTGAACAGCTACTGCAAGGTCGTGACAAACTGCCGCTACTGGATCAGCAAGACCAATAATCTGCTGCCTGCCACGTTCTACAACTTCGGCGCGGACGGCAAGATGGTGCAATAAGTTAAAACGGGCCATGGCGAAAACGCCATGGCCCACGGGACTTCACGTCAGGAGGTGCGATTTGCTGTACAACATATTTCTCTGGCTGAAAGAGCACACGATGATCGTGCTTCTGACGATTGGAACGCTCTTTGACGTGTTCTGGCTATACAAAATGAGGGCGCGGCTGCGGATGAAGTGGTATGCGATCATCGTCGTTTCCGTGCTGCACACGGTGATTGGCGTAGGCAGTGTGAAAGTCTTTGCTTTTCTGGAAAGTGGTGACATAGGAAACATGAGTCTGTTTGGCGGTGTGTTTTTTATGCCGGCAGCCTACTGGCTGGGTGCCAAGCTTACCAAGCGCCCTTGCTGCAAAGTGTGTGATGTGTTTACTCCGTGTATGCTGTTTACACTGATGTGCGCCCGGGTCAACTGCATCATTTCTGGATGCTGCTCCGGCTTAGTTATACCGGGAACGCATTTTCACTTTCCAACAAGGGAACTCGAGATTCTCTATTACATTGTGATGCTGATTCTGCTCATTCCCAGAGTGAAAAAGAGCAAGAACCCCGGCAGTATTTACCCACTATATATGGCATCCTACGGAGCGTTCCGCTTCATTGATGAATTCTTCCGGACGTCCTCTACGGGGATGCTATTCCACCTTTCTCATGTCTGGGCAGCCATCGCGTTTGCGGCGGGACTCAGCATTTACATAGAAATCAAATCGCGGAATCAAAAGAGAAAGAGGGTATTCAAGAAATGAAAAACACATGGAAGCGATTCCTTTCGCTTGTGCTCTGTATGTGCATGGTCTTTGCACTGCTGCCGAATGTGACCTTAACGGTATTGGCGGCTACCAGTGGTACAGTGACAGGCTTAGCCGACGAGAACATCGGCCTGAGCTTCTCCGGCGACGCGGAAAATGCGTGGAGCGCCACCGGCACCCAGATCGTCGGCTCGGCCACCGGCACGGGCGGAACCTGCGGCGACACACATTATAGCTCCACGCTGACCATCACCAACAACAAGGCCACGACGGCGACACTGTCCTTCGACTATGCCCTTGAACAGAACAGCGGTACCATTCAGGTGGACGGAACGGCGGTCACCGCAGGCGGCAAATTCTCCAAAGAGCTTGCGCCGAACGACTCCATCAAGGTCTATATCAAGTCCGGCAGCACCAGCGCCGCCACCAAGATCACCATGACCAGCGTGGCGCTGGTGTCCAATGCGACCGCCACCGTGACCTTCCAGCCCACCGAGAACGGGTCCTATACCGTGGACGGGAAGGCCATCACCGAGGCCTACACCAACACGCAAAGCTCCATGATTGCCTATCAGGTGGCGGCGACCCCGGCGGCGGGCTATCAGTTCATGGGCTGGTACAATGTGACCGAGGGGAAGTACATCAACACCTCTCCCAAGGCGGCGCTGAACATTGAAAGCGACTGCACCATCACGGCGCGGTTTGTCAGCAATGACGCGGCGCTCTTTGAGACCGGCGGTCAGCGCTTTGACGACCTGAACGACGCGATCAGGGAGGCGCAGAAGAAGCTGCCTGCCACCATTGCGCTGGTCAGCAGCGGCGCGATCAGCGGGAACTACACCATCCCCTCCGGGGTCACCCTGCTGATCCCCTTTGACGAGGCCAAGACTTGCTACACCACGACTCCTGCCCCCACCACCTCTCAGGCGGGCGCCAAGGTATTCCGGACGCTGACCATGAGCGAGGGCGCTTCTCTTACCGTCCATGGCGCTATCAGCGTCGGCGGCCAGTACTTCGCAGCCGCCGGTGGCGGACAGGGGCGCATCGTTGGGCCCTATGGCTATATCAAAATGGAGTCCGGCAGCACCATCGACGTGAAGTCCGGCGGCGCGCTGTACGCATGGGGCTTCGTCTCCGGCAGCGGCTCCGTCACCGTGGAGTCCGGCGGCTCCGTCTACGAATGGTACCAGATTCTGGACTTCCGCGGCGGCTCGAAATCCAGCCAAATTGGCAATAAGGTGTTCCCCTTTAACCAGTACGCCGTGCAGAATGTGGAGGTACCTCTGACCCTGCACGCCGGCGCCAGCGAGACCGTGTATTCCGGCGTGAATGCCATGGGCGGCATCAAGCCCACCTCCATCCCCTTCATCGGCGACAATGGTCTGTTTAACCTGACCTCCGGCAGCCTGACCAAGGCGTATGACGGCACAACAGACCGCATCATCTACACCATCGACGGTGAGGCAGCGCTCAACAACCTGAATCTGACCTTAGCTGGCATGAAAGTCAGCTCCGCGGACTATGTTCTGCCGCTGACCAACAACATGACCATCGATCTGCGCACCGGCAGCAAGCTGACCATCAACCAGACAGCGGCGCTGCTGCCCGGCGTGGAGGTATCCATCGCTAAGGACGCAGAGCTTACGGTGTCCAGCGGCAAGAGCATCTACATCTACGATGTGGACGAGTGGGGCGGCTACTGCGGCATCTATAATCAGCAGTTCATCCCGGTGCTCTATGCCCCCGGACGGACAGGCTCCCGCGCACCGCTGGCAGATGTCAAGATGGACGTCAACGGCGCGCTGACCGCCATCGGCGGCATCTACACCACCGCAGGCGGTGCGGACATCTGCTCCAGCGAGGGCACCGGCGTCTACAACCAGCAGGGCACACCCGGCAAGGAGGCTATGACGTATCAGTATGACGGCGGCACGACCAAGCACGATATCCCCATCACCGCCGCCAAGCTGCATAACAGAGACGGCTCTTATATTGAAACTGCGACCGCAAACGCTGGCGATGTTATCAACTATGTCAATGGCGTTTGGGGCGGCAAAGAGCCGGTGGAGCTGACGGTTACCTTTGAAGCCAACGGAAGTGCGGAATACCCGGTCGAGGGTATGATGCCTCCGCAGACCGTGACCGAAAAGACGGACACGGCGCTGACTGCAAACACCTTCACCCGTGAAGGCTACAATTTCACGGGCTGGAACACCGCAGCCGACGGCACCGGTACCTCCTATGCGGATGGTGCGACTGTTAATCTGAGTGAAAATACCACCCTCTATGCACAGTGGGAGCACCAATGTGGTTACTTCACTGAGGTCATCAACAAGAAAGACGCCACCTGCACCGAGCCCGGCTACACCGGTGATACAGTCTGCAAAATCTGCGGCAAAGAAATCACCAAGGGCGAAACTATTCAGGCTAAGGGCCATACCGAGGTCATCGACCCGGCGGTGGCGCCGACCTGCACCGTGCCCGGCAAGACCGAGGGCAAGCACTGCTCCGTCTGCAACGCAATCATCGTTGCGCAGACTGAGATCCCTGCGACCGGCCACACTGAGAAGACCGTTGTGGGCAAGCCCGCAACCTGTACCGAAACGGGTCTGACGGATGGCATCAGCTGCTCTGTCTGCGGAACGGTTATCAAAGCGCAGGAAGAGATTCCCGCCAAGGGCCACAGCTGGAATGAGGGCGAGATCACGACCGCTCCCACCTGTGAGAATGCCGGCGTCAGGACATACACCTGCACAGTTTGCAATGCAACCAAGACCGAAGCAATCGACGCGACGGGACATACTCCGATTGAAGTTGCGGAACAGCCCGCTACCTGCACCGAGGCTGGTCATACGGCCGGTACGAAGTGCTCCGTTTGTGCGGCAATCCTCTCCGGTATGGAAGAAATCCCTGCGACCGGCCACACAGAAGTAATCGATGCAGCAAAGGCTCCGACCTGCACGGAGACTGGTCTGACCGAGGGCAAGCACTGCTCCGTCTGCAATACTGTACTCGTTGCCCAGGAAGTGATCCCTGCCAAGGGCCATACCGAGGTCATTGATCCGGCAGTTGAGCCGACCTGCACCGAGCCCGGCAAGACCGAGGGCAAGCACTGCTCTGTCTGCAATGAGATCATCGTTGCACAAACCGAGATTCCTGCCAAGGGCCACACCGAAGTCATTGACGAGGCAAAGGCTCCGACCTGCACCGAACCCGGCAAGACCGAGGGCAAGCACTGCTCCGTCTGCAACGAGATCATCGTTGCGCAGGAAGTGATCCCGGCTACCGGTCACAAGCCGGAGATTCGCAATGCGGTCGAAGCAACGCTTACGGCACCCGGTTACACCGGCGACACCTACTGCTCTGTCTGCAATGAACTGCTGAAACAAGGCGAGGAAATTCCTAAGACCGGCGCACATATCACTTGGGTAATTGATGGCAAGGTCGTAGCTGAGGAAGATTATCTGAAGGGCACCATGCCTTCCTTCAAGGGCAGCACAGAGAAAGCTCCTGACGACAACTACCGCTACACCTTCACCGGCTGGAGCCCGGAGGTTGTGGTTGCTGAAGAGAATGCCACTTATACGGCACAGTACTCTGCAACCGCCCGTGTCTTCTACACCATCACCTTCAATGCCAACGGCGGCGAAGGCAATATGGAGCCTCAGCGCTTTGAAGTCGGTGTGGATACTGCCTTGAATACCAACGCCTTTATCCGTGAGAACTACAAGTTCATCGGCTGGAACACCGCCGCAGATGGTGGCGGAGCCACCTATTCTGACGGAGGCGCAATTCTTGAACTGACCGGCGATATGACGCTGTATGCACAGTGGCAGATCTGGAACGGCTGGTTTACGGATGTGAACGGTAAGCAGTACTACCAGGACGGCGAAGTGCAGAAGACTGGTTGGACAGTCATTGACGGCAATACCTACTATCTGGACACCGAAACCGGCTACGCAGCTACCGGTATCACTACGCTGATCCCCGATGGAGCAACGGAAGAAGCACGTTGCGTCTTTGACGCGGAAGGCGTATTCCAGAGCAACGTTACCGGTGTTTACAGCGTCGGAGCGGACACCTATTGGCTCAACAGCGGCATCATCGAAGAAGAAGCCGGTTTGAAGCGCGTTGTCAGGGACAACGGCGAGGTCAACTATTATTACTTTGCAACGCAGGAAAATCTGGACGAGCAGGAGAACCTTGTGCTTTCTGCGGCTGTCAACAACACTGTGCTGAACGGTCAGAACTGCTGGCTGCACAAGACCAATAGTTGGCTCCCGGCGTGGTTCTACTATTTTGATGAGAACGGTGTGATCCTGCATGAGGATACAACGATCAATGGAATTCAGAATGTGGACGGTAAGCTTTATTACTACATTGACGGTATCAAGGCGCCTGCCGGAATGATCCGGATCGGGGATGACATCTATTATGTCAACAGCAGCGCACAGCTGATCGTTGATCAGAATTACTACTGCTCCAGAACGAACGATATCATGGAACCCGGTTATTACTGCTTCGATGCAGAGGGCAAGATGATCGGTGCGTCTAAGAACGGTATTGTGGAGGATGCCGACGGGGTGCTCCGCTACTACGTCAACGGAACGCCGACCTATGTCGGACTGATCGAGATCAATGGTGATTTCTACTATGTGAACTCCAAATGTGAAGTTGTACGGAACTGCTCGTACTACATCACTTGGACTCATGGACTGAAGGAGCCCGGCTATTACTATTTTGATAAGGATGGCAAATTGATCGGTGCACCGAAGAACGGAATCGTTGAAGAGGATGGAACGCTTCGCTACTATGTCAACAATGAGCTGACGTATGTAGGCCTGATCAAAATCGACGGCTATTATTACTACGTCAATTCCAAGTGCGAAGTGGTGCATAACTGCACTTACTACGTGTCCTGGACGCATGGCTTGATTCCTGAGGGTGATTATAGCTTTGATGCCGAAGGTAAGATGATCGATCCGCCTGCACCGGAGGATCCGACGAAGAATGGCATTGTGGCAGAGGACGGAACGCTCTATTTCTACGTCGATGGCGTAAAGGTCTACGCTGGCCTGATCAAGATCGACGGCGATTACTACTATGTGAACAGCTCCTGCAAGGTCGTTACCACGTCTCATTATTGGGTAAACCGTACCAATGGACTCCTGGCTGCTGGTTTCTATGACTTTGGCGCGGATGGCAAGATGATCGATCCGCCTGTGGTAAAGGATCCGACGAAGAATGGCATTGTGGCAGAGGATGGAACGCTCTATTACTATGTCGATGGCGTAAAGTCCTATGCTGGCCTGATCGAGATCAATGGTGATTACTACTATGTGAACAGCTCCTGCAAGGTCGTTACCACGTATCATTATTGGGTAAACCATACCAATGGACTCATGCCTGCCGGTTTCTATGATTTCGGCACGGATGGCAAAATGATTCGGAAATAAGGAAGTTCCGAGAGAATGATCAAAGCGGATACCGAAGGACTATGTCCTTCGGTATCCGCAGCCTGTCAGGAGAGGAGCGCGTATGAGATTTTCTGTAGTAATACCGGTTTACAATAAGGCGGATACCATTCTGGAAACCGTAAGAAGCGTCCTCGCGCAAAGCTGTGAAGATCGGGAGATCGTCATTGTGGACGATGGTTCGAGCGATGCGTTGGAAACGATGCTGGAGCCGGTGCGCGGACAGATCCGTCTCATTCGGCAGCAGAATGCAGGGGTATCTGCCGCCAGAAACCGCGGTATTCAGGAGAGCAGAGGAGAGTATGTTTGCTTTCTGGATGCCGATGATCTATGGCTCCCGGATCATCTGACGACGTTGAGCAGTGCCATCGATGCCAGACCGGAGACGCGATTTCTCAGTACCATGTATCGGACGACTTATCCGGACGGAACAATGAGATCTAAGCTAGCCCTTCTGCAGAAGAAGCCGGAACAGATCTGGATCGAGAATTATTTTGAATTCGTGCTGAAATATTCAACGACATTTATACACACGGATACCATGTGTATTCACCGCAGCATTCTGAAAAACCAGCGCTTTGAAGTTGGTGAGCGGATCGGAGAAGATACCGACTTGTGGTATCGAATCGCGGCCTATTATCCTCTGCTGCTCATTCAGAGGGAAACTGCGATCTATCGGCGTGAACTCAGCACAGCGACCGCCGGCGGAACAAACAATTTGCAATGGGCGTTTGCACGACGGGAGACACAGCTGACGCAAGATCCTGCCATATCAAAAGACAAGCAGCGATGCATACATCTGCTGTTGGACAGGTGGCGCTGTACTTGCTGCCGTCAGATGCTGCTCAGGGGAGACCGTGCCAGCGCATGGCGATATTTGAGGGATGTAAAGTATCCGCTGCAAAAGCGTTATGTTTTTTGTGCTTTCCTTTGTGTACTTCCAGAGCCGATGCAGAAGAGACTCATTAAACGATAAAAGGCTTGGTTTGAGCGAATGACAATTTACTTCATTTACTATAGTGTTCTCCTTGGGCTGGGAGCAGTGCTTCAGTGGATCGGCGCCCTGAAAAGAAAAGGCGGACGTGTGTTTTATCTTGTACTGGTCGCTGTGGCGCTGACGGTGATCGGTGGGGCGAGAGACTTTGGCGTTTCCTATGATGGGACCACCTACGCGTCGGTTTTCCGTACTTTCTCAGCATTACCATGGCTTCCCCCGCAGAAATACACCTATTTTATGGAGTATGGATTCTATGTTTTCTGCAAGCTGATCGCAGTTTGCGGGGGAACTGCCCGCACGATGTTCTGGATCAGCAGCGGATTTGTGGCGTTTTCCGTATGCAGCTTCCTTTACAGAAACACGGAGCACATTTTCTCTGCCGTTGTTATTCTGCTGTCATTTCCATATCTGTATACCTCGTTTGACCTGATTCGGTATTATCTGGCGGTCTCAATTGTATTGCTCGCTTTCCCATTTGTCAAAAAAAGAAAATTCCTGCCGTATTGCTGCGTGATCGCAGCAGCGTGTATGTTTCACAAAACGGCAGTTATCTATTTGCTCTTATACTTCCTGCCGTTGCTACATTGGAACGGCCTTACAGCAGCGCTTACGTTTTGCGGAATGATCCTTGTGAGCGCTCTTGCACATCCATTGGCGGCTTTCTTCTCAAAGCTGTTTAACGACTATACCAGTTATGTATCCGGGATGAATACGAACTGGATCGGCGCATTTGCCGGTGGGATCAAGACTGCTGGGATGTATCTGCTGATCGCGGCTATCGCTGCATATGTGTACAGCGGTCTGGAAGAAAAAACACCGAAGCAGAATCAAAATCTTGGTTATGTCATTCTGACAGCAGCGGTGTCAGTGATCTTTGTTACCTCTAGTATTGCGGTCCGGCTGCTGGTCGCGTTTTTGCCGTTTATGAGTGTCAGCCTTGCAGAGGTGCTCTATGCCGGAAAAAGTAAAATGCCGAAGACACGGGTATTCCTTCAATATATCACGCTGCTGCTGTGCCTTGCGTATCATGCATTCCTGATTTTGAACAACTGGCAGCATATCGTCCCATATTCCTTTGGAAACTGAAGACACAGAAGGAGCCATTGGTGAAAAGAATCCTTTTTTTATTAGACTATTATCGGGAAGGCAACAGCGCCAACGGCGTATGCTGCCAGAACGTTGCAGAATATCTGGTCGATAAGGGCTATGAGGTCTTTGTCGGCTGTTACCGTCCGGCTGATGCGCCGGAAGAAGAAATACAGAACGGAGTGCACATTCTCCGGACGTGGACAATGCCGGATATACCGGTACATAAGACTTGGAAAGAGAAAGTGCAGATCTATTTGCGATGGCTGGATCCGTTTTCCAGTATTCCAGCGGCTTCGGAGAAAAAAAGAGCGGACGAGATGACGGAGATCGCCAGCGCTGTCGTCAAAAAACAGAAAATTGACACACTGATCTGCATACACCTTCCATCAGAAACGTTGATCGCTGGAAACCGGCTGAAAAAGCTGTTTCCGCATTTATTTGTCTGCGCGTATCAGCTGGATACTTTGTCTGGAGGCAATTTGCCGAGGCACATTCCTGCTGCCTATGCCAGATGGCGGAGGATCGCATGGGAACGGTATTTGTTCTGCGGCATGGACTATGTGATCCTTATGAAAGCCAGCCGCGAACATCATGCGCATTATACAGCACAGGAAGCATGGATGAAGCGGGCCGCTTATGGGGATGTTCCGCTTTTTATGCCGCGTGCTGCTCAGGAGAAGTGTGCGCGTATAGATGGCTGTGTTCACATCGTCTTTGCTGGAACCATGGCGGAAAGTATCCGGACTCCCTATCATGTGATAAATGTCCTGAGCCGGCTGAAACGCTATCGTGTGAAGCTGACGATCGCGGGTATGAATCAGTGCAGGTGTGCGCTGGCTACCGCCGGAAGCGCCTTGGAGCTGACGGAGTTGGGGCTGATCGGGCATGAGCGTGTACTGGAATTACTGGATGAGGCGGATGTTCTGCTGAGTATTGGAGCCAAAAATGTGACGCTTCCCTCCGGAAAAATCTTTGAATATATGGCGCTTGGAAAGCCTGTTATCGCAACATACTGGTCGATGCAGGATGTCAGTTTGCCATATTTGGAGAAATATCCGCTCACGGTCACACTGGATGAATGTGAAGAAGATCTGGACGCACAGGCGGAGAAAATCGAACGCTTTTTTGATCGATATTTGGGAAAACATGTGGAGCCGAAAGTGATGGAGGCTGTCTTTCGGGAAAACACACCGGCTGCCTTTGAGAAGCTGCTGGTCGATAAAACTGATAACAGGCAGGTGAGCGGCGTATGAAGGCGTGGACGAAATTTCGGCAGACGCTTTGCCGCTTATCAGGAAATACAAGGATCATTCTGAGAAATTCGGCTGCGGCCTTCCTTATCAAGGGTGCGGGCGTTTTGATCTCGGTCTTTTCCATGCCTGCATTTCTGCGGTATTTCAACGATCAGTCCGTACTAGGCGTGTGGTATACCATACTTGGCATCGTTACATGGATCGACTTTTTTGACTTGGGTATTGGAAACGGTCTACGCAACAGCCTTGTTGACAGCTTTACAAATGGACGCACGGAACGCGCACAACAGCAGATCTCGACAGCCTATCTTCTGATAGGGCTGGTAAGCGTATTGCTGATGGCTGTCGGTTTGATCGCGGCGCCGCTGCTGAAATGGAATGTTCTTCTGAATATTCAGGAAGAGGTCGTATCACCGGCAGTATTGGCACTGTCTGTACGAAACGTTTTTGTAGGCGTAACGATCCATTTTTTTCTAAAGCTCATCAGCTCTGTGATCTATGCACTTCAAAAGTCTGCACTAAATCATTTGCTGAGCCTGAGTGGAAGTATTCTGCGGTTGGCTTTTGTGCTGCTTGCGCCATCTAAGGATGCCGAGGCCAACCTGCTGATGCTTTCACAGGCGTATGTATTTCTTGCGTGCCTGCCGTATCTTGCGGCGACCGTGGCGGTTTTTGCAACAAAACTGCGTGAGGTACGCCCGCGAGTCAGCTGCTTTCGGTGGGGGGCTGTGCGCGAGATCGCCGGTGTTGGAGGGATTTTCTTTGTATGTCAGCTCCTGTATATGCTGCTGGTCAACACCAACGATTTCTGTATTACATACTTCACCGATCCTGCGAACACAACGGAATACAATATTTACTTCAAACTTTTTTCCCTGGCGGGAACGCTGGCGCAGGTCGCATTGACACCCGTATGGTCGGCGGTCACAAAGGCCTTTCTGGAAAAGTCATATGCATGGCTCCGCCAGCTTTATCGGAAATGCCTGCTGTGTATGCCGGTCATCCTCAGCGGACAATTGCTACTGGTGTGTATTTTACAGCCTGTCGTCAACCTGTGGCTTGGGTCCAAAACGATCGCTGTCCGCTACGACTATGCGCTGATTTTTGCGTTGTGGGGCACGCTGTTTACATTGCAGAATGTGCTGTCCACATTTGTTTGCGGCCTCGGACGGCTGAAATTACAGCTTGGCTTCTATGCAGGCGGCGTTGTACTCAAATATTTGTTTTTGATCGTCGTATATCGATATTCTGAAAGCTGGATACTGGTCATGCTGTCCAATATTCTGGTCATGCTGCCGTACTGTGTTGCGCAGCACATGCAATTACAGAGAAACTTCAATGCTATGGAGGCAGAAAATGTTCAAAGATAAGATCCTCCTGATAACCGGTGGGACGGGGTCATTTGGCAACGCGGTGCTGCGCCGGTTTTTGAGCACCGACATTGCGGAGATCCGCATTTTATCCCGCGACGAGAAGAAGCAGGACGACATGCGGCACGCTTATCAGACGGAGTGCCCGGAGTACGCCGGGAAAATCAAATTTTACATCGGCGACGTCCGCGACTACTGCTCTATCGCGCCGGCCTTCCGGGGCGTGGACTATGTGTTCCATGCCGCGGCCCTCAAGCAGGTGCCTTCCTGCGAGTTCTACCCGATGGAGGCCGTCAAGACCAACATTATCGGCTCGAACAATGTGATCGACGCCTGCGTGGCAAGCGGCGTGAAAAAGGCGATCTTCCTTTCGACCGACAAGGCGGCGTATCCGATCAACGCTATGGGTATGACCAAGGCCGTGATGGAGAAGAACGTGATCGCACGTTCCCGGCAGATGCTGCCCGGCGACCCGGTGCTCTGCCTGACGCGCTATGGCAACGTCATGGCCTCGCGCGGCTCGGTCATCCCGCTGTTTTGCCAGCAGATCGAGGAGGGAAAGCCGCTGACCGTCACCAACCCGGCCATGACCCGCTTCATGATGACGCTGGAGGACGCGGTAGACCTCGTTCTCTATGCATTCGAGCACGGCGAACAGGGTGACCTGTTCGTGCAGAAGGCGCCTGCCGCGACCATCGAGACGCTGGCGCGGGCGGTGCTGGAGCTGAAGCAGGCCGGAAACGAGATCCAGAACATCGGCACGCGCCACGGCGAAAAGCTCTTTGAGGTGCTCGTGACAGCGGAGGAGATGCTCCGTGCGGAGGATCTGCCGGGCTTTTTCCGGATCCGGGCGGACAATCGCGACCTGAATTACGACAACTATTTCAGCAAGGGCAATCCCGCGTTCAACGGCGCGGAGCAGTATAATTCCCACAACACGCACCGACTGGACGTGGAGGAAATGAAGGCGCTGCTGCGGAAGCTGAAGCTGTTCGGAGGGAGCTGCTGATGAACATACTGGTGACGGGCGCGAACGGCTTCGTCGGGAAGAATCTGACTGCGCGGCTGGAAACGCTCCGCGACGGCCGGGACAGAACAAGACCGTCGCTGCAGATCGGCGAAATTTTCCGCTGTACGCGGGGAATGTCGCCGGAGACGCTGGCGGACTGCTGCAAAAAAACGGATCTTGTGGTGCATCTGGCGGGCGTGAATCGGCCCAAAGACCCGGAAGAATTTGCGGCCGGGAATACGGATTTCACGCGGACGCTTCTGGAAATGCTCCGGAAAAGCGGGAACCGCTGTCCAGTGCTGCTGGCGTCCTCCATTCAGGCCCGCCTGACCGAACGCTTTGCAGGAAGCCCCTACGGACAGTCCAAGAAAGCGGCGGAGGAGCTGCTTCTCGCTTATAGCCGCGAGACCGGCGCGGATGGGCTGATCTACCGCCTGCCGAACCTGTTTGGCAAGTGGTGCAGGCCTAACTACAACTCTGTGGTGGCGACGTTCTGCCACAATATTTCCCGTGAGCTGCCCATTACCGTCTCCGACCCGGCAGTGGAGCTGGAGTTGGTCTACATCGACGACCTGATCGATGAAATTTTGGATGCCATGGAGGGCCGCCCCCATCGGTCGGAGGGGGCCTATTGCCGCGTTCCGGTCAGCCACCGCGTGACGCTGGGCGAGATCGTCCGGCTGCTGCACAGCTTCCACGATCAGCCGCGGACGCTCCTGCTTCCGGAAATTCCGGAGGGCAGCTTTGAGAAGAAGCTCTACAGCACCTATCTTTCCTATCTGCCGCCGGAGAAAATTGCGTTCCCGCTGAAGATGAATGTGGACGAGCGCGGCAGCTTCACAGAACTGCTGAAAACAGCCTCCTGCGGTCAGGCCTCTGTGAATATTTCAAAGCCCGGTATCACCAAGGGGCAGCACTGGCACAACAGCAAGTGGGAGTTCTTTATGGTGGTCGCCGGGCACGGACTGATCCAGGAGCGAAGGATCGGCTCGGATGAAAAAATCGAATTCGAGGTCAGCGGCGACCAGATTCAGGCCGTTCATATGCTGCCGGGCTATACGCACAACATCATCAATCTGAGCGAGACGGAAAGCTTAGTGACGGTCATGTGGGCCAACGAGCTTTTTGACCCAAGCCGCCCGGATACCTACTTCGAGGAGGTGTGACCATGGGAAAGCTGAAGCTCATGACGATCATCGGCACGCGGCCGGAGATCATCCGGCTGTCCGCCACCATAAAATGCTGCGACCGTTACTTTGACCAGATATTGGTCCACACCGGTCAGAATTATGACTATACGCTCAATCAGGTGTTTTTTGACGATCTCGGCCTCCGTGCGCCGGACTTTTATCTGAACGCCGTCGGCGACGATCTCGGCGCGACAATCGGGAACATCATCGAGCGGTCCTACAAGCTGATGGTGCAGGAGAAGCCGGACGCGGTGCTGGTTCTGGGCGATACGAATTCCTGCCTTTCCGTGATCGGCGCGAAACGGCTGCACATCCCAATCTTCCATATGGAGGCGGGCAACCGATGCAAGGATGAGTGCCTGCCGGAGGAGACGAACCGCCGCATCGTGGATATCATCAGCGACGTCAATCTCTGCTATTCAGAGCATGCGCGGCGGTATCTGATGGAGTGCGGCCTGCCGAAGGAGCGCATATTTGTGACCGGCAGTCCCATGGCGGAGGTGCTGCGCGCGAATCTGGAAAAGATCGAGGCAAGCGACGTTCATAAGCGGCTGGAACTGACGAAGGGACAGTACATTTTGCTCTCCGCGCATCGGGAGGAGAATATCGATACCGACTGCAACTTTCTCCAGCTGTTTACGGCGGTCAACGCGATGGCGGAGAGGTACGACATGCCGATTCTCTATTCCTGCCATCCGAGGAGCCGGAAGCGGCTCGAGGCGACAGGATTCCGGCTGGACAGCCGGGTGATCGCGCATGAGCCGCTGGGCTTCCACGATTATAACTGCCTGCAAATGAACGCCTTCGCGGTCGTCTCCGACAGCGGAACGCTGCCGGAGGAGAGCAGCTTCTTTCTGTCCATTGGAAAGCCGTTCCCGGCAATCAGCATCCGCACCTCCACCGAGCGCCCCGAGGCGCTGGACGCGGGCTGCTTCGTGCTGGCCGGGATCGATGCGGAGTCGCTGCTGCAAGGCGTGGAAATGGCGGTGCAGATGCAGCAGGAGGGCTGTTTCGGCACGCCGGTCGCGGATTACACCGGCGAAAATGTGTCGATGAAGGCTGCGAGGCTCATTCAGAGCTATACCGGTGTCGTAAACAAAATGGTCTGGAGAAAGGGAAGCTAAATGGCTTTTGCGGATATTCATTGCCATCTCCGTGCAAAAGGCCATTGGTGTGAACTGCGCCCCGTTTGCTGGACAAGTAGCGCTTGCCTTTGAATGGTATAAGAAAAACGAGTGGGTACGGATCTAAACTGTACTCCAGGAAGTGGACAAGGAAATGACCCATAGCGGCATGAACTATGGTATACTGAAGGCAG
>OIWM01000851.1_pt1 | contig 34170 bp, 30 predicted proteins | sample 1587451 | NCBI WGS metagenome assembly OIWM01 (sample SAMEA3888907, study PRJEB22519) | human gut metagenome | biome: human gut; feature: human-associated habitat; material: faeces | place: Denmark | collected 2011
GCGTTGGCTCCGCGTGCGGCTGCTCGTAGATCGTGTAGACGGTTCCGCGCAGGCAACCACGCTCATCACGCTCCCGGCTGCGCTTGATGTAACCGGCACGTTCCAATTCGCGCACAGCTTCGCGGATGGCGTCGATGCTCTCTTTGTTGATCTGTGCGAGACCCTGCAGCGTGTAGTCCCAGTCATCTGGCAGCGACAGCATCTGCGAGAGCAGCCCCTTGGCTTTGAGGGACAACGTATGGTTGCGGAGATGGTGGTTGGACATGACCGTGTAGCCTTTATTCTTTTCAACACGGAATACAGACATTTTTGTGACCTCCCTTGTCTTGGTTTTGAAATTTGAGAAATGAAAAAAGCGGCGTTTCAACCCTCTTTTCATAAGAGAGCGAAACGCCGCTTCATTTTGTGTATTGATTTGTGATTCAATATTTCGGCACAATGCGCATAGACCGGTACTGCATCTTGTGGTATGATTGCCGCGTTTGTTGTGTGAACATCGTAGAGGAGGGCAATCACCATGCAGTACACCGATAACGAAGCCGCATTGATCGGCGGCCTGATCTCGAACTATTTCTTCCAGCCGTCTGTGGATGAAACGCTCCGCGAATCCTATCACCGGGTGCTGCACCATCTGCATGAGAATACGCTCTCCGCGTCTGATTTGAGTCGAATCCAGAACGCGCTGACGTTTCTCTCGCCGCTCTGTCGAGACACCCGCGAATCCCATAAGGACATGATGAGCGTGACGTTGAAAACCGATGCTCTGCTGAGAGCCAGCAGATAAACGACCACCCGCTGCACTGGCAGCGGATGCTTTGCTTTCTCGCGTCCCAGCATCGCCAATACGCCGTGGTTTCGTCCTGGGGCGGGCGGAGGCTTGCCTGCGGTCTTAACGTCTGAAACGTTGCACAGTTGGCTAACGCGCTGGCATCTGTGCTTGGAGTTGGTATTCGGCAGGACCAACAAAAATGCCAGTCAAAATTCTACACTTTGCCGAGAGCAAAAAAGAGCCGCTTTCCCGAAAAAAACTCCGGAAAAGCGGTCCAAAATCGCGTGCGTAAAGGTTCAAGTCCACTGATTTTGCCAAAACCCTTTTTGATATCTTTTTTTCCAACTTCAAAAAATGGGCGCAAAAAAACCCGGAAGCCGTTGAAACTTCTGGGTTTTTCGCGTAGATATCTTTTTTGGTTCTACTAGATGGTGGACAGTACAGGACTCGAACCTGTGACCCCATGCACGTCAAGCATGTGCTCATACCAGCTGAGCTAACTGTCCATCGCGGGAGTTATTATACAAAAGCTCCCGGCGTTTGTCAAGGACATTTTTTCGTTTTTGCCGTTTTTCTTCTTACGCCTGTTTGAGGTACCACGCGATGAGCAAATCCGCCGCTTCGCCGTAGCTCTGCACACCGGACTCCTCGGAGAACGCCTTCAGATACGTATCGTTGACCTTTGTCGCCGCATCCTGCACCTTGCCCTCGTACTGCGCGTAATGCTCGTTTGCCGCCTGAATGTCGGCGCGCACACCGTCGGAAAGATCTGCCCAGATTTCGCTTGCCGCGGTTTTGTCCGCCTTATAAAGCGCGTTGTGGCAGTAGACGTAGGCGGCAATGGCGCCGGAATACTGACATTCCGGGCTTTCGTTTTCCATGCACGCCAGATACGCGCAGAAGTTTGCCCCATCCTCGGCAGCGACCGTCTGCCGGTGCGCCAGCTCGTGGCACATCGTAAACGGCAGCCAGACCTCGTATGTGTCCGGGTTTACGCACGCCTCGCCCGTGAAGCAGACAAAAATGCCCGTGATGCCGAACTGGCTGAACATGCGCCAGGTGGCAAGCTTTTTGACCGGGTCGTGAGAGCCTGTGAACAGCGCATACCGCTGCGCCAGCTTGTCATAGCCCGCGCCAGCCTGTTTGGAAAGCGTTTCAAAATCGTCCAGATGGGCAAGGCTGTCTGCATCGCGCGGTACAAGACCGGAGAGCCGGTTTACCTGCGCGGCGTAATATTCGGTCGCCTTCTGAAGCTCCTGCTTCGTGTACTCGCGCACGGAAAGCCCCAGCTGCTCGCCGACAGAGGGTCCAAAATGGTTAAGACCCCAGAGCGCAACAAAGACGAACAGCCCCACGCACACGCCGAGCACAATCCCTGCCAGCCAGCACAGAAAGCTCCGATGCTGCGTGAAAATGCGCACGAAGGTATACAGCAGCCACAAAATCGCCAGCCCCGCCAAAAGCTCCCACACGGCAAGCGGAACAGCGCTCGTCACGGCGCTGATCACGCCCAGCGCCTTTCTGGAAAGCTCCGGGTAAAACGAAAACACCAGCGCCGGGGCGTATTTTGCCACCAGCACCAGAAGTGCGGTCAATACAAGAAAGATGGCTGACAGCAGCAGCCTTCCGATGGTTCTCAAGAAAAACGTTCCTTTCCGGTTGGAATACGGAACAGTATACCACACCTTGCGCAAAAACAAAAGAATGTTTTCCCTTTTTCTCCCGGCGCAGTTGACTTTGGAACACTTTTTATTATAATGTATCTTATCAAATCACGTCAGGAGGACGGATGTAAGCATGAAAAATTCCGAAAAGACCCTCGATATGATCGTCAACCTCTGCAAAAACCGCGGCTTTGTCTTCGCCGGCAGCGAAATCTACGGCGGTCTGGCAAACAGCTGGGACTACGGTCCGCTCGGTGTGGAGTTCAAAAACAATGTCAAAAAGGCATGGCTCAAGAAATTCGTGCAGGAGAGCCCCTACAACGTCGGTCTCGACGCTGCCATCATCATGAACCCGCAGACCTGGATCACAACCGGTCACGTCGCCAGCTTCTCCGACCCTCTGCTCGACTGCAAGGCGTGCAAGGCGCGTCATCGCGCCGACAAGCTGATCGGCGACGAGCATCCCGAGGTCAATGTCGACGCCATGAGCTTCGACGAGATGGACAAGTTCATCGCCGAGCATGAAGACATCGTCTGCCCCGTCTGCGGCAAGCACGATTTCACCCCCATCCGCAAGTTTAACCTCATGTTCAAGACTGCCATCGGCGTCACCGAGGACTCGTCTTCGACCTGCTATCTGCGCCCGGAGACCGCGCAGGGCATCTTCGTGAACTTCGCAAACATCCAGCGCACGACGAGAAGAAAGCTTCCGTTCGGCGTCTGCCAGATCGGCAAGGCGTTCCGCAACGAGATCACCCCGGGCAACTTCACCTTCCGGACCCGCGAGTTTGAGCAGATGGAGTGCGAATTCTTCTGCAAGCCCGACACGGACCTCGAGTGGTTTGCCTACTGGAAGGACTACTGCAAAAAGTGGCTGCTGAGCCTCGGCATCAAGGAAGAGAACCTGCGCCTGCGCGACCATGAGCCGGCAGAGCTCGCGTTCTATTCCCGTGCCACGACCGACATCGAATACGCCTTCCCGTTCACCGATTGGGGCGAGCTGTGGGGCATTGCCGACCGCACGAACTACGACCTCGGCCGTCATCAGGAAGCATCCGGCAAGAGCCTGGAATACTTTGACCCCGAGACGAACGAGCACTATATCCCCTACGTCATTGAGCCGTCGCTCGGCTGCGACCGTGTGGCGCTGGCATTTTTGTGCGAGGCGTATGACGAGGAGCATCTCGTCGACAGCAAGGGCAAGGAAGACGTGCGCACGGTGCTGCATCTGCATCCGTTCCTCGCGCCCTACAAGGCGGCGGTTCTGCCGCTTTCCAAGAAGCTCTCCGAGCCTGCCCGCAAGATCCAGGAAGACCTTTCCAAGGAATTCATGATCGACTTCGACGACGCCGGCTCCATCGGCAAGCGCTATCGCCGCGAGGACGAAATCGGCACGCCCTACTGCATCACCGTCGACTTCGCGACCGTGGGCGACGAGAACACCCCCGCCGACAACGCCGTCACCATCCGCGACCGCGACACGATGGAACAGGTCCGTGTGCCCATTGCGGAGCTGAAAAACTGGCTGCGCGAAAAAGTTGCATTCTGATACCGAATTTCACCCGGAACCGGACTTTCCCGGTTCCGGGTTGTTTTTCACAAAAAAACAGGTTTCTTTTGGCGCTTCCCACAAGAAAAACTCCGCTCGTCCGGTGGAAATTTCCGTGCGTATCCTGTATAATAAAGTTATCTATCCTCTGCGCAGGCTTTTCCCGCGCAGACGGCAACTTGCCTGCCGCAAAGGGCTTTTGCGGCAAACAAAGGAGTGAAGAATTTGGCGGAATCGGAATATGTCATTGAGATGCTGAATATCACGAAGGAATTTCCCGGCATCCGCGCCAATGACAACATCACCCTCCAGCTCAAGCGAGGGGAAATCCACGCGCTGCTCGGCGAAAACGGCGCCGGCAAGTCGACGCTGATGAGCGTGCTCTTTGGGCTCTATCAGCCGGAGAGCGGCGTCATTAAAAAGAACGGACAGGTCGTCAAAATCAGCGACCCCAACGATGCCAACGACCTCAACATCGGCATGGTTCACCAGCACTTCAAGCTGGTCGAGTGCTTCTCGGTGCTGGACAATATCATTCTCGGCGTGGAGCCGAACAAGGCGGGCTTCCTGCAGAAGAAGCAGGCGCGCGAGAAGGTCGTCGCCCTGTCGCAGCGCTACGGTCTGCGCGTCGATCCGGACGCGAAGGTCGAGGATATTTCCGTCGGCATGCAGCAGAGAACCGAGATTCTCAAAATGCTCTACCGCGACAATGAAATCCTGATCTTCGACGAGCCGACGGCAGTTCTCACGCCGCAGGAGATCGACGAGCTGATGCAGATCATGAAGAATCTCGCTGCGGAAGGCAAATCCATCCTTTTCATCTCGCACAAGCTGGCAGAGATTATGGCGGTTGCAGACCGCTGCACAGTCCTTCGCAAGGGCAAGTGCATCGGCACGGTCAACACCGCCGAGACGACGATGGAGGAGCTTTCTTCCATGATGGTCGGCAGGCAGGTCAACTTCAAGGTCGACAAAAAGGACGCGCAGCCCGGCGAGGTTGTGCTGGACGTGCAGGGGCTGACGGTCCCTTCGAAGCTCCACAAGAACAACGCCGTCAAGAATGTCAGCCTGCAGGTCCGCCGGGGCGAGATCGTCTGCCTCGCGGGCATCGAAGGAAACGGTCAGACCGAGTTTGTCTACGCGCTGACGGGGCTTGAAAAGCAGTCGGCAGGCACGATTCACCTGTGCGGCAAGGACGTGTCGCACGCGCCGATCCGCCAGCGCTCGAAGGACGGCATGAGCCACATCCCTGAGGATCGGCACAAGCACGGTCTCGTTCTGGACTTCACATTGGAGCAGAACATGGTCCTCCAGCGCTACTGGCAGCCGGAGTTCCAGAAAAACGGCTTCATCAACTTCCCCGCCGTGCGGCAGTATTCCGACCGGCTGATCGAGCAGTACGACGTGCGCTCGGGTCAGGGCTCGGCGACCGTTGTGCGCAGCATGTCCGGCGGCAACCAGCAGAAGGCAATCGTCGCGCGCGAGATCGACAAGGACCCCGAGCTTCTGGTCGCGGTCCAGCCGACGAGAGGTCTGGACGTGGGTGCGATTGAGTACATTCACAAGCAGCTCGTGCATGAACGGGACGCCGGAAAGGGCGTGCTGCTGGTGTCCTTGGAGCTGGACGAGGTCATGAACGTCTCCGACCGCATCCTTGTCATGTACGAGGGCGAGATCGTCGGCGAGTTCGACCCCAAAAACGTGACCGTCGAAGAGCTGGGTCTCTACATGGCGGGCGCAAAGCGGATGTAAGGAGGATTGGACATGAAAAAGAAAACACTGCTGCAGTCCTCCGGCTTTGTGACGCTGTTCGCGAGTCTGGTCTGCATCGCAATCGGTCTGCTGTTCGGCTTTCTGGTTCTGCTGCTGCTCGGCGGCGACAAAGCGTATTCCGACGGCTTCAAGCAGATTCTGCTCGGCGGCTTTTACATGATGCCCTCCGGCATCGGCAAGGAGATCGTGACGGCGGCGCCGCTCATTATGTGCGGTCTTTCGGTCGCCTTCGCATTCAAGACGGGTCTTTTCAACATCGGCGCGGCTGGGCAGTACACGCTCGGCGCGTTCGGCGGGCTCGTATTTGCGCTGCTGCTGCATGCGCCGTGGTGGGTGTGCCTGCTCGCCTCGACCGTGTTCGGCGCGATCTGGGGCGCCATTCCCGGCATCTTCAAGGCTTACCTGAACGTCAATGAGGTCATCACCGCGATCATGTTCAACTGGATCGGTCTTTACGGCTGCAACACGATCATGTACGGCAGAGGCACGGGCGCGATGTACAACGCCAAGCAGTCGAAGACCTTTGCCGTTACGGGGCAGAGTCTCATTCCCTCGAAGCTCTTCGGCTGGGACATGACCGAAACGTTCGGCTACAAGTCCTGCACGATTGCGATTTTCCTTGCCATCCTCGTTGCGATTCTGCTTTACGTCGTCATCAACAAGACGACCTTCGGCTATGAGCTCAAAGCCTGCGGCTGCAACAAGAACGCGGCAAAATACGCAGGCATCGACGAAAAGCGCAGCATCATCCTCTCCATGATCATTGCCGGCGCGCTTGCCGGCTTCGGCGCGGGGCTTTACTATCTGTCCGGCGCGGCGCAGTGGATTCCGGGCGACTCGACGGCGCTGCCGTCTGAGGGCTTCGACGGCATTTCGGTGGCGCTGCTTGCCTCGTCCGATCCCATTGCGGCAATCTTCTCGGCAATTTTCATCTCGCACATCTCCACCGGCGGCGGCTTCATGAACGCCTCTTTGTTCCCGCCCGAGATTGCAGATATCATCTCCGGCATCATCATTTACCTGTGCGCGTTCTCGCTGCTGTTCAAAAACCTCATTGTCACGCTCTTCACGGGCAAACACAAAAAGGCGCCGGAGCCTGCGAAGACAGATGCGAAGAAGCCCGACGGAAAGGAGGCGCAGTAAGATGTTTCTGATGCTCAAATACGCCCTTCTTTCGGCAACGGTTCTGATGCTGGTCGCGCTCGGCGGCTGCTTCTCGGAGCATTCGGGCGTCATCAACCTCGCGCTCGAGGGCATTATGGTCATCGGCGGTCTGGTCGGCACGATGGCGCTGAACCTGCTGCCTGTCGACATGCTGCCGGTGTGGAAGGTCGTCATTTCGATCTGCCTTGCCGCGTTGTCCGGCATTGCATACTCGTCGCTGCTCGCCTTCTCCGCCATCAACCTCAAGGCGGACCAGACCATCGGCGGCACGGCGCTGAACCTTTTGTCCACGGCGATTGCCCTTGTGGTGGTCAAGCGCTACAACGGCACGCAGTCGGCAAAATTAAGCTACGACAATTCCCCGTTCATTTTCCAGGCTGGTCCTCTGACGCTCAACGTGTTTCTGATCATCGGTCTGGTGCTGCTGGCAGTCTCAATCGTTCTGCTCTACAAAACGCGCTTCGGTCTTCGTCTGCAGGCTTGCGGCGAGCATCCGCAGGCGGCGGGCTCGGTCGGCATCAACGTCTACAAGATGCGCTGGGCGGGCGTTCTGATCTCCGGCTTCCTCGCCGGCATCGGCGGCTTTGCTTACATTGTCCCCGCGGTTCAGACGTGGAACTTTGAGGTCGGCGTCGCAGGCATGGGCTTCCTTGCCCTCGCGGTCATGATCTTCGGTCAGTGGAAGCCCGGAAAGATTGCCCTGGCCGCCATCTTCTTCGCGGTCTTCAAGTCGCTGGCAAACATCTATGACTCCATCGGCTGGCTCAGTGCGCTGCACCTGACGAAGGAGCTTTACAACATGATGCCGTTCGCGGCGTCCATGATCATCCTCGCCTTCACCTCCAAGCGCTCCAGAGCGCCGAAGGCAGAGGGCATCCCCTATGACAAGGGGCAACGATAAGCATCAAGCATGGAAACCGGCAAAGCCGGTTTCCATGCTTGAAAGAATTTGCAGCCTGCTGCAGCGCAAAGTTTTGGCAGCTTCGCTGCCAAAATTCACGTTTGCAGGCTGAGAAGAATTTTTCGCCACGCACAGGTCGCGGCGAAAAATGATTTTAAATTTTTTTGCGCCTGCGGGCGCAAAACTCTGCGAGGCATAATTCTGCGAGGCAAGTCGCAGCGTGCAAAGGAGTATTTTCTATGAGAATGGTTGATTTGATTGAAAAAAAGCGCGATGGGGGCGTGTTGTCCGACGAGGAAATCCGCTTCATTATCGACGGCTTCACAAAAGGCGAAATTCCCGACTACCAGATGTCCGCGTGGGCAATGGCAGTTTTCTACAAGGGCATGACCGACCATGAAACGGCAGTCCTGACCGACGCGATGATGCGCTCGGGCGACACGATCGATCTGTCGCGCTTCGGCACAAAGTCGGTAGACAAGCACTCCACCGGCGGCGTGGGCGATAAGACGACGCTGATCCTGGCGCCGATTGTCTCGAGCCTCGGCGGCAAGATGGCAAAAATGTCCGGGCGCGGGCTCGGTCACACGGGCGGCACGGTCGATAAGCTCGAATCCATCCCCGGCTACAAAACGACGCTCACGGCAGAGCAGTTCCTGCGGCAGGTAGAGCAGGTCGGCGTTGCGGTCATCGGGCAGTCCGGCAATCTGACGCCGGCAGATAAAAAGCTCTATGCGCTGCGCGATGTGACGGCGACAGTCGATTCTCTGCCGCTCATCACGTCGTCTATCATGTCCAAAAAGCTCGCGGCAGGCTCGCATTCCATCGTTCTCGATGTGAAGGTCGGCTCGGGCGCTTTTATGAAGACGCTGGACGACGCGCGGAAGCTTGCCGAGAATATGGTCGCCATCGGCAAGGCGTGCGGACGCAATGTGCGCGCGGTGCTTTCCAACATGGACGTGCCGCTCGGCATGGCAATCGGCAACGCGCTCGAGGTGCAGGAGGCGGCGGAGATTCTGCAGGGCCGCGGCTGTGAGGACCTGCGCGGCGTGTGTATGACGCTGGCTGCCAACATGGTCGAGCTCTGCAACGGCTGGGACGAAGATTTTGCAAAGCAGCAGGTGCATGAGGCGGTCGCCTCCGGAAAGGCGTTCGAGCAGATGAAGCGCTGGATTGCCGCGCAGGGCGGAGACGCATCGGTTCTCGAAGACTTTTCAAAGCTGCTGCAGGCGTCGACCGTGCACGAAATTCTCGCTCCGCAGGATGGCTGGATTTCCCGCATGGACACGCAGAAGGTTGGAGAAGCGTCGAGCATCCTGGGCGCCGGGCGCATGACGAAGGAGGATACCATCGATTTTGCCGCCGGTATCGTGCTTTCCAAAAAGACCGGCGACTTTGCCAAAAAGGGCGACGTGCTGGCAAGGCTCTACACCAACAAGCCCGAGGCAATCGCGGAAAGCGAGGCAATGTTCCTGCGCGCGCTTTGCTGGAGCGAGGAGCAGCCCGCGCCGGAGACGCTGATTTTTGATATCATTCGATAAAGAGAAAGGAAAGAAGCTATGTCTGATGTGATCGTAATCGGCGTTGCCGGAGGCACCGGCAGCGGAAAAACCACGCTGGTCAAGGCGCTCGTCAATCGCTTCGGTGACAATATCACCGTCCTGAGCCACGACAACTACTATAAGCGCCACGACGAGCTGAGCTATGAGGAGCGCACGAAGCTCAACTACGACCATCCCGACGCCTTTGACACGGATATGATGATCGAGCATCTGCAGCAGCTCAAAAGTGGAAAGGCAATCGAATGCCCGACCTACGACTACACGATTCACAACCGCGCGGAGGAAACGATCACCATCGAGCCGCGCAAGGTCATCGTCGTCGAGGGCATCCTGATTTTCGCAAGCAAGGTTCTTAGCGATCAGATGGACATCAAGATCTTTGTCGACGCAGATGCGGACGTGCGCCTTTGCCGGCGTATCCGCCGCGACGTCAAAAAACGCGGCAGAACGATCGATTCCGTCATTGACCAGTATCTGACGACGGTCAAGCCCATGCATGAGCAGTTCGTCGAGCCGAGCAAGAAAAATGCAAACCTGATCGTTCCCGAGGGCGGCAAGAATCTCATCGCGCTGGAAATGATCATCAACCGCATCCAGAAGCACATCGACATGGCGTAAGACTTTTCCCGCGGGGCGCAAAGCGCCCCGCTTTTTTCTGCAGACTGCGCGGAAAAACGGGGCGTTATTTCCGGCTGCGGCAAATTGACAGGGCTTTTTTCCTGTGCTATGATGATGTTACTTAATATGGGGAAGTGTTGTTATGTCCATTCGCTTTGCAGCTGCCTCTGACTGCGCGGCAATGCTTGCCATCTACGCGCCGTATATTGAGACCACCATCACCTTCGAGCAGGAGGTTCCCTCGCAGCAGGAGTTTGCCGCGCGCTTAGAGACTGTGCAGCAGGAGTATCCCTGGATCGTTTGGGAAGAAGACGGAAAAATCCTCGGCTATGCCTATGCGCACAAATTTGCCGAGCGCATCTCCTACCGCCCGTCGGCAGAGCTTTCGGTGTATCTGGACCGCGCGGCGCGCGGGCGCGGCATCGGGAAAAAGCTCTACCGGGCGCTTTTTGCCATAGAGCAGCTGCAGAACGTCAAATCGGTCTACGGCATTGTGACCTCTCCGAACGAGAGAAGCGAAGCGATGCATCTGGCGATGGGCTTTACGCGGGTATCGACGCTCAAAAACGTCGGCTACAAGGACGGCTGGCGCGATGTATCGTGGTTCTGCAAGCAGATCGGGGCATACGCCGAGCCGTTTACGCCCTTCCGCCCGATCGGACAGCTTGACCCGGCGCAGCTGGAAGCCGTGCTGCGCGAAAGCGAAAAATAATGTGTGGAAAGGACGCTGTCTTATGGACCTCCGCCTGATTGCCTTCGACCTGGACGGAACGCTGCTGCGCTCCGACAAGTCCATCTCCCCGCGCACGATGCATGCGCTTCACGCCGCGCAGGAACGCGGTGTGCTGCTCGTCCCGGCGACGGGGCGGCTGTACCGGTCGCTTCCTGAAGCGCTTCTCGACGAGCAGCTTTCGCGCTATTTCATTCTGGTCAACGGCGCGCAGGTCTATGACGCGCAGGAAGACAAAACGCTCCTGACCGAGGAGCTGCCGCCCGAGCTGGCACTTCCGATGCTGCAGTTTCTGAAAACGAGAAACGTCGTGCGCGGCGTCTACATTGACGGTCTCGGTCACATGAGCCTGTCTGACTACGAGGAAATTGACGACGTTGCCGCAACACCGGCAACAAGCGCGCTCATGCGCCGCAGCTATCAGGCGGATGAGAATCTGGAAGAGCTGACGCAAAACGCCGCTTCCATACAGAAGATCATTGCCTTTTTCCGCAACCCGTCGGAAAAACAGCCGGTGCTGCGCGAAATTGCGGCAGATTTCCCGGGCTATGCGGTGTCCTCATCGCTCGGCAACAACATTGAAATCAACGCCAAATACGCCACCAAAGGAAACGCGCTGCGCTTTCTGTGCCGGCAGCTCGGCATCTATCCGGCGCAGTGCATGGCGTTCGGCGACGGCACAAACGACTATTCGATGCTCCGCGCGGCAGGGCTCGGCGTGGCAATGGGAAACGCCTCGGAAGAGGTGCATTCCTGCGCCGACGAGGTCACGCAGACGAACGACGAAGACGGTGTGGCGCAGATGATCGAGCGCGTGCTGGGGCTGTAACGATGGCAGCGATCATTCCGATTCTGGATTTTGAGAATCCTGCGCTCGACGTGTATGCGCGCCTGAGTGAAAACCAGTTGGTCTGCCGGGAAAATCCGGAGGAAGGGCTTTTCATCGCCGAGAGCGCGCTGGTCATTGAACGGGCGCTGGACGCAGGCTTCGTGCCGGTGTCGTTTCTGGTGGAAACAAGGCTTCTTGCGCAGGCGCAGGCGCTGTTATCCAGATCTCCGGTGGAGCTTCCCGTCTATACGGCGGAGCTGCCGGTTCTGGAAAAGCTGACAGGGTATGCGCTCACACGCGGCATGCTCTGTGCGATGCGCCGCCCGGCGCCGAAGGATGCGGCAGCGCTTCTTCGCCGCACCTCATGCGTCGCCGTATTGGAGGACGTGGTCAATCCCACGAACCTCGGCGCGATTTTCCGCTCGGCAGCTGCGCTGGGCGTGGAGGCGGTGCTGCTGACGCCCAATTGCACAGACCCTCTTTACCGGCGCGCCATTCGCGTGAGCATGGGAAACGTCTTTCTGGTGCCGTGGGCGTATCTGCCGGACGATCACTGGCAGGCGCTTTTGAAGGAAGACGGCTTTCAGACGGTCGCCATGGCGCTGCGGGAGGACGCAAGGGTTCTCTGGGACCCGGCGCTGACCCGGATTTCGAAGCTTGCCGTCGTCATGGGCTCGGAGGGTCCGGGGCTAAAGCCGGAAACCATCGCCGCGTGCGATTACACGGTGACGGTGCCGATGACAAACGGCGTGGACTCTTTGAACGTTGCGGCGGCAAGCGCCGTCGCCTTTTACCAGCTGGCGCTGCTGCGGCAGAAAAACAGATAACGCAAGTTGCGGCTTCCGAACGGGAGCCGCTTTTTTATGCTTTTTTGGAAAAAGGGCTTGACAAATACCCTATGGGGGTATATAGTGAAGATACCCCAAGGGGGTATTTAGAAGGAGGTTGCAGGATGGAAGAACGAAACTGTCCGATGTGTTCGCAGCGCAAAAAGGAGCGCTCGCCGGAGGAATACAAGAAGCTCATCAACCGGCTCAGCCGCATCGAGGGTCAGATCCGCGGCATCCGCAGCATGGTGGAAAACGGGGCATACTGTCCCGATATTCTGGTGCAGTCGGCAGCGGCAAACGCGGCACTCAACGCCTTTAACAAGGAGCTGCTGGCAAGTCATCTGCGCTCGTGCGTGGCAAACGATATCCGTGAGGGGCACGACGAGGTGATCGACGAGCTGGTCGTGACGCTGCAAAAGCTGATGAAATAGGCAAAAGCCGGGCATGCTACCGGCAGGCAAGACAGGTCAAAGAGGTGGAACGCATGAAGCAATACAATGTGACGGGCATGAGCTGCGCGGCATGCTCGGCGCGGGTGGAAAAGGCGGTCAGCAAGGTGCCGGGCGTGACGAGCTGCTCGGTGAGTCTGCTGACGAATTCCATGGGCGTGGACGGAACGGCAAGCGCGCAGGAGATCATCCGCGCCGTCGAGCAGGCGGGCTACGGCGCAAGCGAAAAGGGCGCCGGAAATCAGGTGCAGGCTTCTATGCAGGAGGCGGAAAAGCAGCTGGAGGATCACGAGACGCCGAAGCTCAAGAGAAGGCTGTTCTGGTCTCTGGGCTTCTTGCTGGTTCTGATGTATATTTCCATGGGGCACATGATGTGGGGCTGGCGGCTTCCCTCGTTTTTTGACGGGAACCATGTGGCAATGGGGCTGGCGCAGCTTTTGCTGACGGTGATCGTCATGGTTATCAACCAGCGCTTCTTCATCAGCGGCTTCAAGGCGCTGTGGAACCGCGCGCCCAATATGGACACGCTCGTTGCGCTGGGCTCGAGCGCCGCATTTTTGTACAGCACTTACGCGCTGTTTGCCATGACCGGCGCGCAGGTCCGGGGCGATATGGACGCGGTCATGGATTACATGATGGACTTCTATTTTGAGTCCGCAGCCATGATTTTAACGCTCATCACCGTCGGCAAGATGCTGGAGGCCCGGTCCAAGGGCAAGACGACGGACGCGCTCAAAAGCCTCATGAAGCTCGCGCCCAAAACGGCAACGGTTGTAAGAGGCGGCAAGGAAGAGACCGTCCCCATCGAGCAGGTGCAGTCCGGAGACACCTTCGTCGTCCGCCCCGGCGAGAGCATTCCGGTCGACGGCGTGGTGCTCGATGGCACGAGCGCGGTCAACGAGGCGGCGCTCACCGGCGAGAGCATCCCGGCGGACAAAGCCCCCGGCGATACGGTCTCTGCCGCAACGGTCAACCAGTCGGGCTTTCTGACCTGCCGCGCCACGCGCGTCGGGCAGGACACGACGCTCTCGCAGATCATTCAGATGGTCTCCGACGCGGCGGCGACCAAAGCGCCGATTGCCAAAATTGCCGACAAGGTCTCCGGCATTTTTGTCCCCGCGGTCATTTCGATTGCAATTGTTACGACGATTGTCTGGCTGCTGATCGGCAAGCCCTTCGGCTACAGCCTCGCGCGCGGCATCTCGGTGCTGGTCATCAGCTGCCCGTGCGCGTTGGGCTTGGCGACGCCGGTTGCAATCATGGTCGGCAGCGGTCTCGGCGCGAAGAACGGCATTCTCTTCAAGACGGCAGCAAGTCTGGAGGAAACCGGCAGAATCCAGATTGTCACGCTCGACAAAACCGGCACCATCACCTCCGGCGAGCCGGCAGTCACGGATCTTCTCCCGGCGGCAGGCATATCGGAGGACGAGCTCCTGTCCTGCGCCGTTTCTCTGGAGCAGAAAAGCGAGCATCCGCTGGCAAAGGCAATTCTAAAGTGCGCGCTCGAGCGTAAGCTTTCGCCGCTTGATGTGACGGAATTTCAGGCGCTGCCCGGAAACGGCTTGAAAGCAGTTTTTGAAGGAAAGCCGCTTTGCGGCGGCAACGATACCTTCATCGGCGCACAGGCGCAGATCCCCGCGCAGATCAGGCAGCAGGCGCAGACCTGCAGCGATGCGGGCAAGACGCCGCTCTATTTCAGCCTGGACGGAAAGCTGCTCGGCGTCATTGCCGTGGCGGATGTGATCAAAGAAGACAGCCCGCAGGCGGTGCGCGAACTGCAGAACATGGGCATCCGCGTCGTCATGCTCACGGGCGATAATGAGCGGACGGCGAAGGCAATCGGCAGGCAGGCAGGCGTCGACGAGGTCATCGCGGGCGTCCTGCCGGAGGGCAAGGAGCTGGAGATTCGCAAACTCAAAGCGCAGGGCAAGACGGCAATGGTCGGAGACGGCATCAACGATGCGCCCGCTCTGACGCGAGCCGACATCGGCGTTGCCATCGGCGCCGGCACCGACGTTGCCATCGACGCGGCGGACGTGGTCCTGATGAAAAGCCGCCTGCTCGATGTTCCGGCGGCAATCCGCCTGAGCCGCGCAACGCTCCGGAACATCCACGAAAACCTCTTCTGGGCATTTTTCTACAACACCATCGGCATCCCGCTCGCGGCAGGCGTGTTCATCCCGCTGGGGCTGACGCTCAGCCCGATGTTCGGCGCGGCGGCAATGAGTCTGTCGAGCTTCTGCGTGGTGTCGAACGCCCTGCGGCTCAATCTCTTCAAGCTGCGCGACGCGCGGCATGATCATAAGAGACACAACAATCAGAACCCTGTTGCAAGAACGAAGGAGGAACCAAAAACCATGAAGAAAACGATGCATATTACCGGCATGATGTGCGGGCACTGCGAGGCAAGAGTCAAGAAGGCGCTCGAAGCGGTCGACGGCGTGGACGAAGCGCTTGTCAGCCACGAGGCAGGCACTGCGGTTGTGACGCTCTCGAAGGACGTCGCGGACGAGACCCTCAAGCAGGCAGTCGAGGCGCAGGATTATCCTGTGACCGGCATCGAATAAGCACAGATGAATCGCACAAAGCCGCGCCCCGGAGTCCGGGGCGCGGCTTTTGTCAAATCGGGCGGCTTTTTCATAGAATACCCCAGCGAAGGATTTCGCTGCAAACCATAGTATGAGGTGAAGCTGATGCTTGCAATTGCAAAGTTCGGCGGCTCGTCTCTTTCCTGCGCGGCAGCGTGGCGGCAGGTACGAGACATCGTGACGGACGATATCGCCCGGCGCGTGATTGTCGTCTCCGCCGCGGGAAAGCGCCACGCCGATGACCATAAAATTACCGATCTGCTCTATCTCTGCCACGCGCACCTGCGCTACGGCGTGCCGTGCTGGGAGCTCTGGCGAAAAATTGCCGGGCGCTACCTCGCCATTCGCGACGAATGCGCGATCAATTTCCCCATTGAAGACGAGCTGGACGCCATCTATGAAAATCTCTCGCCGCAGACGAGCGCAGATTTTCTCGCCTCGCGCGGAGAGAATCTTTCTGCAAAGCTGATGGCAGCATATCTCGGCTTTTCGTTCGTCGACGCGGCAAGCTGGCTGCAATTTGACTACGCCGGAAACGTGCTGACCGACAGCTCCTATGCGGCGCTCTCATCTCTTGCCGACGGGCGGAAAATCGTCACGCCGGGGTTTTACGGGGCGCTGCCCGACGGGCGCATCCATACCTTCTCGCGCGGCGGCTCCGATATTACGGGCAGTCTTGCCGCCGCGGCGCTGCACGCGGATGTGTATGAAAACTGGACGGATGTGCCGGGCATTCTGACCGCCGATCCGCGCATCGTCAAAAAGCCAGCACCGATTGCCTCGCTCAGCTACCCGGAGCTGCAGCTTTTGTCGGGCGCCGGAACGCAGGTGCTGCATGAGAGCGCAGTTGCGCCTGTGCGTGCCGCACAGATTCCGCTGCAAATCCGCTCAACCTTCGCGCCGGAGCTTCCCGGCACGCGCATCGGCTTTGAAGCCGGTGCCGGTCTGGAGGAAACGGGCGTGGTCGGCTTTGCGGGACGGCGGGCAGTATCGATGCTGCGCGTTTTGTTCCGGGAGGCGGCGCGCGCGGACGCAGACACCCTGGTGCGCGCATGTCTTGCGCAGCGCGGTGTGGAAGTGTTCCACAACTCGCAGGGCGTGGAGGGGCTGTGCCTGCTGCTGATCGCAAAGCCAGGGCAGGACGCGCTGCATGCGGCGTGCGACGAGGTGCGCAGGCTCCTTCCCGGCGCGCAGGTGAAGCTGCGGGAGAATCTGGCGGCGCTGCTGGCGCTCTGCCGGACGACGCGGGAGGTTCCAAAGCTGGCTGCTTCAATGGAATCTGCCGGCGTTCCGGTCCACCATCTGGTCCAGACGCCGCCCGGGGCGCTGTTCTGCGTCAACGACAGCCAGTACGAAACCGCACTGCGCGCGGCATACGCGCTCGCATTCGGCTGAGCGCTTGCTTTTCGGTTCGGCTGTGATACAATAGAAAAAAAGAAACAGGAGGCGCCTTCATGGAAAAACGACCGCTTTTACTCTGCACGGACCCCGGCATCGACGATTTTATCGCACTGAGCATGGTCCTTGCGCGCCCGGAATTCGACGTACTCGGCATGATTGCGCTGAGCGGAAACGTGGGACTTGACGTGACGGTCAACAACGCGCTGCTCGCGTGCGAATTAAACGGCAGATCGGATATTCCCGTCCTTGCCGGAAGCGCAAAGCCGCTGGTGCGCCCGGCGCGCTCTGCCAGCAACATCCACGGCAAAAGCGGTTTGGGTAAATCCACCGAGCTTTACGCAAAGGGTCGCCCGCTTGCCTCAAGCGGCGCAGATTTCATTTTGCAAATGGCAGAAAAATACGCGGGAAGACTTGAAATTCTCTCGCTGGGACCGCTGACGGATGTTGCGCTGGCGCTTCAAAAATCGCCCGAGGCTGCAAAAAAGATTGCGCGCGTCGTCGTCATGGGCGGCGGCATCCACGCGGGCAATGCGACAAAATACGCTGAGTTCAACATCGTCGCGGACCCCGAGGCGGCGCAGGTCGTTTTCTCCAGCGACGTGAAGACCGTCATGATCGGGCTTGACGCGACGAACTGCTGCCTGCAGCCGCGCGCGGACATTGAACTTCTGCGCGCAGACACGACGCTCGGGCAGCTTGTCCCCGCGATGCTGACAGACTATGCGGATGTCTACAAGCAGGTTCATAATCTGGACGGCATGATCATTCACGACGCCATCAGCGCAGTCTATCTCTGGAAGCCAGAGCTGTTCTCGTGCCTTCCCTGCCGGATCGAGGTCTGTCTGATTGATGGCGAGCATCTGGGGCAGACCGTCCCGGAAGCGGGTGATACCTGCCTTGCCGCGACAAGCTGCGACGCGCAGGCGGTACGCGAGGAAATTCTTTCCATGATGAAGCAGGTTATCGCCGCACATTGAGCCACTGAGACGCTGAGACGCAAATCGCCCCGGACGAAAGTCCAGGGCGCTTGATGATTATGGGGGAGCTTGGATATTCAGAACATAAAGTACAGGTTCACACAGGCGAGGACGGCTGCAATCACCAAAAATACGGTGTTGATGATCTTGCTCGCCTTGGACTCGGCGTGTTTTATGCAAAAGACGAGATACGCGACCCATACAAGGTAGGTCATCACCGTCAGCCAGCCGACGCGAATAAGCAGAGAAAGGCAGAACAGCATATTGACAATGCTCATGCCCCGCTCCGAAAAGAACACTTCCTTCAGCTTTTTCATCCCGCGCCTCCACATTTTCCTTTTTTTTCAGTATATCACAGCCTGCATCAACGTGCAAGACCGCCCGCAGATTGTTCTGCGGGCGGTCTTCTGCTTTGTTACTTTACCAGCTCTGCCTCGGCGTCTTTGCCAAGACGGCGGAGCATCGTCTTTTTGACGGCTCTGAAAATGTTCTGGTAGCCGGTACACCGGCACAGGTGCCCGGACAGGAGCTTGCGCAGCTCGTCGTCCGTGTACTCCACGCCCGCGTTCAGAATTTCCGTCGCGGTCAGGATGAAGCCCGGCGTGCAGAAGCCGCACTGAATTGCCGTCTCGTCGATGAAGGCTTTCTGGATATCCGAGAGCGTCCCGTCGGGGTTCATGAGCCCTTCGAGGGTGATGATGTTCTTGCCTTCTGCCCAGACGGCAAGATACAGACACGAGTTGATCGCCTCGCCGTCAATGAGAACCGTGCACGCGCCGCACTCGCCGACCTCGCAGCCCTTTTTGACGGAAGTCAGGTGGTAGCTGTTGCGGAGCATATCCGTCAGGCTCGCGCGGACGTCTACCATCTGCTCGCGTTTTTTGCCGTTGATTGTGCAGGTTACAAGCTTATACTGCGCCATTACACGTCACCTCCGCAGCGTTTGACCGATTCGACCAGGCAGCGCTTCGCCATTTCGACCGCAATGTGCTGCCGGAATGCCTTGCTCGCGCGCCAGGAATCTCTGGGATGGATGTCCTCCAGAACGGTTCTGGAGAAGGTCTCGATGTTTTCCAGCGTGACCGCTTTGCCGTTAATGAAGCTTTCCGCGCTCGGCACGCGCATGGGGACAGGCCCTGCGACGCCGTAGGCAATGCGCACACGCTCGAAGGTTTTCTTGTCGGCAGACAACCGGCAGTTGACCGAGCAGCCGGTCGTCGCGATGTCCATCGCATTTCGCATGGCGTATTTGATGTAGAAGCCCGCCGTGCGGTCGTAGGATTCCTTCGGAATGATGATCGCCGTCTGAATTTCGCCGTCTGCGACGTTGATATCGACGGTACCGGCTTTGATATAGAAATCCTTGATCGGAAGATACCGCTTGCCGTTCTTGCCGGTCAGCTCGATGATCGCTTCCCAGGCGTGCAGTGTGGACGCGGAGTCGGCAGACGTGACGCCGTTGCAGGTGTTGCCGCCGATGGTGCCCGCGTTGCGGATCTGAGGACCGCCGACCATGTCGACAGCCTCGCCGAGGACATTGATATATTTCTGAATGATCGGGTTGTGCGTGATGTGGGAGAAGGTCGTGAGGCTTCCGATGCGGATTGCCTCGTTTTCATCCAGACAGATGCCGCGGATTTCATCGAGCGCCTGAATGGAAATCAGCTCCTTGCCCGCGCGCTTGCCCTCTCGCATCTGCACGAGAACGTCCGTGCCGCCGGCGATGATCTGGGCTTCCGGATGCTCAAGCCGCAGCTCGATGGCGTTTTCGACACTGGTCGCTTCATAGAGCGCTTTCATATCATACATGGCTTACTTTCCCTCCTTCTCCCAGTCGTCGTGAATAAGTCCTGCTTTGGTAAACTCTGCAAACAGCACATGCGGCGTGATGGGCGTCTTGTCAATCGCGACGCCGGTCGCCTGCAGAATCGCGTTGCGGATGGCAGGTGCGCCGGAGCAGGCGGGCGGTTCGCCGAGCGCCTTCGTGCCGAACGGCGAGGTCGGCTCGGGATTTTCCACAAACAGAGCCTCCAGGTTCGGGTGGTCCATGAACGTCGAGATCTTATAGTCGAGCAGGTTGTTATTTAAGGGTCTTCCAGTCTTCTCGTCGAACAGCAGCTGCTCGGAAAGTCCGTAGCCGATTGCCATCGACATACCGCCGTGGACCTGCGCCTCTGCCAAAGCCGGGTTGATGAGCTTGCCGCAGTCGTGGACATTCACGAGATTCAGAAGTTTGACCTTGCACATCGGAATATCGACCTCGACCTCGGCAAAGCTGCAGCCGAAGGAATAGGCGTTGTTGCGGATCGTATAGGTCGACTCGGCGGTAATATGCTCGGAATCGGCGGCGTTATACTGCGCGGTCATTGCCAGCTCCTTGAGGCTCATGAGAACCTTGCCGTCCATCACGCGAACGATGTTGCTGTTCTGAATGTCCATATTCTCGACCATCTGGCGCGTGAGCTTCGAGGCGTAGGCGAGAATCTTCTTCTTGAGCAGCTCGCCCGTCTGCCGGATGGAGAAGCCTGCGACATAGGTCTGACGGGACGCATACGCGCCGAGACCCGTGGGCGTGATGTCCGTATCCTGGCAGGAGACGACATGCACGTCGCGGTAGCTGGCAAGACCCACAACCTCCGCCGTCATCTGGGAGTACGCGGTGTCTGCGCCCTGCCCGATTTCGGTTTCGCCGCACTGCATGGTGACCGTACCGTCGAGGTTCAGCTGCATACGGTTCGACGACGTTTCCAGAGAAATCGGGTAGACCGCGGTGTTATACCAGAATGCTGCCATGCCGATGCCGCGGCGGACAGGTCCGGTCTGGTTCTGATATTCTTTGAGCTTCCTGTCGTAGTCAATCGCTACCCGACCCTTTTCCATGCACTCGCGGAACGAGTCATAGTAGTTGACGTTGTGCGAGAAGCCGTCTTCAAAGCCCTTGGGCATGATGAATTTGTTGCGGTACTCGATCGGATTCATACCCACGGCGCGCGCGCACTCTTCGATGTTCGCATCGTCTGCAAACGACGCCTGCGGCATGCCGTAGCCGCGCATTGCGCCTGCTGCGGGGCGGTTGGTGTAGACCGTGTAGGCATCGCCTTCAAAGTTTTCGCACGGATAGATCTGCGGGAACGAGCCCATCGCCTTGGCGACAATGGAGTGACCATGCGAGGCGTAGGCGCCCTGGTTGGAGAAGCACTCAATCTTGCGCGCGGCAATCGAGCCGTCCTTGTGCAGCCACGTGATGATGTGGAACCGGATGGCATGGCGCACGCGGTTGGAGATGAAGGTCTCCTCACGCGAGCAGTCGATGCGGACACACTGACCGTTGACCTGCGTCGAGCACCAGGCGCAAAGCGGCTCGTACAGCGCGTCCTGCTTGTTGCCGAAGCCGCCGCCGATATACGGCTTGATGATCTGAATGTCCGCCCAGGGTCTGCCCAGTGCCTGACCGACAATGCGGCGGATGATGTGGGGAATCTGCGTCGAGGAAACGACCGTGATGCGCCCGTTTTCACTATAGGCGAAGCAGCCGTGGTTTTCGATATGGCAGTGCTGGACCATCGGGGTTTCGTACCAGCCCTCGACCTTGATCAGACCTTCTTCTTTGATTGCCTCGTCGTAGTTGCCCTTTGCCATGGACGTGTGCTTGAGGATGTTGCCGGGGCATTCCTCGTGAATCTGCGGCGCGTCCGGCTCCATCGCCTTCTGCACGTCCAGCACGAACGGCAGCACGTCATACTCGACCTTGAGCGCGCGCACGCCCTGCATCGCGGCAACCTCGTTTTCCGCAATGACGACGGCGACCTCGTCTCCGTAGTACCGCACATGCCGGTTTAACAGGTGCCGGTCCGCAGTATCCTGATGCCCGGGGTCCATGGACCACGGGTGACCTGCCGTCGGGAAGGCAATGTCCGGCACGTCGAAGCACGTCAGAACCTTCACGACACCCTCGATTGCCTCTGCCGCCGAGGTGTCGATGGACTTGACGTAGCCATGGGCAATTTCGGAATGCTTGATTCGCGCATAGAGCGCGCCGGACGGCATCCGGTCTTCGTAATATTTGGTTCTGCCGGTCGCCTTGTCAAAGGCGTCGACACGAACCTCGCTTTTGCCTACGATGCTCATACTCTGACCTCCAGTTTCTATTGCATAGGAAAACGCCGGATTTCCCCGTCTTTTCCCCTTGTATTCTGAAATAATTTTAGCACACCCGAAAAAAAATCGGAAGCAAAAGCATTATCCTATTTTCCGTATAACGCTTTTTTCGAAATGATCGAAATTTTCAGCAATTTCTTGCATCATTGCTCAAAAATGGGTATACTGAATTGTAGAAAATCACGGAGGATTGGACTATGGCAGACGCAGCTGCGCCCCGTCTGGGGTGCTTGATCATGGCGGCTGGAAACGCCAGCCGCTTTGGCGCAAACAAACTCTTTGCAGCATATCGCGGGAAAACGTTTCTGGAGCTGGCGCTTCTTGCCGTGCCGCCGCAGCTTTTTGCGCGCGTGATGGTGGTCAGCCAGTATGAACCGGCGCTCGGGCTGGCGCGGCAATACGGCTTCGAAGCAATCCGGAACTGCGAACCGGAGCTGGGCGTGAGCCGAACCATTCAGCTTGGCACGCAGGCAATGCTCGACTGCGACGCGATTTTATACATGGTCGCCGACCAGCCGCTTCTGCAGCCGAATTCGGTCTGCGCGGTGGCAGAGCGGTGGCTGCGCGAACCGGATACGATCTGCGGCGCGGCGCACAACGGCGTGCGCGGCAATCCGTGCATCTTCCCGAAGGCGTTTTTCCCGGAGCTGCTTGCGCTCACCGGCGACACCGGCGGCAGCCGCGTGATCCGCCGGCATGAAGACCGTCTGCGTCTGGTTGAAATTCCGCCCGAGGAGCTCTATGACTGCGACACAAAGCGCGCGCTGGACGAGCTCAAAACGCAGACCGGCGAGCCCTGAATTTTTCATAAAAACCAGCGAGGCAGAACGCACAGCGTTCTGCCTCGTTTTGCTTCGTTCTTTTTTGGCGCGGCGATTACAGGTGCAGCACGCGGTCGCGGATCTCCTGGGTTCTGCCTTGGTTCCAGTACTGGGTGCCGATGTAGCCGCAGGTCCGGCGCGCGACGTTCATCTTCGACTGGTCGGTGTTGCCGCACTGCGGGCAGGTCCAGACCAGCTTGCCGTCGGGGTCTTCCTTGATTTCGATTTCGCCATCGAAACCGCAGACCTGACAGTAGTCCGACTTGGTATTCAGCTCGGCGTACATGATGTGATCATAGATGAACTTCATGACCTCAAGCACGGCGTCGATGTTGTTCTGCATGTTCGGCACCTCGACGTAGCTGATCGCGCCGCCGGGCGAGAGCGCCTGGAACTGCGACTCAAACGCGAGCTTGTCGAAGGCGTTGATATGCTCGGTCACATGGATGTGATAGGAGTTTGTGATGTAGTTCTTGTCTGTGATGCCCTCGACGATGCCGAAGCGCTTCTGCAGGCACTTGGCAAACTTGTACGTCGTCGATTCCAGCGGCGTTCCGTAGAGCGAGAAGTCGATGTCGGTCGCTTCCTTCCAGCGCTTGCAGGCATCGTTCATGTGCTGCATGATATCGAGCGCAAACGGCGTCGCGGCAGGGTCCGTGTGAGACTTGCCGGTCATGTACTTGACGCATTCGTAAAGTCCCGCGTAGCCGAGGGAAATGGTCGAATAGCCGCCGTACAGGAGCTTATCGATCGGCTCGCCCTTTTTGAGCCGCGCCAGCGCGCCGTACTGCCAGAGAATCGGCGCCGCGTCCGAGAGCGTGCCCTTGAGGCGGTTGTGGCGGCACATGAGGGCTTTGTAGCAAAGCTCCAGCCGCTCGTCGAAGATCTTCCAGAACTTATCGAGCGCACCGTTCGACGACAGCGCCACATCCACCAGGTTGATCGTCACGACGCCCTGATTGAATCTGCCGTAATACTTGGGCTTACCCGGCTCGTAATTGCCGGCGTTTGCCACATTGTTCCAGCCCGTGCCGGAGCGGTCGGGCGTGAGGAAGCTGCGGCAGCCCATGCAGGTATACACGTCGCCGTGACCCGGCATCTCGCCCTTGGAGAGCTTCAGCTCGCGCATTTTCTTTTCCGAGATATAGTCCGGCACCATGCGCTTGGCGGTGCAGCGGGCAGCAAGCTTCGTCAGATACCAGAACTTCGAACCCTCGGTAATATTGTCCTCCTCCAGCACGTAGATGAGCTTCGGGAACGCGGGCGTAATCCAGACGCCCTTTTCGTTCTTGACGCCCTCGATGCGCTGGTTGAGCGTCTCTTCGATGATGATGGCAAGGTCCCGCTGCTCCTGTTCCGAGCGCGCCTCGCCGAGGTACATGAATACTGTAATGAACGGTGCCTGTCCGTTGGTCGTCATGAGCGTCACGACCTGATACTGGATGGTCTGGACGCCGCGGCGGATTTCGTCGCGCAGGCGCTTTTCGACGACCTTGGAGATCGCCTCATCGGAGGCTTCGGTTCCGAAATCCTTCAGCTCCTCTAAAACCGACTTGCGGATTTTCTGCCGCGAAACGTCGACAAAGGGCGCCAGGTGAGTCAGGCTGATCGACTGCCCGCCATACTGGTTGGAGGCGATCTGCGCGATGATCTGGGTCGCGATGTTGCAGGCGGTAGAGAAGCTGTGGGGCTTTTCAATGAGCGTACCGGAGATGACCGTGCCGTTCTGCAGCATGTCTTCGAGGTTCACGAGGTCGCAGTTGTGCATGTGCTGGGCATAATAATCCGCGTCGTGGAAATGGATGATGCCTGCCTCATGCGCTTCGACAATCTCCTGCGGCAGCAGCATCCGGCGCGTCAGGTCCTTGGAGACCTCGCCCGCCATATAGTCGCGCTGCACGGCGTTGACGGTCGGGTTCTTGTTGGCGTTTTCCTGCTTGACCTCCTCGTTGTTCGATTCGATCAGCGTGAGAATCTTGTCGTCGGTCGTGTTGGACTTGCGGACCAGCGAGCGCGTGTAGCGGTAGGTGATGTAGTTTTTCGCAACCTCATATGCCCCGTGCGCCATGATCTGATGCTCGACGAGGTCCTGAATTTCCTCGACGGACAGCGCACGGTTCATCGACTGGCACGACAGCTCCACGCTCTCGGCGATGCGGCGGATCTGTATCGGCGTCAGCCGGTCGGCTTCTTCCACAACGTTATTTGCCCGTGTGACGGCGGAGATGATCTTCATAATATCGAAGACGGCTTCCGAGCCGTTGCGTTTGATAATCTTCATGCTGCTCTCTCTCCTCTGTAATCCCTGTTATGACAGACGCTGTGCAGGAAAATATTTCAGCTGCATATTTTCCCGCACGTGCGAATACAATATCTTGTGGCTTCATCTTGCAATAGCAACTAAATATGCCATCACAAAAAGCGCCATAGACAATATACTAGATCGCACATGCCTTGTCAAGACTAAAAACTGGATTTGAAACAAAATCTTGTGTCAAATAAGCAAAATGCAGCCGTGGAACACAACATGTAGTGTTCCACGGTTCAAGCTGCCAAACGCGATGCGCCTGCGCCCGCAAAATTCCGCGAGACTTTCTGTTACCACTTGTTCTCCACTTTTTCGGCAAAACCGAAGAAATCCCGCACCGAAAGCGCACTTCCGTCGTCCAGAACGGCGGTTCCGGTAAAGGTTCCGAACACCTGATGCTGGTCGGATTTGAGCAATTTGAAGTCCGTGCAGGCAGCGCGGTCGAGGACGGGCTGGAACTGCATCTCGAATCTGCCGTCGGAGCTGGTGAAGCGCCAGGGCGAACAATAATCCTCTTTTCCGTCCTTCATGGGTATCTCAAATGTGACATGGTCCAGCTTGTGGAGTCTGCCGTTATAAATGAGCGCGTTTTCCGTCGCGGCGGAGGTATCGCCGAAGCCGTAGCCGAGGTTCCAGCCGAACGGCGCGCCGTCCAAAAGCCCGGACGCGCTCGACCAGTACCACGTGTTGTGATACGTCCAGACGCCGCGTCCCCAGTCGAGGACGGCAAAAAATTTGTCCGGCGTCAGCTCGAACCGCTCTGCACCAAGCTCCACCCAGCCGGACGCGCGCAGGCAGTTGATCTTCTGGTTGTAGTAAAAATGCCCGGGCTTTTCAAACGGCGTTGCAATCACGAGGCTCTCGTCCGGCTCATCCGTGAGGGTAATGATGCCCTCGATGGCGTCTTTGCCGCGGAACCGGTCCATGTGAAACGACAGCCGGCGCGCGCCGTCTTCGTGATAGAACGCCAGCGCATATCCGGACGCGGCAATTTCGCTCGCACCCAGCACCGACGTCTCCGGCAGCCCCGTCTTTCCCATCGGAAACGCGCGCATGGGGCTTTTGGTAATCTGCCATCGCTCGTCGAAATTCAGAAACGAGACAGAATCCAGTCCCATGTAGCCGTTGTCGGCAATCGTGAGGGCAATGCCGATGTGCTCGTCGGTCACAAGATAGTAGTCCCACTCCTTGATGCGCGATTTCGGCGCGCGGATCTGGGACCGGCAGTAGACCGGCAGCAGGCTTCTTGCCCAGCCGGGCTCGCGCAGATTGCCGCTCGCGTCGAGAAGCGGCGCGGCGCTCGTGATTTCATGCTGCATCATGGGGTGTCCTCCTTTGTTGTCGGTGTATAGGTATCGAGAAATGCTTTCAGCTCCTGCCGGACACGGTCCGGCTCTTTGACATAGCTCTTGCCGTGCTCTGCGCCGTCGACTAAGATAAGCCGCTTCGGCGCAGTGCAGGCATCAAACGCCCGCTTTGTCATATCATACGGCACAAAGGTGTCCCCCGTGCCGTGCAGGAACAAAATCGGGTACCGGCTCTCGCGCACGGCGTCGATCGTCGAGCCGTCTCGAAGCCCGAAGCCTGCAAAAAGCCTGGTAACCAGGCTGCACAGCGGCAGCAGAAGTGAAACCGGCGCTTTGGGATAATCCCGGCGCAGGACGCTTCTGGCAATCTCATAGGGGCTTGTAAAGCCGCAGTCGGCAATGATCGCGCGCACATTTGCCGGGAAGTCGAAGCAGCTGGCGAGCAGCACCGTCGTCGCGCCCATCGAAAGCCCGCCCAGAATCAGCGGTGCATTTTGTCCCAGCTTCTGCCCCATATAGGTCGCCCAGGACAGAACGTCCAGCCGCTCACGCACACCGAAGGTCAGGTATTTTCCCTGCGAGCTTCCGTGCGCGCGCTGGTCGACAAGCAGCAGAGAATACCCCAGCGTGTCATAGTAATAGGGAAGCACGAGCCCGAAGTCGATCTGCCAGCAGGATTTGTAGCCGTGAAACAGCAGAATCGTGCCCTTCGCATCTTTTTTGGGAAGATAGATCGCGTGCAGCAGCTTTCCGTCGTAGCTCATGACGTGCAGGTCCTCGCGCTCGTGCGCCGAAACCCAGCCGTCTGCCGCCAGAATCGGGGCTTTGACCTCCCGGTAGGCGGGCTTTTCCATCTGCTGCTCCAGCGCCTGCCTCGTATACCGCCTGCCCGTCGCTGCCCGCTGCAGCACAAAATATCCAACGATCAGGACCAGCGCCGCGATCGCAATTGCAATCCACAAAAGCGTCATTTACCGCGCCTCCCTGTTTTTCCCGAGCTTTGCAAAATAAGAAAACGTCTTCGGAAAAATGCAGCCCGCCAGCAGCACGACGAGAAAATAGCGCACGCAGTCGGCAGGTCCTGCCGGAAGCAGCGCGTAAAACGCAGGCTTCAGCGCCGCCTTGACACCCGCGACCAGCGCAAGCCCGAGCGTGAATTTGAGCACCTGCCCCAGAAGCGGCGCGCGCGTCTCGAAGCCGCCCGTGCGGCGCTCATGGAAAAATACCACCAGCAGCCCCGCGATCGCACCCAGCAGCGTCCAGGCGTTTTTGACCGCATGGGAGAGATTGCTCTCGTCCTCCGAGCCGGGGAGAAAATCTGCGCGGATGCCGCCGACATACAGCACGAACAAACCGGCAAGCACGATCCCTGCCGCAAGAAGATATGGCATTGCCTTCTGCGTTTTTTCGCCCGACCGGAAGACCGGGTAAAGCGCCGCAAGCAGCGCCAGCGCCATCAAAAACGCGACACCCACGTCCAGCGGCGTGTGGACGCCCAAATACATCCGCGAAACCGGCACCAGCAGCAAAAGCGCGATGCACGCCCACCGCACCCAGCGCTGTTTCGTCTGCAGCGCAATGGCGCCGAAGGTTCCGACGGCGTTCTGCGTGTGCCCGGATGGGAACGAATACCCCGTCGCCGCGGCGCGCGCCGCCTCTACAATCGTAAAATCCGGGTCCAGCACCCACGGGCGCGGAATCCGGCAGGTGATTTTTAGGAACTGGTTTGCCAGCGTCCCGAAAAGCCCCACCACAAATACATAGTAGCCCGTTCGCTTGTCCACGCACCAGAACAGCAGCAGCGCCAGCGCCAGAAACGCCAGCTCGTCTCCAAAATACGTAATGCCGGAGAACAGCGTGTCGAGCGCGGGCACGCGGACGGACTCCAGCAGTCTTAAAAATCCCATAGCAGTCTCCTTTGCGCGGCTTGATTGTCACCAGTATAGCACAGTTTCGCGCCGAAGGGAATCAGAAGGCGGCTTGCATTTTTGTCAAAAAAGGGTATACTAAATATAATAGATACAAAACGCGCCGCAGAGGTTCGCCCTGTCAGTCCGGCGCAGGAAAGCGAGAGATGAGGATGTTTTCCAATCAGCCGCGAAAATTCTACCGCCGCAGCCCGCTCATTGAGGTCATCTGCCAGCTGCGGTTTCCCGATATTCTGAAAATCGAGGCGCACGAGCCTGCCGATTTCCAGGACGCCATCCGGCAGGTCTATCCCCAGTACGCCAAGCGCATCGAGCAGCTGCCGCCCCAGAACGCGGGCGGGAAGATGGTCGAGCAGGGGACGGTCAACAATTACCAGTTCATTTCCGCCGACGGCGGCTGGAAGGTCAGTCTGACAAAGGGCTTCATCGCCCTGTCCACCACGCGCTACACCCGCTGGGAGGAGTTTGCCAAGCGGCTGGACGTTGTGCTTGCCGCGTTCATCAAAATCTATCAGCCCGCGTATTTTACGCGCGTTGGGCTTCGGTACATGAACGCGGTCAACAAAGCTGCGCTGGGGTTTGCCGAGACGCCGTGGCATGAGCTGATTGCGCCGGGTTATCTGGGGCTGATGGCAGACGAAGACGCGCGGCGGCAGGTGTTCATCAAATGCGAGCAGCTGGTGACCGTCACAATGCCCGGCGGCGCGAAGGCAAACATCAAGTGCGGTCCTGGGCTTCTGCGAAAAGTCGACAACCGCACCCGTCAGGTCGACGAACAGAAGGTCTTCATGCTGGACCTCGATGTGTTCTTTGACGGCAAAATGCCCCTTGGACAGGTTGCGGGCGCGCTCAACATTGTCCACGACAACGCAGGAAGCCTCTTTTCCGGTGCCGTCCGGCAGCCGCTGCTGGACGCCATGGAGCCGGAAGCGGACTGACTGCTTCGGAATATTCATAATACGCAAAAATCCTCCGGCTCCAACGAGCCGGAGGATTTTTTCATTCGATGATCTCGATGCTGCCGCCGGTTTCCAGCGTCTTGTCCTTGAGCAGCAGCAGCTTTTCCGCAAACAGCCGGGAAAGCCCGCTCAAGATTGCCGCCGAGGCAATCAGCTCCGTCGTATCCTGCACGGCAAGCTCCGTGACCATATCGGGCTCCAGCATTGCCGCCGCCGACAGCTTCACCTGATCGACAAAATACTGCGCGCAGAGCCTGTGCCGCAGCGCATAGGCAGTATATGCGCGCTTTACCTCGTCCTCCGGAAGATCTCCGGGCAGCAGCGTCTGCAGCATCGACAGGCTCAGCGACTGCTTGAGCGTGCAGATCATCAGAAGATACGCGATATGAATCCGGTAATACTTCTTTTTGCGCGGCTCGGGCAGCATTTTTGTGCGGACATAGTTGTTGATTGCCGCCGCCGTGATGGTCTGCGACTGCTTGAGCTCCGGCGGAAGATAGCTCAAATACTGCTTGAGCAGCTGCACCACCTGTTCCATGTACAGCCCGAAGTCCGGAATCTCTTCCCATGCCGGGAGCCGGTAGCGTTCGAGATATTTTTCCCACCGGCGGAGCTTGCCCGCGATGAGATCATTATCATAAGCCATAAAACGACACACACCTTTCGTCTGCATTATAGCAATTTCTTAACGCAAATGCAAGATAATCTGTGCATATATATCTGTTGACACGGTTTTGAAAATGTGATAATCTTGTGTAAAGCATCAGATACAAATTCCGACAGAAAGAAGCGATTGTTATGTTTCGCATCGTGACCGATACTTCCTCCAATCTCCCGACCGCATATCTGCAGGCGGAGAATATCACCGTGATTCCCTTCACCTTCCACACCGAATCCGGTGAGCAGTCGTGCATGGACACCGCCTCGTTCGATGCCAAGGCATTTTACACCGCGATGCGAAACGGCGAAAAGGTCACAACCTCGCAGATTCCGCCGCAGCGCTTTGTCGACAACATCCGCCCGATGCTGGAAAACGGAGAGGACGTTCTGTTCGTCAGCATGTCCTCCGGCATCAGCGGCTCGTATGCATCGAGCAAAATTGCCGCAAACCAGCTTGCCGAGGAATTCCCGGAGCGAAAAATGCTCACGGTTGACACGTACTCTGCTTCCCTGGCAGAGGGCATCGTCGTGATGCGCGCGGTTGAATGCCGCAAGGAAGGGCTTTCGATCGACGAGACCTATCAAATTCTGCGCGCCCTGCGCCACCGCATTGCCCAGATCTTCACCGTCGGCGACCTGCGCTATCTCAAGAGGACCGGGCGTCTTTCCAATCTCGAGGCTGCCGTCGGTACCGTTCTGCAGATCAAGCCGCTTTTAAAGGGCGACCCCCAGGGAAAAATCGTCTGCTTCGCGAAGGTCCGCGGCAGACAGCGCGCGATTGAGGAGATGGCAAAGCGCTATGAGGAGCTGGTCGTCTCGCCCGAGACGCAGACCGTCTGCATCTCCCATGCCGACTGCGAAGCCGACGCGCAGATTTTAGCCTCGATGCTGCGCCGGAGCAAGGCGCCGAAGGACATTCTGATCGTCGACTATGAGCCGGTCACGGGCTCCCATGTGGGTCCCGGCGCGCTGGCGCTGTTTTTCGTGTCGGACGACAACGTCCGGAACATCTGAATACCGAACCATGCCGCGAGGGAGCCTGTTCCTTCGCGACATTTTTTTCGCTTTGGGCTTGACAGCGGCAGGCATGCGCTGTAAGTTATACAAGTATGAAAATTTCCGAATGAACTTTCCGGGGAGGGACACTATGGCTGGCGGAAAGCACCTGCTGGGCAAGCCCAAAGGCAAGCACATTTTCGGCACGGCAAAGGTCGGCGAAAAGGGACAGATCGTCATCCCCAAGGAGGCGCGGACGCTGTTCGGCGTGCAGCCGGGCGATACGCTTCTGATTCTGGGCGACGAGCAGATGGGCATCATCGTGACGAAGCCCGAAGTGATTGAAAATGCGGCGATGAAAATTTTTGAAGAGATGGAGCGGGAACCGAAATGAAAGAACTGGAACGGATGTATGAAGACCTCGGCGTGAGCCGGGCGGTCTATGCATACGGAGAAGAAATACTGGATTGTCTCAAGCCGCGCTTTGCGGCAATCGACCAGAACGCGGAATACAACCAGGCGAAGGTGCTGCACGCGATGCAGGAAAACCGCGTCGACGCGACCTGCTTTGCCGCCACGACCGGCTACGGCTACGACGATCTGGGGCGCGATAAATTGGAGAAGGTCTACGCCGCAACGTTCCACACCGAAGCTGCTTTGGTCCGCCCGCAGATCACCTGCGGCACGCACGCCCTGGCAGTTGCGCTGTCGGCAAATCTGCTGCCCGGCGACGAGCTGCTCAGCCCCGTTGGTGCGCCCTATGATACCCTCGAGGAAGTCATCGGCATCCGCGAGTCCAAATGCTCCTTAAAAGAATACGGCGTGAGCTACCGGCAGGTCGATCTGCTGCCGGACGGGAGCTTTGATTATGACGGCATCCGCGCGGCAATCACGGAGAAAACGAAGCTCATCACCATCCAGCGCTCGAAGGGCTACGCAACAAGACCGTCGTTTTCCGTGCAGAAAATCGGCGAGCTGATCGCGTTCTGCAAATCCGTCAAGCCCGGCGTGACCTGCATGGTCGATAACTGCTACGGCGAGTTTGTGGAAACCATCGAGCCGTCCGATCTGGGCGCGGATATGATCGTCGGCAGCCTGATCAAAAACCCGGGTGGAGGTCTCGCTCCCATCGGCGGGTATATCTGCGGCACGCGCGAATGCGTCGAGCGCTGCGCATACCGGCTCTCCGCACCCGGTCTCGGGCAGGAGGTCGGCGCGAACCTGGGCCTCCTTCCGAGTTTGTATCAGGGCTTCTTCCTGGCGCCGACGGTCGTCTCCGGCGCGCTCAAGGGCGCAATTTTCGCGGCAAACGTGTATGAAAAGCTGGGCTTCCGCGTGGTGCCGAACGGCACGGAGTCGCGCCACGACATCATTCAGGCAGTCGAGCTGGGAAGCGCCGAACGGATGCTGGCGTTCTGCAAGGGCATTCAGGCGGCAGCTCCGGTCGACAGCTATGTGACCCCGGTCCCCTGGGCAATGCCGGGGTATGATTCCGAGGTCGTGATGGCAGCTGGCGCGTTTGTGCAGGGCTCTTCCATCGAGTTGTCTGCCGACGGTCCCATCCGTCCGCCGTATGCGGTGTATTTCCAGGGCGGGCTGACGTGGTACCATGCAAAGCTCGGGATTTTGATGAGCTTGCAGAAGCTCGTGGAACAGGGGTTGGTGTCCCTGTAAGATTCCCCCATTAAGGGGTCTGGCAGAGACCTGCCAGCTGGTTCTTTTTCAACCCCGCGCTTCTTTGCGCAGATAAGAAGCGTGGGGGCGAAAAATGGACAGTCTGGTAGTCTCCACCAGATTCTCTCTGGCGCCTGCCGCCACGGCAAGAAGTAAAAAACAACTTTGTATTTAAAAATTTCAGGAGAAATCAAAACTATGTGGTTCTGGCTTGCAATCATTGCCCTCCTCTGCTGGAGCGGCTCGGATCTTTTTTCGAAAATCGGCTGCCGCGATGCATCCGACAAAAACGCACACCTGAAAATGGTCGTCGCCGTCGGCGTCGTGATGGGTCTGCACGCAGCGTATGAAATTTTCATCGGCGGCACGGTCGTGACGTGGAACGTGATCTGGACGTATCTGCCGGTGTCGCTGCTTTACATCTCGTCGATGACGCTCGGCTACGTGGGACTCAGATATATTGAGCTTTCCATCTCGTCTCCGATCTGCAATTCCTCGGGCGCGCTGGTGGCAGTTCTGTGCCTCATTACGGGAACGCTCGACGAATCCATTCAGGGCGCAATGCGCTGGGCAGTCATCGGCGCGGTGGCGCTGGTGTGCATCGGTGTAATCGGTCTGGGTGTTGTCGAGTCGCGCGAGGACGACGAGCTGCGCCGCGCACGGCAGGAGGCGTCCAACTACCGCTATGCAAAATCCTGGCTTGCCATCTGCCTGCCGGTTGCATACTGCCTGCTCGACGCGGCAGGGACGTTCGCGGACTCTCTGGTTCTTGAAACGCTCGACGAGGACGCGGCGAACGCGGCGTATGAGCTGACGTTCCTGTTTGCGGCAGTGTGCTGCTTTGTCTACGTGAAATTCATCAAGAAGGACAAATTCATCCCCAAAATGGAAGCGCCCAAATATATTGGCGCCGCCTTCGAGACTGCCGGTCAGTTCGCATATATTTACGCCATCGGCGATCAGGCGCACGTCGCCTTAGCCGCGCCGATCATCTCGGCGTACTGCGTGGCGTCCGTCCTCTGGAGCCGGATTTTCCTGAAGGAAAAGCTCTCGTGGAAGCATTACGCCATGATTGCGCTGGTCGTCGCAGGCATCGTGCTGCTCGGCGTGTTCGATATCTGACATCGGCGCTGAAACATCCGCTGTGACGGGAGGAGCAATCGATGGAACGTTATGTTGTCACGCCGCATGAGGGAATTGGCTCTTTGAAGCTCGGCATGTCCCCCGAGGAAATTCTTGCCGCAGTCCAGCGCGATTTGACAGATTTGAAGATCGTTTCCAAACGCGGCATTCAGATCTCGGAGGATCGGGAACGTGACCCAAGTTTTCAGACACTTCGATACATGGAAGATATCTACTTCTCCATGGTTCGTTATCAAAACGGGAAGGCAATCGAAATTTCGGTGAATTGGGGACTGCGCGACGATGTGAAGGTTTCCCTCTATGGTTTGGATGTGTTCAACACGCCGGCAGAGGACGTTATCCGGTTTATGAAGCAGATCGGTCCCTGCATCCATGACGAGCCGGACGAGCAGCTCAGCACCGAGTATGAATT
>OIWM01000857.1_pt1 | contig 34038 bp, 30 predicted proteins | sample 1587451 | NCBI WGS metagenome assembly OIWM01 (sample SAMEA3888907, study PRJEB22519) | human gut metagenome | biome: human gut; feature: human-associated habitat; material: faeces | place: Denmark | collected 2011
CCCTAATCCATATATATATAATAGTTCAGATACTGACGGATCAGTTCGGTAGAAGTATTCGCGATCAGTTCCTCCGGAAATTCCACACTCTCTAATACGTTTACGGCTTCCCTGTGATTTCCTACTGCATTGTCTGCATGGGCATCCGAATCCATGATTACCGGCACCTGATATTCCTTGCAGTATGCAAGCATTTTTTCATAGGACTCTCTTGGATTTCCACGATAACCGGTCGGCAGCAGGGAAGAATTGTTGACCTCTAAGAGGACATGATGCTCTTTTGCCCCTAACACCAATTCTTTATAGTCGATCGGGAATCTCGCATCGTCAGGATGACCGATGATGTTGACATATGGATTTTTCATCACGTTCAAATATGCTTTTGTATTTTCTACCACACTTCCGGCAGTATAGCATGGCAGATGCATACTTGCAATTCCAATGTCCATTTCCGCAAGCACTCTCTCTGTTAAGTCCACATGACCATCCGTGTCTAAAATATTTAATTCGACACCATGCAAAACAGTCATTCCATCTTTTTCTCTCGGAAGAATCCTGAAATTCTGAAAATACATCTCTGTACAGCTTCCGTTCATCCGTGGTGCATGCTCGGTAATTCCGTAAATTTCCAGCCCCCGCAATTTAGCGGCTGCAATCATCTCATTCATCGTATTGTAAGCATGTCCGCTCGCAATGGTATGTGTGTGCAAATCCAAAATATCTTTCATGTCAATCACTCCTCGTATCGTATCTCTGATTTGTCCGTATGTAGTATAGCACGACCTTTCGCTTTTTTCCATGTTCTTTCGCCGCTTGCACCAGTCAGATATGGAAGGTTTCATTTCCATTGCACAAAAAGAAACCTTCCATATCTGTAATCTTTACATTCCTCTAACACTTTTTTTATTTTGGCATACGCTAAACTAAAAACACTCGGAGGATTCTATGAAAAAGAAAGGTATAGCTCTGTTTTTGAGTCTTGCTATGCTCCTGACACTGTTCGTCGGATGTGCAAATTCCAAAGACTCTGAAAAAAAGCTGCAAAAAGTCACACTGAACGAAGTGGCTCACTCGATTTTCTATGCACCTATGTATGTTGCCATTGAAAAAGATTATTTTAAAGACGCAGGAATCGATTTAGAACTGATCACCGGTTTTGGTGCTGACAAAACAATGACTGCCGTACTCTCGAATGAAGCAGATATCGGCTTCATGGGACCGGAGACGACAGTCTATACCTATAATGAAGGTGCAAACGATAAAATTGTCAACTTTGCACAGCTTACCCAGCGTGCCGGCAACTTCTTAGTTGCAAGAGAAGAAATGCCGGACTTTCGCTGGGAAGATTTAAAAGGCAGGAAAGTTCTTGGTGGTCGGTCAGGTGACTGACACAGCACCATGTAACTTTCTTGTTATATGATATTTTCATATAACATGTTCTATTTAAGACTTATTATTTATCTCTGCACACGTCCGCTGGCATCTCCGCCGGCTAATTTCAGGACTTCTTCTTTGGATACCAGATTAAAATCTCCCTCAATGGAATGTTTTAAGCAGGATGCGGCTACTGCAAATTCGATCGCTTTTTCAGATTCGTAACCCTCTAACAATGCTGCGATCAGACCGCCGCCAAAGCTGTCTCCGCCGCCTACGCGGTCAACGATATGCATAGCATATTTTCTGCTGAAATAATAGTCTTTTCCATCAAAGAGCATCGCAGACCAGTTGTTGTCATTTGCGGAAATCGATTCTCTTAAGGTAATCGCCACTTTTTCAAAAGCAAACCGCTCTGCTAACTTTGCCGCTACCTCTTTATAGCCTTCACGGTTCACGCTTCCGCTGGTCACGTCCGTATCTGCCGCATGAATTCCAAAGACATCTGCCGCATCTTCTTCATTTGCAATGCATACATCCACATACTGACAGAGTTCTCCCATCACCTGTCCGGCTTTTTCTTTGCTCCAGAGTTTGTTACGATAGTTCAGATCACAGGAGATCTTCACACCCATTTTCTTTGCAGTTTTACATGCGTCTAAACAGATTGCCGCTACCTCATCATTCAATGCCGGAGTAATTCCCGTAAAATGGAACCACTCAGCTCCTTCTAAGATTTTTTCCCAGTCAAATTCCTCTTTGAGGGCAGAATAAAATGCAGAACCGGCACGGTCATAAATGACCTTTGATGGTCTTTGCGACGCTCCTTTTTCCAGATAATAAATCCCGATGCGTTCGCCACCGCGTATGATCTGTGACGTATCTACTCCGTATTTTCTTAAGGAATTGACGGCTGCCTGTCCCAACTCATGCTGTGGAAGTCTTGTAACAAATGCAGCGTCAAATCCATAGTTTGCCAAAGACACTGCTACATTCGCTTCTCCTCCACCATAGGTCGCCCCTAATTTGTCCGCCTGCACCAGACGGTAATATCCCTCCGGTGCTAAACGCAGCATAATCTCTCCAAATGTAACCACTCGTTTACTCATAGCTTACCTCTCTTCTCTCTTTTAAAACTGCAATATTCCCTTCTACCCTCTTTTTATTCAACGGATAGATAAAGATCAGACAAAGTCCCACGCCGATATAAAGGATTCCCGGCACTAACGTTGCCACATTGTAGATCCCGCCTGCCACTTCTGCGGTCTGCACCTGAACAGTCGAATCATATCCTACGAGTGCCAGTGCATATGCTCCCAGACCTCCGGAGAGTGCCTGTCCGATTTTTCTTGCAAATGAATATACTGCATAGATCGTTCCATCCTCACGTTTGCCTGTCCGCACCTCCTGATCGTCAATGATATCTGTAATAAATGCCCAGATGATCAGATTAAAAAAGCCAAAGCCAAAATATCCGATCACGGAAATGGCAATATACACTGCGGCGGATTTTACCTGAAGTACGAACATTAACAGGCTCGCGATCCCGCCGAGGATACAGCCGACTGCTCCCACTTCTTTTTTTCCGTATTTTCTGGTAATCGGCACGGTAAACGGTGCCATCAGAAGCATTGGAAGGATTCCGGCAACACTCATTACCGCCAGTGCTTCTTTATTTTTAAAATAGTCCACAAAAACGTACTGGTTGACAGACTGTGTCATCAGGGATGCCAACAACAATAAGATTGCGGCTGCGATGATCCCAAGCAGGGCTCTGTTCGAGACAAGCGCTTTGACGGTTTCTTTGAAGCTGACCTGTTCCTCATGGTGTGTCGGGGCGATTTTTACCCGTTCCGTGGTCATAAAATAGCACAACAGATAACAGCCGATTGCCCCTAGGGAAAAGATCCCAGCGATCAGTGTAAAACGCGGTCCATGCACAAGCTGGTTGCCCGCTGCATCGGTCGTATAAACCAACATCGGTCCACCGACACCAATGATAAGTCCCGCCAACGTTGCCCCCACACTGCGATAAGTGGAGAGTGCGGCACGGTCATCGGAATCTGCACTTAAGACAGATGCCATGGAACCGTATGGGATATTGATCGAAGTATAAAAAATGCTACCCCACAAGATATAAGTGACAAACATATAAATGACTTTGACCGTCATGGATGCACCTGCTAACGAGGACTGGTACATCAGAAAACTTGAAATTGCGACCGGAGCGCACATCCGACGCAGCCATGGACGGAATCTTCCGTCTTTTTTCGGATGCATCCGATCTACGATCCTTCCCATTGTCACATCGGTAAATGCATCTATGCATCGTGCTGTCAGGAATAAGGTTCCCACAAGTCCCATGCTGATCCCTAATACCTTTGTATAAAAAATCATCAAAAATGTACTGGCAAACAGAAATGTAAAATCATTTCCGAAATCACCAAACATATATCCTACTTTGTCCCGCCATCCAAACGGACGGACTGTCTTTTCTCTATCCATGGTATTCTCCTCGTCTGTTTTATTTTTTGTAATCTAACGGCAGATTTTCCCAACGTTCTTTTAATTTGTATGCAATATCCTTTGGCTGACGCTGTCTTGTAAAGACACCTTTTTTATTGCCGTTGACGCGCATGATTCCCTCTGTGGTCTGGAAGTCTGCAAAGTTCCAGATTTGTTCTCCCTTAATAAAATCATAGGAATCAAAGACTTCATGTGTCATCTTTAAATACTCGTCCTGATATTCCTGACTCCACATCACGGATGGAAGTTTGTGTTCAGAAGCAAGTGTATCTGCACCGTATTCTGTAAAAATAAAAGGTTTATTTAATTTTTTCTCTTTCCATGCATTCATTTCTTTGCGGAAAAGTTCTTCTGCGACACTGATCTCATAGCCCCCCTTCATATACCATCCGTAGTAACGGTTGAGTGCAATGATGTCGCTGAACTGATAACATTTACAGGTATCCGGCAAGGAGTTCATAATCAGTGCAAACGTACGCGGACGTTTCTGCATGTCTAACTTATTTGCAAGATCAAATACTTCTTTAAAATATGGCACGGCTGCCTCATTCGTAGTCTCCGGCTCATTCAAAAGACTCCATGCAACGACACTCGGATGATTTTTGTCCCTTGCGATCATCTCTTCAATGGCTCTTAAATGCGCCTTTAATAAAACCGGCGTTGTCTCTTTTTTAAAGAAAGCGGTCTGCTTTCCGGTACTTGCCTCCATAAAGTTCATCAGACTCTGGAACATTCCCACCGCCGGAACTTCATCAATGACCAAAAAGCCCTCACGGTCTGCCATCTGATAGATTTCTTCACTGTACGGATAGTGTGAGGTACGGAAAGAATTTGCTCCGATCCACTTCATCAGTTCAAAATCACGCTTCATGATACCGATGCTAAAACCTCGTCCGACAATGTCACTGTCCTCATGCTTTCCAAATCCTTTCAGATAAACCGGCTCTCCGTTTATCAGGATATCCGTTCCCTCGACCTTCACGGTACGGATTCCGATCTCCTGCTCATACTCATCGATCAGCTCCTCGCCATCCATGATACGGATACGCAGACGATAGAGATATGCATTGCGCACCTGCCATAAATGGGCATTTTCCACATACAGGACACCTTCTTTTCCATCCTTCTGTGCTACGCAGTGACCCTTGGCATCGAAAAGTGCTAACTGCACGGCATGTTCTCCGTTCGTTCTGATCTGATAAGAGACTTCCGCATTTTTTCCATGGATCGCATAGTCCAGATCAAAATCCACGATAGATTCTCCCGGCAGTGCTAAAAGGTATACCGACCGCTGTAATCCTGCATAATTAAAAAAATCAAAATATGGTTTTGACATCTTCTTTCCATTTGGCAGTGTGATCGTTTCGCCACATGGGATGTTCGTACAGGTCAGTTCATTATTGACTTTTACAACGACTTTATTGTAGGAATCGTAGCGTACCACAGTGGTGACCTTAGCACTGAAAGGAAGGAATCCCCCCTCATGCTCTGTGATCAGGATACCATTTACATAGACACTGGCACGATGTGTTGCGGCTCCAAACCGAAGCAGGATCTCTCTGCCCTCCCATTCGCCCGGCACAAAGAAGTCTGTCTCGTACCAGAAATCTCCGGTATATTCCCGGATATCTTTTTCCGTGTAAAAATCCTGAAAACTTGCCGGCACCGGGATCATTTCCTCTCCCGGAATCCCGTCTATCCAGCCTTCGTTCTCTCCAACGGATCTTTCATCTAAATGAAACTTCCACATTCCATCCATGGAAATTCTTCTTCTTGTCAATGTTGTCTTTGGATATAACATAGAATGTTCTAACATCGTTTTCCTCCTCTTGCTCTGTTGTGATTCGGATTGTAACGTATCTGCCCGTTACAGCGTGAGTAGAATTTCTTGCTATTCTGGTACTTTTTTTATGAATTTTTATAAATTTTAAAATTAATCTAAAAAATCTACGAAAATGGGAAATAATATTACGAGAAGAAAACGCAACTTAGAAAGGACTCTGCAATGCAAAACGAAGCTGAACTTCATTTTTTCAGGAAATTACTGGAACAATTTCATGTAAACTTTCGTATTCTTGGCGAGCATGACGGACCGATCCCGGAGCTGGATTTAGGACTGCGCCGTCTTTTGAATCCTGGCACGGACTATCTATTGGAATTTCAACGGCTCTGTTCTCTTTGTAAACCGCAAAAAATCTATAAGATACGGGATGAATTTTTCTGTCACTATTTCTTTTTCCAACTTCCGGAAAACACTAATGCTTCCTACGTCCTGATCGGCCCTTACCGGCTTAGCAGCGTTTCCACGGAGTCCTTATTAGAAAATGCAAAAAAATTATCCCTTCCCGATCCCCTGCTGTTACAGTTACAGCTTTACTATCAGTCGTTGACTACCGTTTCGGATGAACAGTTCATCCTGACTGCCCTGTACGTTCTCTGTTCCGGGCTTTTTGGCGGTATGGATGCTTTTTCGTTTCAGGAGATCCACCAATCTGCTTCTTTTGATTATCATCCGGTTGCCAAACGTCCGGTTCCTTCCTCACCGGAAGAGACTCTTTTCAGTATGAAGTTTTTAGAGGAACGCTATCACAAAGAAAATATGCTGATACAGGCAGTCTCCAAAGGACAGATCCACAAAGCAGAGATGTTTTTACATGCCCTTCCGGCAAAAGATTTAGAGCCACGCACCAGTGACTCTCTTCGCAATGTAAAAAATTACACGATCATCCTCAATACCCTGCTTCGCAAAGCCGCAGAAGCCGGTACGGTCCACCCTCTTCATATTGACAGCCTTTCCTCCCGCTTTGCCCATCAGATCGAGGCTCTCACCTCCGAAGAGGATGCTTTTTCCCTGCAAAAAGAAATGGCTCACAAATACTGCCTGCTTGTCAAAAATCACTCGATGAAAGGCTATTCCCTGTTGATCCGAAAAGCCCTCACACACATTGATTCGGATCTGACCGCCGACTTGAGCCTGAAATCTTTAGCAGAGCTTCTCGGTGTCAACTCCAGTTATCTCTCCACTCTCTTTAAAAAAGAGACCGGTTCGACATTGACGGAATATGTGAACCGGAAACGTGTGGAACATGCTATTTTTCTTTTAAATTCTACGAATCTGCAGATCCAGGAGATTGCCGCAGCCTGCGGCATTTCTGATGTGAATTATTTCACAAAGATTTTTAAAAAACAGGTGGGAAATACCCCGAAAGAATATCGGGAGAAGATTTTTTAAAGATTTTGTCCAAAACACGCTCTTACCTTTTCTGTGATCGTGGCATCAATCCACCCTTTTTGTGCCATATCCTCTAAAATCCCACATGCCTGTTCATGCGACATGCCTTTTTTATATGGGCGTTCCTCTGTCAGTGCCTGATAGATATCTACACATGCTAAGATACGCTCCGGCTCGTTCAACTCTTCTGCTGTCCTGCCAAAAGGATATCCACTGCCGTCTAATTTCTCATGGTGGAGTGCTGCCCAGTCCCGTATCTCTTCAAAATCTTCTACTTCCGACAGTATCATATAGGTATATCCGGCATGGTTTTTCATCTTAGAAAATTCCTCATCGGTCAGCCGTCCGGGCTTTTCTAAAATTTCATTTCCGATTGCCATTTTCCCAATATCATGAAGTGCGCCTGCTAAATAGATTTTTTGAATATCTAACCGGTCATAACCGAGGTGTTCTGCCAGTGCTGCCGCTTTTTTGGCAACTCCGATCGAATGCATCCCCGTAAATTCAGATTTGTAATCTACGATCTGTGCAAAAAAATCCGCAAGATCTTTACAGGTCCCTTCATCGCAGAACTGCTTCTTTCTTGGTACCTTTTCCCAAAGGCGTTTTTCTAACTCTTCTCCTCCCATATCTGCAAATTTTTCTTCGGAAAAGACTTCTAAGAATGCCTTCACACATTCCGCATCAAAGATCGTATTTTCATATTTCACTAAATATGCCTTTGCCTGCTCCCAGTTCTGCTGATCATAACCACCGGTATTTCCTATGATGTCAATGGTATCGCACAAATGGATGATCCTTGCAAACAGCGGGATTTCCTCCCATTTTTTTCTAAACGGTCCTGTACCGTCTGCATTTTCATGGTGATATAAGATCACATTTGTCACATCTGTATAAAAGGGAAGTTTTTTGATATTCTGCTCCCCATATACACAGTGAACACCTAATTTTTTAGAAGAAATATCCATCGTCTGATCTTTGATCAGATCATGCCGTACCTCTTCCGATATGTACTGCGTCAATGCATTGTCGTGTAGCAGCGCACACATTGCTAAATCCTGCAGCACCTCTCCTATAATTCCAAATTTTTCTGCCATACATACACTGATGTATGCAACTCTTTTTCCATGCCTGTTTGTAACATGTACCAGTTCGGCCTCTATGCAGTCCAGTGCATAGGAACAGGCACTTACCAATCCTATGATATCCAGTTCCATCTTTTCATTCCTCAACTTTATCCTGAAAAATCCTGTTTTGTTATTCTTTACCATAAATTATAGCAAGATATATTTTCTATGGCAATTTAAAGTTGCAATCCGAACTACCGGATATACGCATCTTCGCCCGAAAGACTTTTTGCTCTATAGGAAACACGGTATTTCCTATAGAAAAAAACAGGCCTCACCAACACTCTCGTGTCAGTGAAGCTTGTTCTATCCTGTCTTATAAACCGCTTCCGGTTATTTTACCTTCCGGCTATTCACCAGAAATCCTATTTACAAGTCTTATTGTTTCTTCTTACAACGATTCCCGCTGCTCCTGCAAAGGATACGATCAGAAGTGTGGTCCAAAGTGTCATATCAGATGTATCTCCCGTCTTTGGAGCTGTTACACTCTGTTCCTTCTTCTTGGTATCTGTAGGATTGTTCTGTGTTGTCTGGTTATTCTTAGCGTTGTTGCTGTTGTTCTTCTTATTATTGTTATTGTTGTTTTTGTTGTTATCACCGGATTTATTTTTTGCTACCGTAAAGTTCGTAGTTGCAGAACCATCTGTCCAAACGATCTCAAACGTATGATCCCCGGTAGCAAGTGTCTTAAGATAATCTGCTTTCAATGTGATAATGGTGGAACCTTCTGTAACCGTATAATTCTCCTTATCAACGATCTTACCATCTACTTTTACATTCTGGAACTTGGTCATTTCACCATTTCCCCGAATGGTAAGACTTCCATCTGTATTCTCTGTCCATGAACTGTTGGCTCCGTCAAGGATTTTATAGGAAACCGGATCCGGTGATGGTGTCGTACTTTCTGTCACTGTCAGAGTTGCTGCATTCGTTGTAACAGAACCCACGGAATTGCTGATCACACACTGATATTTATAACCATTGCAAAGCATGTCTGCCACACCAGTCGTATAGCTTGCTTTGTCTGCTCCGGTAATATCTACGAATCCCTTGCCATTGTTTCTGTTTATCTGCCACTGATATGTTAAGTCTGTTCCTGTAGCTTTTACTGTAAAGGTTGCCTGTTCTCCTGCCTTTACAGATACATTCTGTGGCTGTTTACTGATACCTGGTTTCTTTACTGTAGGCTGAACTGGAGGCATTACATCCTCTGTTACAGTCAGAGTTGCTGTACCGGTTGTAACAGAACCCGCGGAATTGCTGATCACACACTGATATTTATAACCGTTACAATTTTTATCTACTGCAGATGTCGTATAACTTGCTCTGTCTGCTCCGGCAATGTCTGCAAATCCCTTACCATCATTTCTGTCTATCTGCCACTGATACTTTAAGTCCGTTCCGGTAGCTGCCACTGTAAAGGTTGCCTGTTCTCCTGCTTTTACGGATACATTCTGTGGCTGTTTACCGATACTTGGTTTCTCTACTGTAATCTTTTGTTTGAAGGTTGCTTCTATCGTATGCGCTGCCCTTACATTTGTAAATGTATAGCTTGTTGCAGTACTTACGGCTGCTCCATCCGCCTTCATTTGCTGTAATAGAAAACGCCTGGTCAGCTCCTTCGACCACTTCCACTTTTCCACTTGGAGAAATGCTTCCGTTTGCTCCGGCTGTAGCTGTAATCGTATGCTTAACGATCGGTTTTGGAATATTGATCGTGTAGGTAAATGTCTTTACCTCACTGTCCTGCATACCATTCTTTACCGCAATGGCTTTTATGGTTGTTGTTATACTCTGACCTTCCATTCCTCCGGCAGGGATCGGACCTGTATATCTTGTTCCGGTCGTTCTCCCCGGCTCCACACCATTCGTTGTAAAATAAATGGTTGCTCCTTCTGTAGAAGATTTTAATGCAACTTTCTGGTTTTCAGTATATGTACCGCTTTCTACCGATGGAGTCGGTGCGCCTACAATACCTGCAGCACTGACTGTAATGGTGATACTGGTAGTAAGTGCTACTCCATTTGCATCTATATTTTCCGGACATGTTACCGTACCGTTTAAAGTTACAACCTGCTCTGTCAATACCGACGGATCATAATTACCACTTGCTGTATCCCATGTAACATCCGCTTTGTCTACCGTATTTCCCTCTGTCACAATGTTAACCTGCGTTGGAAGGTTCATATCCTTAAAAGCAGTACCGTTCGCCACTGTAACAGCCCCCGGTGCCGTGATGCTTGTAAGTTTATCCTTTGCCGTTACAGGGAATGTGTATATTACCGTTAAGGTTCCATCTTCATTCTTTGTTACACTTGCGTTATTTCCATTTATGGTCACTATTACAGAATCTGTAAACTCGTAGTTTGCAGATGCTGCAAGTGTAACACTTGCTGTATAGCTTGTGTTATAGCCTGCGTTGGTGGCATTCGGTGTCCATGTAACAGCAGGTGCAGTTGTGCTTACCCCTTGGGTTGCACATACAGCAGAAGTATCTAATGCCGTATTGGATACCGGTGTGTCAATATCTGTAATCTCTACCGATGAAATATAGGTCTTAACCACGTCTGTTGTCGCTGTTGCCTCAACCGCATAAGCCACACGATCTTCCGTTACCTCCAGCCAGATTTTACAATTTGCAAGATCAATATCAGAAGGGGTATTCGATTCTGCTGCGATATCAGAGGCATTTACGATCACATCCTCTGTGCCACTGATCTGTTTACTGTAATACCAGTCATTCGTTCCGTCATTCCCCTGTACTACAAGTGCCACATTACCTGTGGTATTTCCTTTTTTCGCATTGATCTGTCCTGCGTCAGCATTGCAGGTTACCGTACCAATATCCTTGCCGTCTCCATTCAGTCGCAAAGTCATTGCTTTCCCTTGTGCAATCTCATCTGACACTGCGGTACCAGAAGTTGCCGCTTCTGCCGATGATGCAAAGAGAACATCTGTCAGATTCAGATTAGAAGCAGCACTGCCTGCTTTAACCAGCTGGTCGGGAATGTAGCAGGTCGAATTCAATGTTCTCGACACAGCGTACACATGATCCCTCCCATAATTCTCTACAGCCGAACGCGTCCATGTCGGGTTTTGGCTATCCCAATAGACCCGCGTCGATATCCTTATTTGATCTTTGCTTCCTATTCTTAAGATTTGTTTGTAAGAATGATTAAAAACAGGAGCGTATAATTTATCTGAATTCGTATAGGTATAATCCATTCTGTCAAGTCTATACGTTGTTTTTATCGTGGTCGTATTCAACAGCTTCTGCTGTGCTGTAGAAAAGCAGGCCGTATCACTCGCTATCTTATTCAGTTCCGCTCTTAAAGTACTCGCTCCATAATGATTACAAGGTACAGTTGTTGGTGCATTTGCTGTTGTGTATGTTCCATAGCTGTCCTTATATGGTCTATCATTTGTCGTCGTTGAATATTTCTGTGCGTTATTTTGTATTGTGAGAGGAATAATTCCGTCTTGTACTGTAAAAATTACGGTATTTTCACCGTCTACATATTTATCTTTTCCTAAGATATACCATTCCTGCGTCTTTTTGGCCCTATTCTTACCAAATGCCAGCACACCTACATTTGCAGCCGTTCCGCTGCTATTACTCGGTGCAAAAGTACCATCCATCATCTGTTGCTTTGTTGCATAGGCTGTCACACTCGGTTTACCGGTTGCCGCCCGTACAGATCGCATGCTGTCCCCGAACTCCGGAATAACTCCCGCCGTCATTCCAAATGCCAATACGCTCGAAAGCAAAGCTGCAATTCCTTTTTTCATTTGATTTCGTTTCCTCATATGCATTCTCCTTGTAAACTTACATACTTTTTGTTATAGTAATTATAAATCGTACCCTAAGGGACAAGTCAAGTGATAACTACCCTTATTCCACATATTTTTTTCAAAAAAGAACGGAGAACGATCATGAAAAAGCAGGACGATCATTTATTTAAAATAGGCGAAATCGCAAAAATTCTTGGTACCACCAGAAAAACCATCCTTGTCTATGAAGAAATGGGGTTACTGACACCCGCCATCAAGGATAAAAACAGCGGATACCGCTATTATACTGCAGACAATATGACACAGATCCGCTCCATCCGCTCTTTGCAGACTTTAGGACTGTCTCTCTCAGAAATCCGGGAATATTATTATGATTCCAAAAATCTAGACCACCATCTGGAACGTCTGATGGATCTGCGTGCTGCATTAGACCACAATATCCAGTTGCTTCAGGTGCGTGCTGCAAAACCGGGTGACTTAAGCATTCATCGTGTACGCCTGCCAAAGCAGGTGTGTTTTTGCCGCAGATATCAATGTAAAGATACAAAGGATGCGGCTGACAAATTGCGTGACACTTATATTGCCGCCGCCAGAACCGGAAAGATGTCCATGTCTGCCAGAATGTTTACCATGCGTATCGGACAACCTGACACGGGGCTGGATCTGATGTGCTGTATTCCGGTCGAAGACGATTTTGCTGGTGAAGAACGGATGGAATTTGCAGAATCTCCTGCCTTATGCATCTATTACCGCGGACCATATGAGGGAATCGGAACTGCAATCGCTACCTTAAATACCTATGTAGAGATCAACCATATCCAGACCACCGGACCGTTTCGCAGTATCTATTTAGAGGGTCCACCCAGCCGTGGGGAACAGAGTTCGGATTATATTACGCAGGTTGCTGTTACGATTTGATCCCTGCTGCAATCCTGCATTTTATATTCCCAGTTCATTATGAAAATATTTCAATGGTGAAAAACTATATCTTCTCTCAAACTCTCTTTTATGTAATTTTCTTCTTCCTTTCATATGTGCCACATAATCTTCAACAAAATCCAATGCTTCTTTCTTAATCCTTTCTAAATTCACCATCGTCTCATTAAATTCATCCTTATCAATAATTGCATCCGTTGAATCAATATAATCTGTCTTTGCAATAATAACTATCTTACTATAATCTAAGCCTGATTTATGGACTTTTGATCTTACAGTCGTTGTAAAATGAAATGCATACGGATGTCTGATCTCTGTCCTGTACGGAATACAGATAAAATAATCATAATTGCTTTGAAACAGCAGACAATTATATGCTCTATGCTTTTTCTTTAGTATTCTCTTTGTATGGCGGATTTGGATATGCATGATAAAATTCATCCGTCAACCTTAATATGTGACAATCATTCTCCGGTAAATTCATTCAATTTTTTCTCCTGTGGAAATGCCTACTCGAACGAGTAAAAGAAACGAGAGACTTTTCAGTCTCTCGACATCAGCTTCATCATTCGGTCAATTTTTATTTTACCGTCCTGTCAGAACCGTCACAGGACTCATCGCTCGGTCAATTTTTATTTTACCGTCCTGTCGAAACCGTCACAGGACTCATCATAGATGATGAAGAAGAATAACTTCTATTCTTGACTTTATTATACGCATATCTTTTGTGAATATCAAGACTTTTTTCTCTATTCCTAATATAACTGCCCCAAAAATCCACACATCAACACTGTCCACCTTTTATATGATAGTGATGAAACCTTTCATTGAAAGATGTGAGTCTTTTGCACAAACCGACGTATTATCTCTGGCACAGTGATTTTCCTTCACAGGAAGAATTTGAAGCCGAACGTAGAAAATATGCTGACATCGGTTTTCGGGTTGTCACTTTTTCAGATGGCGATCCGGATGCCGATATCCATAATGGCATCCGGGCACTGATCAAAAATCATTTATCTGATACCGACTGATCTTATTTTTTTAATTTCTGTCGGAAGAAAAAGTATTTTACGGCAAACTGTAAAAAGATAACCATATATAAAACCATTAATACAGCAAACACGATCGTAAGTCTATGTGCTCCATGTTCGATCGTGGACATATAACCATTTATGATCAGACAGCAAAAAATGGCGATCAAAGGAATGATCCTGCCGTAAAAAATCCGCTGCATCATTTCCAGTCGTGAGGTATCATCGCAAAAAATCTCCTCTTTTTGCTGCATCATAGCCATCGGTTTTCGAAAATAACAGTATCCATTAAAATTCATCAGATACTCCCATCCCTCCTAATGCCTTTTACTCAGATAATCTGCCTTTTTTTCATAATCCATAATAGAAAACCAGCGAACTTCTTTTTTCTTATCATTCATTCCATTCCCTCCTGTGCATTGCGATACAATCTGCGGATCCTCTTTAACTCCAATTCCAGAACTTCCGTACCGAGATCTGTAATCTGATAAATTTTTCGCTTATCTTCTTCACAGACAAATTGGATCAATCCATCTTTTTCCATTTTTGACAGACTTCCATATATGGTTCCCGGACCGAGTATGACTTCATTGTCTGTGATTTCCTTTACTTTCTGTACAATTCCATATCCGTGATTCGGAGAACGCAGACATAACAGAATATAAAATCCGGTCTCCGTCATCGGAACATAAACTTTTTTTATATGTGCATCCATTGTCCATTTCCTTTTTTAGTGCGATACATATGTCAATTTTTTTAACGATTAGGGGGGCAAAAGACGATGTCATATCATTCCATAATGCTTCATAAACTATTTACATTCAAGCAGAAAGGCTCCTCTATGAATGCAGGATATGTCCGTCTCTCAAAAGACGATGATAAAAAAAATTATGTTTCCATAGAAAACCAGAAGCTGATCATCAGCCAGTATGCAGCCGATCATGGCATCGCCATCGATCGCTGGTACGAAGATGACGGCGTTTCCGGCTATGTCTTTGACCGACCGGGATTTCAGCAGATGATGGCTGATCTGGATCACGATATTGATACTGTCTATGTCAAGGATTTTTCACGCCTTGGCAGACATAACGCAAAAGTGCTTTTATTACTGGACGAATTTCAGGAGCGTGGAAAACATTTGGTTGTGATCGACGATAACTATGATTCTATGGAACCAGCCGATGATACAATCGGGATTAAAACCTGGTTTAATGAGCGGTATGTAAAAGACACCAGTAAAAAAATCAAACGTGCCATAGGTGCGAAGCAAAAAGAAGGTGCACTGCTGACAAGACCGCCGTTTGGGTATCGGCGTGACACAGACAATCCGACGATGTTCAGCATTGATCCTGCCGAAGCGGAATCCATCCGATCCATTTATCGGCTCTATCTTTCCGGTCTTGGCTACCGGAAGATTGCCAATTATTTAAATGAACAGCAAATCCCTACTCCCTCTATGAAACAGCACGAGCATGAAATAGAAAATAGACAGTTAACCAAAAGAAACGTTGCTTTTCGCTGGTCAGACAGCATGGTGCGGGATTTACTTGACAATGATTTTTATATCGGTACGCTCCGCTTACGAAAACGTGCCAGAAAAACCATCCATGGCAAAGACTGTCGTATCCCCAGGGAAGAACAGTATCTATTTGAAAATCATCATCCGGCAATTATCGATGAGACTACGTTTTCTCTGGTGCAGGAATTAAAAGAAAAACGCAATCACACAAACTACCGTGGCAGCTTTGGACAATGGGCAGGTTCAGAAGTTCCAAATCCATTCAGCGGTTGTCTGTTCTGTAAGGATTGCGGAAGCCGCCTCACACCGATCAAACGCCGGACCTCCGGCAGAGAACGCAAATATTATATCTGCACCACTTATAACACGAAAGGGAAACGTTATTGTTCTAAGGCTCATTTGATTGAAGAAGCCGATCTTATGAGAGACGTCCTGACCTATCTTCAAGTGTGCAAAAATGCTTTCAGTGACGTAATTGCCGGCTATGATCCGGAGGATTTTCAGACAGAGAAGAAAATCCCAGAAGAAAAACGTCAGGAACTACATACCGCGATCGATGACCGGAAAAATCAACTAAAACTCCTTCTTACACAGAAAATAAAGGATTTATCACTTGCTGCTGAAAATGAGACTTCCATCCACAATGAAGATTTTATCCGTGAGGCTTACGAGTCTATGCAAACGGATTTATGTAAACAAATCCACGAATTGGAAATGCAGCTAACAGAACTGGAAAAAACTGCCACAGAAGCACCGGATATAGCGGACAGTTTAAAAAATCCTCTGGATATCATGGAGCACATAATTGCAAAAGGAACTCTGGGACATAATGACTTCGAACTACTGATCAAAAAAATCATAGTGGATGAAAACGGAATGCCGGAAATCACGTTAAACTATGGCTTAGCCCGTTTCAGGAATGACAGTCCTGTTAAAGACATGAATTACAGAGAACATACTATCATTGCAATCGTTATGAAACTGATCGCAGAGGATAAACGCGGTTACACTTCTGCAAAATACCTGTCAGAACATCTTACTGATCTGGGATTTCCAAAGACAAAGCAGAGTATTTTACCTTATATCGAATTGATGAAAACACTCGATATCCTAAAGGATACAGACAATCCACGAAAGCCTTACCGTATTATGAAATCCGAAAATGAAATCTCTCTGCTTGCCCGTAACTATTTGCCGGATTTATTAGCGGAAATGACTGCAAAGCAAATATCGGATGATTATTTACATAGTTCTGTGGCAGACAGGTGGCATGCCACAGATGGTTTTTGAATATGTTTTAAAACAGCAGGGAATCGACCCCAAAAAAGATCTAACCATTGACAAGAGTATTGATTTTGGAAGCACTGCTGCTGCTTTTTCCGGTGGAAATGGCGATTTTTCCGTAGAATTTGAACCAGGCGCAACCAATTTAGAAAAAGAAGTCTCCGGCTATGTGGTTGCTTCCCTCGGTGTGGATTCCGGCTATGTTCCTTACACTGCTTTTTCTGCAAAAGAAAGCTATATCAAAAAACACCCTGAGCTCATCCAGAGCTTTACCAACGCTCTGCAAAAAGGCATGACTTATGTCAACAATCATTCTGCTGCGGAAATTGCAAAAGTCATTGCCCCTCAGTTCAAAGATACGGATGAAGCCACTATTGCCATGATCGTGGAACGTTATCAGAAACAGGACACCTGGAAGGACGATTTAGTATTCACTAAGGACAGCTATGAGCTTTTACTTGATATTTTAGAGGAAGCAGGCGTTCTGACTGACAGACCGCCTTATAAGGACTTGATCACCACTACTTATGCGAAAGAAGCACGTTAAGTTACCTGAAAATAGCATCTGCCCCGTGAGTATTCGTGCAAGATTTCCTGCATTCTCCTTTTTCTATGCATAAATGAAATCTCTGCACTGCCTCACGAGGCAGAAAATTTTAGCCTATTTGTACGGTTTTCCCTACTTCAACCGTTCCCTGCTGTTAATCTCTAATTTTTCAAAAATATTCGACAGATGTTTTTTTACCGTCGTTTCCGTAATGCAAAGTTCCTCTGCAATTTCACGGTTAGAGAATCCCCGTGCTGCCAGTTCCGCGATCTCGCGCTCCCTGCGGGTCAGCTCTTTGCTCTTCCAGAGCGGTTCCGGCTGTTCTTTTTCAAGCTTTAAGACATTCTCCTGCTCCCTTGTTAAATCTAAAACATTCTCCTGCTCTGATTGTTTCTTTGCCGGAGCCCATACAAAGATTTTCTGCTCTATACCGTTCTCCATATCTTTTTCCACCGGCATATTTTTTTCCGGTACCGGCGGTCTTGACAAAACAATATGTAAAATATAGCCATACAGGATCGGACGCAAATCCAGTCCCATTTCGCAGAGCAGTCCTTCCCGCATCAATTCACTGGTGCTCATCGTGGAAAACAAAAGCATAAACGCCTCAATGTAGCCTGCCGTTAAGGCATTACTTCCGATCACCTCATGCCATTTTACCTGTTTTCTGTTTTTTCCCAGAAAAGGAATACAAAGAAGCAGAACACCCGCAAAAAACAAGCCTATCATCCGTATGTCGAATAGCTGTGTCCATTTTGCCCCTAAAAAATAGCACAATAACAGTACATATCCCGTCACTGCCGCTAGTTTTCTTATGATCCTTCTAATCTTCATTCTCGTGTTCCTCTAACGGTTCTTCTTCGGTTTCAACCATAAATTCTATGATCTTAACGCGTATTTTCGAACGAAGCGGCAGCAGGATGATGGAAAATCCAATCGTATAGACCATTGGCAATATCGTAACAATGATGCTTGGTCCGATTTTTGCTACATCCGTTATATTTCTAAAATAGGTGATCAACGGCACCGCTGCGATCAATGCCCCGGAAGCAAGCAACGTTTTGATCGCCAGTGTCACCGCTTCTTCTGCCCGTTTTAATTCACTGCATTTTTTTATTTTTTTTCCTCCGACGGCAAACTGAAATGCTTTTCCAAAATCTCCGAACAGTCCCGAAGATAACATGATCGGAATCCAGAGGATCAGGATCAGCAAAAAACTCGGTGTATCGATCAGATATCCCCATAACCCCTGATTATACCAACCGCTTAGTATGATTACCGCTATTACTGCTATAATGGAAAGAATATACATTTTGTTTCCTCCTTATTCTTCTTTTGCTTCTAAAAATGCCCGTAATTTTTCTTTGATAATGGTCGGACTCTCGCCCGCCTGTATGGATAACACACCTTCAATCGTAAGCTCCATGACCAGACTTTCCTGCCCTCCGTTTTTCTCCATACGCCTTGAAATCGGAATACACACCCAATTTGCCAGAACCGAGCCATAGAGTGTCGTAATCAGGGCAAGTGCCATTCCCGAACCGATCGATGCTGCATCCGTTCCCATGCTTCTCATCATGTTAATCAGTCCAAGCAAGGTTCCTACCATGCCCCATGCCGGAGCATACGCCCCTAAATCCTCCCAGAAATGGATCCGCTTTTTAAGCCGCTCCTCTTTCTGGATCAGTTCTGTCTCTAAAATGTCCTTGACCAGTTCCGGGTCTGTTCCGTCTACGATCAGACGAATCCCTTTTTTTAAAAAAACGCTCTCAATCCCGTCAGCTCTCTCCTCTAATACCAACAATCCTTCTTTTCTTGCAATCGATGACATCTCCAATATCTGTTCAGAAATCATATCCTCATTTAATTTTACTTTATGAAATGCCTCCGGAAAACTCTTTAATCCATCGAGATAATCTGCAAAAGAATCCGAGGTGATCATGACCGCAAACAGTGCTCCGCCAAACGTAACCAGCATGGATGGAACATGGATAAAATTCATGATCGTTCCGATTCCTCCGTTGGTTGCAATTCCCGTAATGATAATTCCAAGACAAAGTATAAATCCTGCTACCGATGCTACATTCAAATGCATCTCCCCCTCTTCTCATCCGTTTTCACTTTCTATATGACCTCTGATCTTTCACATATAAATCTTTCACATGTAAAAATCTTTACCTATAAAAAGTCTTTCTTTAACGATGATTATAGAAGACCATGCCTTTAAAAAAAATACTACTTTCTGTCATATAAGTAGTATTTTCAGTAGTATGTTTTGGTTTTAGCAGTATTTTTTCAAAAGAGAGATCAGCTTTTGCATTTCTTCATCGGTTCCGATCGTAATCCGAAGATAATTACTGATACGCTCCGGTTTTGCAAAATAACGCACATAGACATTCTCTTTTTTGAGATTCTCAAAAAGCTGTTTTGCCGAAACGTTCGGATGTGTTACAAACACAAAATTGCTCTTAGAATCTTCAAACAGAAAGCCTAATTTTTTTAACTCTTCCTTTGTCCACTCTCTGGTACGGATGATCTTGTCGGTGGTCTGCTTAAAATATTCCCGGTCCTCCACCGAGGCTTTTCCCATTGCCAGGGTCAGCTGATCCATGGTGTAAGAATTAAATGAATATTTAACATCATTCAGATATGCGATCAGTTTCTCACTTCCAAACGCATATCCAATCCTCATGCCCGCCATGGAACGTGATTTTGAAAACGTCTGTACCACTAACAGATTCTCGTATTTTTCAATCAAAGGCAGTGCGGATACGCCTCCAAAATCAATATAGGCTTCATCCACGATGACCACAACATCCTGATTTGCCCGGATGATCTCTTCTACCTGTTCTAACGGCATGAGAACGCCGGTCGGTGCATTCGGATTTGGAAAAATAACCCCACCGTTTTCCCTCTGATAATCTTTGGTACAGATCTGAAAGTCCTCATCTAACGGCACGGTCTCATAAGGAATCCGAAATACTTCTGCCCAGACATCATAAAACGAATAGGTAATGTCCGGGAACAGGATTGGTTTTTTAGAATTAAAAAACGTCATAAATGCCATTGCAAGGACATCGTCCGATCCTACTCCGGCAAACACCTGTGAAGATCTTACACCATATTCTGACGCGATCGCATCCACTAACTCAGAAGATGCCGGGTCAGGATAAAGACGCAGTCTGTCTGTTTCAAATTCCTTCAGTACTTTCTGTACTCCCGGTGCCGGCGAGTATGGATTCTCATTTGTATTCAGCTTAATGATATCTCTTTTTTTCGGCTGCTCCCCCGGTGTATATGGGGTCACCAGCCTTACATTTTTTTCCCAGTTCTTCATTTTACTAACCCGTATTCTTTCGCTAATTGTTCAAATCCTGACATGGATTTTTCTATCATCTGTGGAGAAACACAATATGCAAGCCGCACATAGCCCGGACATGCAAAGGCTGCTCCCTTGACCATGATAATGTGATATTTTTTCGCTGCCTGTACAAATCTTTCCTCATCCTTATCCGGAGACTTCATCCACAGATAGAAAGCTCCCTGCGGATAGATGCAGGTAAAACCGAGCTTTATCAGCCCTTCATACAGTAACTTGCGATTCTTATCATAAAATGCGATGTCTGTCTTTTCATCCACACATCGGCTGACTGCCTTTTGGATCAGCGACGGTGCATTGACAAATCCAAGGGTTCTGTTCGACACCTCTAAGCCGGCAATGACATTCTCTGCATCCGCAACCTCATCCGGTACTGCGACATAACCGATCCGCTCTCCCGGCAGTGACAGGGATTTGCTAAACGAATATCCCTCGATCGTATTGTGATAATACTTTGTTAAAAATATTTCTTTTGCGTCATCATAGACTAACTCGCGGTATGGTTCATCTGACACTAAGTAGATGTCCGTTTTAAATTCCTGCTCTTTTTTTCTTAAAATCTCTGCCATTTCCTGCATTGTCTCTTCCGTATAGACCACACCGGTCGGATTATTTGGTGTATTGACTAACACGATCTTCGTCTTAGCCGTGATCTTTCCTGTAAATTTTTCTAAATCAGGCTGAAAACTTGCAAAATCAGGTTCTACCTCTACGATCTTTGCATCAAAATTTGCTGCATAAGACTTATATTCTCCAAAATAAGGGGCAAAGACGATGACTTCATCCTCCGGGTCTAACAGTGTCTTAAAGATAATGTTCAGACCGCCTGCTGCCCCCACCGTCATGATGATATTATGTGCATCAAAGGAGGTCTGGAATCTCCGGTTCAGATTCTCTGCCATTGCCCTTCTGACATCTTCATATCCGGAATTTGACATATAGCCATGTAACTCTAACGGATTCATCTCGTCCACGATCTCTTTGATCGAGCGGTTGACTGACTCCGGTGCCGGAGTTGCCGGATTTCCAAGACTGAAATCATATACGTTCTCAGCACCATAACGTGCTGCCATTTCTTTTCCTTCATTAAACATTGCACGGATCACAGAACTTCCCGCCAATGCCTGTGCTATCTTTTTTGAAACCAAAATGCTCCCACCTTTCCTGACATTTCTAAAAATAACTCTACTACAACTCTTTAGTAAAGTAAAGTAAAAAACACCTCCAAAGCAACAGATTTTTCTATTTCATCCATCCACTTCAGAGGTATTATATTTTCCATATATTTTTATGATTCAGACAAAGATTTAAACTCTTCCTCTGCTGCCGTTAATGTGTCATAGTTTGATACCATGGCTTTCGCTCTGTCGGAAAGTGCATTATAGGCATCTCTTGCTCTTTTGATCGCATCTCCACTGCCTGTTGTTACTTTGCCGATCTGACCGATCAGGTCAATAACACCATTAGCTTGTCCCTGTGCCTCATTATTTGCCTGATTCTCTGCCTCCTGGCTGACTAATCCTGCATAGGCTGCTTCTGCTGCCTCTAAGGTACTGTAATTACTTACATAGCTTTTTGCTTCCTCGGAAAGTCCGTTATAAGCATTTCTTGCATTGGTGATCGCACCTTCACTGCCTAAGGATACCTCTCCGATACCGTTGATCGCATCCACAACCGATGCACCCTGATCCATGGCGATCGCTTTCGGGCTCTCGGTTCCAGGTAATTCATATACTAAGACCGGATAACCGGCTGCAATATTTTCAAAAATGGCCTTCGCTGCTGCATATGGTAAGTTGACACATCCGTGAGAACCATTTCTCTTATAGATGTTTCCACCAAAGGTTTTTCTCCATGATGCATCATGCATACCTACATTGCCGCAGTATGGCATCCAGAAACTTACATCCGAAGAGTAGTTCTCGCCTTTTAAGGTTGCATTACGCTCTGTATAGGTTACCGGATACGCTCCAACCGGAGTTCCGTTACCTTTTGAGATATTTCCTGATACAAAATCAGAATCCACTACAAGATTTCCGTTTTTATAAAAATACAAATGCTGTGCCGTCAGATTGATCTCAACATAAGTATCTCCGTAATCATTCTCACCATGACTGTTTGCTGTCTGTGCATAAACAGGATCTCTTGTCACGTCCTTGCCGGCATCAATATCCTTTTTCAACTGCTCTAATTCTTTATCATTACCAATCTTCCAGCCATAGCTTCCATTTGAAATTGTCACAGTGCTGCCCCATGAAGTCTTTAAGGTCTTTGGCTTATAAACGGTATTATACTTAGAACCCAGACTCTTTACATAAGCAAGTGCCTGCTCATCATCCACAACTGCCTTGCCCTCTTCAAACTTCATCCACTTGCAGATTTCCGTTCCGTCTAACACTTCCTGCTTATCCCCAAACGTATATGTAATCTTTACATCCTTTAAGGATTTCATCTTTGCTAAGGTCTTCTTTAATGTCTTAGAATTCTCTTTTACCTTTGGAGCCACATAGCATTTTTCCTTGTCCATGGAAAGCTCTGACTGCAAATTCAGTACGGAATCCTGAAGTTTTTTCCAAAATACCTCTTCATCTACCGTTGTACCTAAATCTTCTTTGACAATGACATAACCGTCTTTTTTATCTTCCTTTAAGGTTGCATCCACCGGCGGCTTCATCTTGTCCTTGTTCATGCAGGACAACTGATTCATCTGCTGCTTTAATGCATTCTCATCATAGCTTACAATGGATTTCGATTCATAGACTTCCGGGGAAAATAAAGTAACTACCCACTTAAACCCGTTCTGCTTCTTTAAAATCTTCTGAAGCGTATCATCAAACTCTACGGAAATACTGACATCCTTTCCGGTAATTGTTTCGCTCTTTTTTCCTCTCTCCTGGATCGTCAGCTTATAATTCTTAACCTCTGACGTGATCGCATCTTTTACGCCATCCGCATTTTTTCCGGTACAGGAGATTCCGTTGATCACTGTCCTTGGCAGATAGTGTGACTGAAAGAAAATGCTTCCTGCAAGATAAATGACTACCAGCGCTCCTACGACGGAAGCTGCGATAATCGTTCCTTTTTTTGATATTTTTTTGTTTCCTTGTTCATTTCCAGAATTCAATTTTTTATCCTCACTTACTTTAACTTTTGCAGTTACCCTATATTGTATTATATTATCTTCGCCTTTGATGTCAACTTTTTCGTTAAATTGTAACATTTTTTTAAGAACTTGTAATTTCTTAATTTTTTGTGAAAATCCATTTTCGCACATTGTTCTTTCATTTTCTCTGTGCTATAATCCACAGGTAATAATGAAATTTTAAAAACATAGAATAGACACGAGGTGATACTCTTGAAATATATTCGGAACTTTTTGGTGAAATACAGTCATATATGGGTATTCTTATATGGTCTGATTTATTTCCCATGGTTTACTTATTTAGAAAAAAATGTAACAAACGATTTTCATATTATACATATGGCAATTGACGATTCCATTCCTTTTATTGAATATTTTGTCATTCCATATTTTTTATGGTTTGGCTACGTTGCAGCGGCAGTTGCCTACTTCTTTTTTAAGAACAAACATGATTTTTACCGGCTGTGTGGCTTTTTAGCTGCCGGAATGACCATTTTTTTAGTTGTCTCTACCATTTATCCTAACGGACACACGCTCAGACCGGAAAGTTTTGCACATGACAACATTTTCACACAGGCAGTTGCATGGCTTTATGCTACCGATACACCGACGAATCTCTTTCCGAGTATTCATGTTTACAACTCCTTAGGTGTCCATATTGCCGTGATGAAGAGTGAATGTTTCCGTGAAAAGAAGAAGACAAAATTTGTTTCCTTACTGTTATGTGTCAGCATCATTTTATCGACGATGTTCTTAAAACAACATTCCTTTTTTGATGTGATCACTGCATTTGCAATGGCAGGCATTTTCTTCTGCCTGATCTATATGAAGTCTCCTGCTGCTGAGGAGTCCTACGAGAAACAGTTTCATCATATTTAAGAATGATAAAAATAGAAACCGTGAAGCTCAAGCTGCACGATTTCTATTTTTTATTTTTATAATTCCTCTAATTCTCCTAACCAGAGCTGTGCGGAAGCATCACTTGGCATCCGCAGATCCCCGCGCGGTGAAACTGCTACCGTTCCGACCTTTGGTCCGTCCGGCAGGCAGGAACGTTTAAAGTGCTGGGCAAAAAATCTTCTTGTAAATATCTTTAACCACTTCAAAATAGTCTCCTCATCGTAGACATCTGCAAATGCGATCTTTGCGATCCGGTAAATTTTTGCCGGAGAATATCCGGACCTTAACATATGATATAGGAAAAAGTCATGCAGTTCGTAAGGGCCTACAATATCCTCGGTCTTTTGTGAAATCTTGCCGTCCTCCGGTGGCAGAAGTTCCGGGCTGACCGGCGTATCTAACACGTCATAAAGCACTGCTGCAAGTTTGTCACTTCCACAGGTGTCGGCATAGTAACGTACCAGATGGCGTACCAGTGTCTTTGGTACGGAAGCATTGATCGCATACATGCTCATATGGTCTCCATTGTAGGTCGCCCAGCCAAGAGCCAGTTCTGACAGATCTCCTGTTCCGATCACCAGACCTCCTTTTTTATTGGCAATATCCATTAAAATCTGGGTACGCTCCCTTGCCTGGGAATTTTCGTAAGTCACATCATGGATATTTTCTTCATGCCCGATATCACGAAAATGCAGGCGGACTGCATCGGCAATCGGAACTTCGATGAACTCTGCTCCTAATTCCCGGATCAGATGCAGCGCATTGTCATAAGTCCGGTCGGTTGTTCCAAATCCCGGCATCGTGACTGCTGCGATCTGCTCTCTTGGAATCCCCAACAGGTCAAAGGCTTTTACCGTAACCAACAGTGCCAGCGTAGAATCCAGTCCTCCCGAAATTCCGACGACTGCACTCTTTGCATGGGTATGCGCCAGACGTTTTTTCAGTCCGTGCGCCTGTATCAGTAAGATTTCTTCACAACGTTTTTCACGGTCTTCCTTACTTCCCGGTACGAATGGCATCGGATCGATATAACGTGTCAATTTTGTCTCTTCTTTTTCTAAAGAAAAATAAATTTCCTGATAGTTTCCATCGGTTGTTTCAAACGTACTCATCCGTCTGCGTTCTGAGGTAAGTTTTTTTACATCGATTTCCGAGTAGAGGATTCCTTTGGTAAAACGCTCGGACTCTGCTAATACCACTCCGTTTTCTGCAATCAGATCATGACCGGAATACACAACATCCTGCGTGGATTCTCCCTCTCCGGCGCTTGCATAAACATAGCCGCACAACAATCTTGCCGACTGTCCTTTCACCAATTCCCTGCGATAGGTTTCTTTTCCCGTAACCTCATCGGAGGCTGACAGATTGGCAATTACGACTGCCCCTGCCTGTGCATGAGCAATGCTTGGCGGCTGCATCGTCCACAAATCCTCACAGATTTCTGCTGCCACTTTTAACTCCGGTATTTCTTCACAGCAAAAGAGCAGATTCATTCCCATCGGAACGGTAATCTCCTGATTCAAACGTACCGGAACCGGCTCTTCCATACCTCTTGTAAAATGACGTACTTCATAAAATTCGTTATAGTTTGGAATGTAACGTTTTGGCACAATACCAAGGATTTTTCCATGATTTAAAATTGCTGCCGTATTATAGAGCTTTCCGTGATACTCCAACGGTATTCCCAGAAAAATCAACGCATCAATTCCTTTTGTCTGATTACTGATTTCTAATAGTGCATCCTTTGCTTCACGAAGCAGGATTTCCTGCAAAAATAAATCCTGACAGGTGTATCCGGTAATACATAGCTCCGGTAATACAATAATTTTTGCCTTCTGGGCTGCTGCCTCACGGATCACTTTTAAGATTTCCCTTGTATTTTCTTTGACATCTGCAACGGTTACCTGCGGAGTGACTGCTGCTACTTTGATATATCCGTCTTTCACTTTGCAATCTCCTTTAACTCATCAATACTGAATGTATAATTTGTATTGCAAAAATGGCAGTTGACCTCAATCGGTTCTCCATCATCAATCATTTCCTGTAGGTCTTTTTTGCCAATACTAATCAACGCCTTGGTAATTCTCTCTTTAGAACAGTTGCAGGAAAACTGTGCCGGCAGTGTATCGGTAATCTCCAAACCGAAGTCTCCAAGGATTTCTTCTAATAACATCTCCGGTGTCATGCCTTCTTCTAACATCTCGGTGACAGATTTCATTTCCGTGATTTTTTTCTCTAGCTGCTCTATGATTTTTTCATCGGTAAACGGCAGAAGCTGTATGATAAAACCTCCTGCCTGTCTGACCGTGTTATCCTTATTCATTAACACTCCTAACCCGACCGCAGAAGGTATCTGCTCGGAGGTTGCAAAATAATAGGTCAGATCTTCTGCAATTTCTCCGGTCTGCAATGCAACCTGCCCTGCATATGGCTCTTTGAGTCCCATATCTTTGATGACATTCAGGATTCCAAGTCCTACTGCTCCGCCGACATCTAATTTTCCCTGTGGGTTTGGCGGCAGCATGACATCCGGCACTTCTGCATAGCCTTTGACGTTTCCTTTTGCATCGGCAGTTGCGGTCAAGCCCTGTACCGGACCACCACATTTAATCTGCAATGTTAAAAGGTCATCATCGCCTTTCATCATCGCCCCCATCATTGCGGCTCCACTTAATAAGCGTCCTAAACCTGCGGTAATAACCGGACTGGTGTTGTGCCTTTTTCTTGCCTCTTCTACAAGGTCTTTCGATGTAATGGCAAATGCCCGGATTTGGTTATTTGCCGCTGTTGCTCTTACAATATAATCTGACATGTTATTTCCCTTTCTCTCCTGCAATGATATAAATTCTTTCACTCTCTGCCGTCGGTGCCTGTTTCGTTTCGGCATCGTATGCCGCTAAGAACTCCATGCCGGCTTCTTCTACTAATGTGTGCATCTGCTCTAGTGAATAGCCTCTCTGATAATGAGTTTCTTCAAATTTTCGATAAAGCTGTTCTTCTTCCCTGATAAAAAGTGTCAGGTCATATTCATTGATCTGCTCTTCTTTGTCATAATAATTTTCCCAGATAAAACTGCCCTCTTCGCGATTTTCACAGATTGTTGTATCACCTAAAACTGTTTCATATTTATAGACGGTATTAAAGTCAAAAATAAAAATCCCGCCCGGCTCTAAATAGCGGTTCACGCTCTGTAACGTCCAGATGATCTCATCCTCTTCTAACAGATAGTTGATACTGTCACACACGGATATCATTGCTTTTGCCGTTCCATACAATTCCAGTTCACACATATCCTGACAGAGATAGAGTATCCCATCTTCATTCTGTTCGCTTGCGATCGTAAGCATATCTTCCGACAGATCAACTCCGATCATATCATATCCGGCTTGGGCTAAAAGTCTTGTCATCTTTCCTGTTCCGCAGCCAAGGTCACATATGACACCGGAATGGATCCCATATTCTTTTAAAACCGATAATAGATATTCGCTCCATTCCTCATAGGGAACGTTATCCATAAAAAGATCATAGACCTGAGCAAATGTTGTATACGCATCCATAGGCTATCCTCCATTCTTCTTATAGTATCAATTTTTTTTAGGAAAAGCAACCGCACAATCCGCACGTTTCTCCTTGATTATTTCAAATACAACCTTTATACTAAAATTTATGATGGAAAATTACGAACACTATATTACAAAAAACATTAAGGATGTATGCCGTACCAAAATGATCTCTCCGATCATTTATCTGATCCTGCTTCTCGCACTCTGGATCCTTTCACCGATTTCAGAGATCGTAGTTCCGGAAAAGGCGGACAGCAATGATTCCTTAACGAAACTTTACAAACAGGATGTTTCTTATATTGATACAAAGCTTACGGATCTTTACTTTACCGGCTATACACAGACAAGTCTTGGATTTACGACCGGCTATTATTACTATACCATGCGCGGTAATGAATGTATCCTCGTTCTGCTCTCCCCTTCCACTAGTGAAGAGGGACTGCCAAAAATTACTGCCTTACACACCAAGGGCAGACTTGCCAAACGTGACCGTGCTGCGAAAGACGTATTAGACAACCTTTCTAAAGATCTGAACTGGACGGAAACCGGCATTGCTTCTAAGGTAAGTCCTTATTATATTAATGAACCGGACTGTAGGAATTTTCGCAGTTATCTGCTGTTATTTCTCTACTTTGCAAGTATGCTCTATGCATTCATCAGTCTGATCCTGTTAGTTATTTATTACCGCTTTCCGTTATTGTCACCACCGGTACGGCAGTTATCCCGTTTTGGCAAACCTGCGGAGCTTCTTGCCGAAGCAGAAGAAGAGCTTGCTACACTGCCACAGCTTGCCACGGATGATATGTTTATCACAGAGCATTATTTTATTGAAACTTCTAAATACGGAATTGCGATCGTACCGATCCGGGAAATTATCTGGGTTTACAAACATTCTACCCTGCACAAATTTTTCTGGTATCATTTCAGCATTTCCTATACGCTGCACATTACGGCAAACAAGCATTTGTATATTCACTGTCCGAAAAATATCAAGTCCGACATTGACGGTATCATGGACTATTTAGCGGAAGCCAATCACGATATTTTAGTCGGATTCAGTGAAGAGAACCGCTTAGCCGTACAGGAAAAACAGGGAACACCACTACAAATTGAAAAGTTTTTGGAGATATTAAAAAAGAGGATCTAGGCGATCCTCTTTTTTATCGCATCTTAAAACAGGCTCTTAAAGAAATCGATAATGGACTGGAACAGACTCTTTAATTTTGCTCCAATACCGCTGTTAGACAACAGTCCTAACTCATCTAATCTGTCATACAGATCCGATGCCTGATTTTTCAATGTATTCCAGTCTAAATCCAAGTCACTGATCTTCTTTAATACATCTAATAATTTCGCTTTCTGGTCATCCGTCAGCTGGACATCAAACTCCTTACATCCCTGTTCAATCGCCTCGTTGATACTCTTATCATCTTTTAAATCATTCTTTACGACTTCCTGCTTCAGATATGCCATCAACTCTTCTGCTTTCGCTTTATCTCCGCCGGTCGCATCTGCTAACTGACCTGTTACAACAATTTCGTTCATTGCTGCATCGAGACTGTCTTCCTTCACTTCATCTCCGGTCATCTCTGAATATGCTTTTAACGCACCGATCAATGCTGCCGTACCGGAAATCGGGAACGGCCCTGCTACGATGATCTCTGCATCTTCAAGTCCTGCTGTTGCAAGTGCACTCTTATACATTCCAACTGTACAATAGGAAATATTCTTAATGGATATCTGGATTCCGCTTCCTTTTTTTCCTTCCATAATTAATACGGAGGATAATGCTCGACTTCCGATCGTACTGGATGGAAGATATGCGTCTAAATACTCATGCTCCATCGCATTGGTTACCTGTACCACATCATAATCGGAAAGTTTTGCCGGATCAATTCCCATCAGACCAAGAACGGTTGCCTGCTGCTCTGCTGTTAAGTCTGCACCAAGTGCTAAATATGGTTTGTCATGTTTTCCTACCACGACATTATCGTCTGCAACTTCTGTCTGAACTTCTCCCTTTACCGGTTCCTTTTTGGTTTCCGTATCCTGTGTTACGGTGCCTTCTACCGGTGCCTGTGCTGCATTGTCAGAAGTCTTTTTGTCTGTGTCAGAACTTCCCGTATCGGAAGCATTCACATCTGACGTATCGGAATTCATTGAACTTCCTGTGCTGTCTGCTGTATTTTTTTCCGAATCATCGGTTCCCTGAGCAGAACTGCCGCCTGTTGTCTGTGCATCATCGGCAGTATCCGCACTTCCATTTGCATCTGTCTGTTTATTCTGTTCCTGTACCTCAGTCGTTGTATCCGTATTACTTGTCTGGGATGCAAATGCAGGCATCACAAGGGATATACTCATAGTTGCTGCTAAAAGAATACCCATCACTCTTTTTATATTCTTTTTCATTTTTTTCCTCCATTTCATTTTCGTAAAATCTGCTTTATTCATTCTGACATAGAACCTTGATAAAGTCAAAAATATCGGACAAATTTAAGGAAATCTTTAGAATTCTTCTATCATTCCTCCCCTCTAACGGAAGTGTGTGATCAGAACTTCTATCTGTGCCTCGCCAAAAAATGTATTGATCTGCGGATAATACACTATAGAAAGATTTTCCTTATGTTCATCTAAATATTTCTGATTCTCATAGGCATCTCCGTCAAAACAGATGGCCGGATAGCTCCGGTTCGTTTTATCGACCAGCTTCATCCGTACAAATTTCCGGTTCGTTCCGACAATTCTGATATCCCGCACCCGCAGCTCTTTATCTGCAAATACCGGCTTTTCGTTCCCTTTGCCAAAGGGTTCTAACACTGCAAATTCATGGATCAGCTCCTCTGACAGATATTCTAACGTCATCGGCACATCAATGCGTATTTTTGGCTGTAAATCTTTTTGGGTCAAGGTACAGCAGTCATTCAGTCTCTTTCGGAAAGTATCCACATTTTTACGCTGCATACTGCATCCTGCCGCCATCGGATGGCCGCCAAACTTGTCCAACAGATCCTGACATTTACAGAGTTCCTCATACATGGAATATCCTTCTATGGAACGCCCGGAGCCTTTGACTCCCTCTTTTGCATTTGTCAGAACGTAAACCGGTCTGTGATAGCGTTCCCGAATGCGTCCTGCAATAATTCCTGCAATACTCTCGTGACAGTCCGGCAGATAGATGACCAACACCCTGTCCTCTGAAAGTCCCTGTGTTTCGATGCACTGCATGGCATCCTCGATTCCTTTTTCCGTCAGGGATTTTCTGTTCGTGTTGAGTTCTACTAATTCTTCTGCAAGTTTTCCTGCATCAACTTCATCTTTTGTTTTTAACAAAAGCAATGCTTTTTTTGCCGTATCCAGTCTGCCGCTCGCATTCAGACACGGTCCAAGTACAAATCCGATATGGTATGCCCTGATTCCTCCTAAATCCAGTTTATTGGATGCGATCAAAGAACGCATGCCAATGCTTTTGGTCTGATTCAGCCGTTTTAAACCTTCCTTTACTAAGATCCGGTTCTCGTGCTGAAGTTCCATGACATCTCCTATCGTTGCAAATGCCACATTTTCAATAAAAACATCTGCCTGCTTCATGCCCTTTCCTGTCATATCATAAAGTACCCGTATCAGATGCCATGCAACAACCGCTCCACAGATTTCTTTGAACGGATAGGCACAATCTTTCTGTTTTGGATTGACGATCGCATCTGCATCCGGCAGAATCTCTTTTCGTTCACCGTTTTCTTCGCAAAACGGGATTTCATGGTGATCGGTTACGATTACGGTCAGTCCGTTTTCTTTTGCTCTTTTTAGTGCATCTGCCGCTGCAATCCCATTGTCACAGGTCAGGATCGTGTCCGCTCCCTCTTCTATGGCAGCTTCTACTAACTGCTCATTAACCCCGTAACCGTCCTTGATACGGTCAGGAATCGTAACATAGACGTTTCCACCTAAATTCTCAATTCCCTCCCACAGAATATAAGAGGACTGCACTCCGTCGATGTCGTAATCACCGATAATGCAGATTTTCTTTCCCGACTTTATCTTTTCTGCAAGAATTCCTGCAGCTTTTTTTACGTCTTTTAACAGATAGGGCGATGGCAGCATGTCCATCGTTCCGTTCAGATAACTATTGATCTCCTCATCGGTAATGATATCCCGGTTACGCATGATCCGGGCTGTCACCTGATCGATACCATATTTTTTCCCTATTTCCTGAAAATCGGCTTTTTTTGCCCACACCGTCCAATTCTCTGCCTGTCTCATTTGTACTTCACTTCCATCAATGTCAATCCTTTTGCCGGCATTAAAAATCCTGCCTGCTGACGGTCTCTGCTCTCAAGGATCCGCTCCATATCCTCCGGTGTCCTTTCTCCACGTCCGACTTCTACTAAGGTTCCGGTCAGGATACGGACCATATTTTGCAAAAATCCGCTTCCCGTAAAGCGCATTCGGATCTCATGTTCTGTCTCTTCGATTTCTATCTGATAAATCGTTCGGACAGTTGTTTTTTTCATCCTGCGGTTTCCGCAAAATGCCATAAAATCATGTGTCCCTGTCAGATGCCCCGCAGCCTCCCGCATTTTCGCCACGTCTAATTTTTCTTCCATTGGCCAGACATACCTGCGTTCAAAGACATCCGGTTTGCTTCCTTTATAGATGCGGTATTCATAGGTCTTTGACTTGGCATTTAATCTGGAATGAAAACGCCCGTCTACCTGCTCTACCTGTAATATCGCAATATCTTCCGGCAGATATTCATTCATATATTTTTTGATTTCCTCCACATCCCACACTGCCTTTGTATGAAAATGTGCGATCTGACCTTTCGCATGCACTCCGGCATCTGTCCTGCCGGAGCCCTGTAAATCTATCTCTTCTTCTGTCATACGCTCTAAGACACGCTGCAATTTTCCCTGAATGGTTGCTTCCGTATGCTTCTGCTCCTGCCAGCCTTTATATCTTGTCCCTTCGTACTGTATGGTTAATTTATAGTTTGGCATAGTTCCTCCATGGTGGTTATTATGTTATTTCTACGAAACAAAAAACAATACACCAACCATCATTTGACAGTTGGTGCTATTTTGTTATCTCAATTATATTTCAAATAAAAATCTGCTTCCCTACTGATATAATTCTGCAATTCTCGTAACAGCAACGTATATTTCCGAAATTTTATACCAGGTCGGATAATCTACCACTCCGCTGGCCGGGAGGTTGAACACCGACTGGAACTTCTGTACTGCCGCCCTTGTTTCCGGTCCGAAGATGCCATCTACCGTTACGGTCGGAATTGCCGGGTAGTTTCTTGCAATTGCATTTAACTGCTCCTGTATCACGCGGACATTATTGCCTCTGGAACCAACCTGCAGATCCACCCGCGGCCACGATGCCGGTACACCTGATACCTGTTCTGCGGTATTAATGTACATGCTGTTGCCGTAGAAGTAACGGAGGATTTCAATAGCACTGTAGCCCTGATCGCCCAGATACTTTGAACCCCACTGTGTCATCCTTTTATCATTTGGGTACCAACAAATAATTTTCGATTAATCTTTATTATTTATAGCTTCACAACTATGTTATTTATCATATCATAGTTTATTCATTAAAAAAAGCCGGAATTTCTTCCGGCTTTCAGACTGTAGACAAAGCGCTCCGGGAAATCATGTTTCTCGGAGCCTTTTTCTAT
>OIWM01000875.1_pt1 | contig 33511 bp, 22 predicted proteins | sample 1587451 | NCBI WGS metagenome assembly OIWM01 (sample SAMEA3888907, study PRJEB22519) | human gut metagenome | biome: human gut; feature: human-associated habitat; material: faeces | place: Denmark | collected 2011
TGCAGAGCAAAAATGCCTTGCGGCGGCGAAAGACTGTAAGTTCGCTGCTCGGCAGTCTGGTCGTTGAACGTATTGCATACCGGATTGCAGCTGCAATCCAGAAAGAGAGTGCTTCCTAAAACCGTAGAAGACGCTCGACCTGTGAGGCAGTATAAAACTAGACCCCCTGGGATCTCACAAGGGTCCGCAGACCCTTGTGTTATGTTGCGCGGCAAGCGCAACACAAGCAATTTCTTCGCGGCGGCTCGACACGGCGCTTCTTTTCGCAGATAAGAAGCGTGGGGTCGAAAAGAACCAGCTGGCAGGTTTCTGCCAGTTTGACCCTGTCGCCACGGCAAAACCCTGCCACTGGCAAGTGGCTCATTTGGAAAGCTTCCACTCCAGATACTCATCATACGTCCCGAGCCGGTCAATGATCTTGCCGTCCGGCTGGAACTCGATAATCCGGTTGCACGTCGTCTGCAGCAGCTCATGGTCATGAGACGCCAGCAGGATATTTCCCGGGAAAGCGTCGAGTCCTTTGTTGACTGCCTGGATGGCTTCCATATCCAGATGGTTGGTCGGCTGATCCAGAAGAATCACGTTCGCGCCCGAGAGCATCATGCGCGAGAGCATGCATCGGACCTTCTCGCCGCCGGACAGGACGTTTACGGGCTTGAAGACCTCTTCACCGGAAAAGAGCATCCGGCCGAGGAAGCCGCGCAGATACACATCGTCTTTTCTGGCGGAGAACTGGCGAATCCAGTCGACGAGGCTCTCGCTCTGCCCGTCAAAATAGGCCGAATTATCCTTCGGCAGGTAGCTCGTCGTGACAGTCTGCCCCCATTTGACGCTGCCCTCGTCCGGTTCTAACTCGCCCATGAGAATTTTGAACATGGTCGTCTGCGCCAGCTCGTTTTCGCCGACGAAGGCAATCTTGTCGTTCTTGCCGACGATGAAGGAAACCTTGTCGAGAAGCTTCACGCCGTCGATGGTTTTGGAGACGTCGGTGACAAAGAGAATGTCTTTGCCGACCTCGCGCTCGCGCTCAAAGCCGACGAACGGATACCGGCGGGAGGAGGCGGGCATTTCCTCGACGGAGAGCTTATCGAGAAGCCGCCGGCGGGAGGTTGCCTGCTTGCTCTTTGCCTTGTTGGCAGCGAAGCGGGCAATGAAGGTCTGAAGCTCTGCGATCTTTTCCTCGTTGCGTTTATTCTTGTTGCGGATCAGCTGCTGGATGAGCTGCGAGGATTCGTACCAGAAGTCGTAGTTGCCGACGTACATCTTGATCTTGCCGTAGTCAATATCGACGATATGCGTGCAGACGGTGTTGAGGAAGTGGCGGTCATGGCTGACGACGATGACAAGACCGTTGTCCTCATAATCCAGAATGAAGTTTTCCAGCCAGTTGATCGCTTCAATATCCAGGTTGTTGGTTGGCTCGTCGAGCATGATAATGTCGGGCTTTCCGAACAGCGCCTGCGCGAGCAGAACCTTGACCTTGAGCCGGGGGTCGGTATTTCCCATCAGGTCGTAGTGCAGCTCCACGGGGATGCCAAGACCCTGCAGAAGGCGAGAAGCGTCGGACTCTGCCTCCCAGCCATCGAGCTCTGCAAACTCGGTTTCCAGCTCGCTGGCGCGCATGCCGTCGTCCTCGGTGAAGTCGTCCTTTTCATAGAGGGCGTCTTTTTCCTTCATAATATCGTACAGGTGCTGGTTGCCCATGATGACAGTATCGAGAATCGGATAGGCGTCGTACTGGTTCTGGTCCTGCTTCAGAACGGAAAGGCGCGCGCCGGGCTTGAAAAACACCTCGCCGGAGGTCGGCTCCAGCTCGCCGGAGAGAATTTTCAGAAACGTCGACTTGCCCGCGCCGTTTGCGCCGATGACGCCGTAGCAGTTGCCGGGGGTAAACTGCAGGTCGACCTGCTTAAAAAGAACACTGCCGCCAAACTGCATGGCAAGATTGGAAATGGTAATCATGCGGTTTCTCCTTCGAACAATTCTTATTTCCGATAGTTTACCACAAAACGGCGCGGAAAGGAAGAGGATGCGGAAAAGCTCTTGAAGGGCAGGGGAAAATCTGCTATGATGGCGCTGAAAAAGCCGCGCTTCCGGCGGCAGGAAAGGAACAAAGCTATGAAGATCACATTCCTCGGTACGGGCAACGCGCAGGCAACCGCCTGCTACAACACCTGCTTTGTCATGGAGGAGGCGGGGCGCTGCCTTCTGGTCGACGGCGGCGGCGGCAATCTGCTGCTGCGCAGGCTGCAGGACGCAGGCTACAAGTGGCAGGATATGCGCGATATCATCGTCACACACAAGCACATCGATCATCTGCTCGGCATCGTCTGGATGCAGCGCATGATCTGCCAGAACATGGCGCGCGGCAAATATGACGGAGAAGCGCGGCTCTATGCCCACGAGGAGGTCATCCGGATTCTGCATCAGCTTGCCGAGATGCTTCTGACGCCGAAGGAGCTGAAATTTGTCGATGAGCGCTTCTTCTTCATCGAGGTCAAAGATGGCGAAAAGCGCGAGATTATCGGCAGACCCGTGCAGTTTTTCGATATTCATTCGACGAAAGCAAAGCAGTTCGGCTTTACCATGACGCTCGCGGACGGGCGGAAGATCGCCTGCTGCGGCGACGAGCCGTACTGCGAGCAGGAATACGAGTACGCCAAGGGAAGCACGCTGATGCTGCATGAGGCGTTCTGCCTGTATTCCCAGCGCGATATTTTTGAGCCGTACAAGAAAAACCATTCCACGGTCAAGGATGCCTGCGAGCTTGCGGAGAAACTGGGCGTTCCAAACCTTGTGCTCTATCACACGGAGGACAAGAATATCGAAAATCGGAAGGCGCTTTATACCGAAGAGGGGAAAGCGTATTACCACGGCAATCTCGTTGTGCCGGATGATCTGGAGACATTGGAGCTGTAACGGAGAAAAGAGGCGGCAGAGGGCAGGGACCTTCTGCCGCTTTTTGCCGCGTATGGGCGGGAAATTGTGCAAAGCCGCTTTGCACCGGACAGCGGTTTTTTAACGACACTTTTACGCTTTAAATCACCTAAAAAATTTTTAGGGTACAATTTTTTGGTCACTTGTCCGGCAAAACCGTCCGGATAGGGCAAACATGGATGAACAATCAGGGAAAAAGTACAGATTTGTAGAAACTGTACAAGATACGTTTCCAAAAATTGCTCTGTTTGTAAAAAATGAGGACAGCTTACGGAAAAATATTGATTTTCAGACACAAAGTCGCTAGAATAAAAATGTGGTTCAGATGGAAAGCCGGCTCCGTCAGAACGACACATTCCCCAGCAATAGTTTTTAGAAACAATTGAATTGGGAAAAGGAATCGGAGGAAAACTTTATGACGTTATTCGAAAAGCTTCTGGGCCATACCCTGATTACAGCAGACAACATCTGGGGTCTGATGGGTGTCATGTGTATCGGCGTCGCGCTGTCCATCTTCCTCGAGCAGAAATATCAGTGGGCATCCAAGGTCTCCGGCGCTATCATCGCGCTGATCATGGCTATGGTGCTCGCGAACCTCGGCGTTATCCCCACCAACTCTGCGCTTTATGACGATATCGTCTGGGGCGTCATCGTTCCGATGGCAATTCCGCTGCTGCTTCTGCAGTGCAACCTCAGCCGCGTCTGGAAAGACACGGGCCGTATGCTGATCGTCTTCCTGATCGGCGCAGTCGGCACGATTGTCGGCGCTTTCATCGCATATTATGTCCTGCGCGGTCCGTTCGGCGACGCACAGGGTCTTGCAAAGGTCGCTTCCATGATGACCGGCTCCTACATCGGCGGCGGCGTCAACTTTGCGGCTATGGCTTCTCAGTATGCTGCCGGTGACGATCTCACCGCGGCTGCAACCGTTGCAGATAACCTGCTGATGGCTGCATACTTCTTCGTCCTGATCGCTTGCGCGGGCTCCAAGTTCTTCCGCAAGCACTTCCGTCATCCGCACATCGAAGAGGTCGAGGCGGGCACTTCCAAGGAAGCTGCGCAGACGCAGGCTGCTGCGTTCTGGTCCCGCAAGGACATCTCCCTGAAGGACATCGCTTATAACTTCGCATACGCCATCGTTGTCGTCTGGGTTTCCCGCATCATTGCAGGTCTGTTCTCCGGCTTCGCAGGCAATGCGTTCCTGGACTTCATCGGCAAGTTCCTTGGCAGCCAGTACGTCTGGATCACCACGATCTCTGTCATCGTTGCGACCTTCTGCCACAAGCAGGTTGAAAAGATGCACGGCTCGCAGGAAATCGGCACCTACCTCATTTACCTGTTCCTGTTCGTCATCGGCGTTCCGGCAAACATCATGACCGTTCTCACGAAGTCCCCGCTGCTGCTCGTCCTGACGGCAATCATGGTCCTCGTGAACATGCTGTTCTGCTTCGTCGGTGCGAAGATCTTCAAGGCTTCCCTCGAAGACTCCATCATCGCTTCCAACGCCAACATCGGCGGTCCGACGACTGCTGCAGGTATGGCAATCTCCCAGGGCTGGACGAGACTGGTTGGTCCGGCTATGCTGGTCGGCGTTCTCGGCTATGTCATCGGCAACTACGCCGGCACGATTGTCGGTATCATCCTCGGCGCATAACAAACGGCAGCATGGCTGCCAGCTGCAATGATTCGCTCCGGCGTGCCTCTTACCGGAGGCACGCCGGTTACTTTTCGACGGGAGGAAAATTATGTATTTTGATGCACATTCCGATATCTGGTGTGACGTGACGACCCGCCGGCTCAACGGCGAGACGAACGTATTTGACCGCTGCCACCTCGAGCGCATGCGCAAGGGCGGCGTGGAAGGCAGCATCTTCGTCATCTGGGTTGACCCCCCGTATGACGTGGACTATGTCAAGCGCACCGAGCAGATCATGGCTGCGGCAAAGGCGGAGATCGCCGAGTGCCAGTCGTTCCGGATTGTCCATACCTATGACGAGATGATGCAGGCAAATGCCGACGGCAAGATCTACATCTTCATCGGCATCGAGGGCATGGCAACGATGGGCAAGGACCTGAGCTGGATTGACCGCTACTACGACTTCGGCTGCCGTCACGGCATTCTGACCTGGAACGAGGCAAACGATCTCGGCGCGGGCGCACTGTCCGGCAAGGACTACGGTCTGACCGACGTGGGCAAGGAGGCAGTTCGCCGCATGCAGGAAAAGGGCATGCTGCTCGACGTTTCCCACCTGAACGACAACGGCTTCTGGGATCTGGTCAAGATCACGCAGAAACCCTTCGTTGCGTCCCACTCCAACAGCCGCGCGCTTTGCAGCGCACCGCGCAATCTGACCGACGATCAGCTGCGCGCGATTCGCGATGTCAACGGCGTCGTGGGTCTGAATGCGTTCAACCTGTTCATTGACGACGATCCCAAGAACCAGACGGTTCAGCGCCTTGCCGAGCATGCGGCGCATATGATCGACGTCATGGGCATCGACCACGTCGGCTGCGGCTTCGACTTCTTCGAGTTCATCGACAACCCCGACACCATGAGCACCATGACCGACACCGGCAGCCCCTGCACGAAGGGTCTTGCAAACTGCTCCGAAATTCCGAACCTCTTTGCCTGCTTTGAGAAGATGGGCATGAGCAAGGAAGAGATGGAGAAGATCGCACGGCTGAACTTCCAGCGTGTCGTGAAGGATGCCATCGGCTAAATTTTTAAAGAAGCTGGCGCTTCTAAATACATGCAGACGAAGAGCGCGGAAAAAGCGCTCTTCGTTTTTTAACGCTTTGTGAATTTTGTGCAAAGGGGTTGCAAAATCGGAAGAGCGCGGTATAATAAGCTTAGCACTCGATGGAATGGAGTGCTAATACTACCAATACGGGACGTGAAGATATATGGCAAAGAAACAGTTCAAGGCGGAGTCGAAGCGGCTTCTGGATTTGATGATCAACTCGATCTATACCCATCAGGAGATTTTCCTGCGGGAGATTATCTCGAACGCTTCCGACGCCATCGATAAGCTGGCGTATCAGGCGCTGACAGACGAAAAGGTCGGTCTGAACCGCAGCGATTTTGCAATCCAGCTGAAGGTTGACGAGCCCAGCCGGACGCTCACCGTGAGCGACAACGGTATCGGCATGGACAAAGACGAGATGGAAAACAACCTCGGCACGATCTGCAAGTCCGGCAGCCTCCAGTTCAAGAAGGACATGGAAAAGCAGGAGGACATCGACATCATCGGTCAGTTCGGCGTGGGCTTCTACTCGGCATTCATGGTGGCAGACACGGTGACGGTGATCTCGAAGAAGTACGGCTCCGAGGAAGCGTGGAAGTGGACCTCCTCCGGCGCAGACGGCTACACGATGGAGCCTGCCGAGCGCGAAGGCGCCGGTACGGACGTGATTATGACGCTCAAGGCAGATGCCGAGGACGAGCAGTATTCACGCTTCTTAAAGACGTGGGAGCTTCAGAAGCTGGTCAAGAAGTATTCGGACTACATCCGCTACCCGATCAAGCTCGAAATGGAAAAGTCGCGGGTGAAGGAGGAGACGAAAGACTCCGAGAAGCCCGAGTATGAGACCTACACGGAGAACGAGACGCTCAACTCAATGGTGCCGCTCTGGCAGCGGGCGAAGAAGGACATCACCCCCGAGGAATACAACAATTTCTACAAGGAGAAGTTCTTCGACTTTGAAGACCCGATTGCGACGATTCATGTGAGCGTCGAGGGCGCGGTGACGTATAAGGCGCTGCTGTATATCCCTGCCAGAGCGCCGTATGATTTCTACACGAAGGATTTCAAGAAGGGCTTGCAGCTGTATTCTTCGGGCGTCATGATCATGGAAAACTGCGAGGAGCTGCTGCCGGACTGCTTCCGCTTTGTACGCGGCGTCGTCGATTCGCAGGATCTGAGCCTCAACATTTCGCGTGAAATGCTCCAGCATGACCGCCAGCTCAAGTTTATCGCAGCGAACCTCGAAAAGAAGATCAAAGCAGAGCTTGCAAAGCTCATGGAATCCGACCGTGAGAAATACGAAAAGTTCTACGCGGCATTCGGCATGCAGCTCAAATATGGTGTGCTGAACGACTACGGCGCGAAGAAGGAGCTGCTGCAGGACCTGCTTCTGTACTGGTCGCATAAGCAGAACAAGCTCGTTTCGTTCAAGGAATACGCGGACGCAATGCCGGAGGAGCAGAAGTACATTTACTTTGCCAGCGGCGAAAACCGGCAGCGCCTGTCTCAGCTGCCGCAGCTGGAAAAGCTCACGGAAAAGGGCTTTGATGTGCTGCTGATGACCGACGAGGTCGACAGCTTCGTGCCGCAGACGCTCGGAAAATATGCAGACAAGGATTTCCGCTCGGTGACGCAGGAGGACCTTGGTCTTTCCACAGACGAGGAGAAGAAAGAGGCTGCCGAGCAGGCAGAAAAGTCGAAGGCGACGCTGGAGTTTGTCAAGAAGACGCTCGGCGATGCGGTCAAGGAGGTCCGTCTGAGCGACAACCTCGGTACGCACCCGGTGTGCATGGTGCCTGAAGAGGGTATGACGTTCGAAATGGAGAAATACTTCCAGCGCCTGAACCCCGAGATGGGCATGAAGGCGGGCAGAATTCTGGAACTCAACCCGAACCACAGACTGTTCGGTCTGCTGCAGGTTGCTGTTGCACAGGACGAGGAAAAGGCAAAGAAGATTGCGAAGATTCTCTATGCGCAGGCGCTGCTGATGGCGGACCTGCCGTTGGAGAACCCCGGCGAGTACACCGACCTTGTGTGCGAGCTGGTGCAGTAAACCAATACAGACAGAAAAAATCCGGATGCTTTGCATCCGGATTTTTTTATGCTTCAGGAAATCAGGCGATCTCGCGTTCTTTCTTGTTCTGCAGATACTGAATGACGAACACGCCGCCAATCAGGACCAGACCGACCAGGTCGGAGATGGCACCGGGGATCATCAGACCCAGACCGCCGACGAGGCAGACAATACGGTACAGCCAGTTCATTTTGCGCAGCACGAAGCCCTCCAGACCCGCTGCAACGCCGAAGATGCCCAGAAGCGCCGACAGGACGATCTGGATAACCTCCCAGACGCTCGTGACGTTGACAAAGAGCATCGCGGGGCTGTAGGCGAAGATATACGGGACAATGAACGCGGCAATGGCAAGCTTGGTTGCGTTGATGCCGGTCTTCATGGGGTTGCCCTTGGCAATCGCAGAGCCCGCATAGGCAGCCAGCGCGACAGGAGGCGTGATGTCGGCAACGATGCCGAAATAGAACACGAAGAAGTGCGCCGCGACCAGCGGGAAGCCCATCTTAATGAGAATCGGCGCGCAGGTGGATGCCATGATGCAGTAGTTCGCGGTGGTGGGGACGCCCATGCCGAGAACGATGCAGCAGACCATGGTCAGAATCAAGCCGATGAAGGTTGCAGAGCCTGCGAGCTGGACGATGGCGTTAATGAGGATCGAAGCGAGACCTGTGACGGTGATGCAGCCGGCAATCATGCCTGCAATCGCGCAGGCAACGGCGACGGTGATGGCGCCCTTTGCACCAGCCTCTAACGCTTCAAAGATCTTTTTGAAGGTGAGGCGCTCGTCCTTGTTCAAAAAGCCTACGATGACAGCTGCGAGGATGGAAACAGCTGCGGAGAACTGCATGGTCTTTGCGCCCGAGGAGACGAGCCAGACCAGAAGCACCAGCGGCGCAAGCAGATAGATCTTTTTGCCGAGGTCTGCCCACTTGGGCATTTCGTCTTTCGAAAGACCCTTGAGCCCGAGCTTCTTGGCTTCCAGATGGACGGCAATGAAGATGCCCGTGAAATAGAGAACTGCCGGCAGAATTGCCTTGACGGCAACGGTTGCGTAGGGGAGGTCCATGTATTCCGCCATCAGGAACGCTGCCGCGCCCATGATGGGCGGCATGATCTGACCGCCGGTGGAGGCGGCAGCTTCGACCGCGCCAGCGAAGTCCGGGTGGTAGCCGGTCTTTTTCATCATGGGGATGGTAACGGAGCCGGTGGTAACGGTGTTGCCGACAGAAGAGCCGGAGACCATGCCGCACAGCGCCGAGGAGATGACCGCGACCTTTGCCGGACCGCCTGCCGACCAACCGGCAAGACGGTTTGCAAACGCGATAAAGAAGTTCGCGATGCCCGTGCGCTCCAGGAACGCGCCGAAGATGATGAACAGAACGATGTAGGTGTAGCAGACGTTGATCGGGGTGCCGATGACGCCGTTTGTGGTGTAGAAGAGCTTATAGACGACGTTCTTGAGCGCCTGATAGAGACTCGGGTTGTAGCTCAGCTGGTTATAGAACGTGTAGACGAGCAGCGCGCCAAGGACGCAGAGAATCGGGACGCCCACACAGCGGCGGCACAATTCGATCAGAACCAGAATGCCGATCGCGCCGATGATCACGTGGTGGGTCTGGATGCGGGTAGCAAGCTTGATGATGGGCAGGGCGTTGAAGGCAAAGTACAGAAAACATGCCGTGCCGACCAGCATCAGAACGATATCGTACCACGGCATGGAGTTGACCTTTACGTGTCCTTTTTTGACGGGATAGGTCAGAAAACCGATGAAGACGATCATGGCAAGGAACGCGGCAAGGCGCGTCTCGGGCAGACCGGAGAAGAACAGCGTCATGCCGATGCAGTACAGGCTGAATGCAACCATGAGGATGCCGACAACCCAGCGCTGCCAGCCCTCCCAGACGCGGGTGTTGGACTCACGGTCATATTTGCGCATGACCTCGTCGAGGTCAGCCTGCATCTGATCGTCGAGACCGGAAGTCATTTTAACGGCGTCGTTGGGATCTTTTTTTGTGGTGGACATACGATTTCTCCTTTGAATTCGGACTCACGGCTGCTGCCGCGGCAGGGGAAATATGCGTTTGGACAGCGCCAGCTACGGCAGGAAGCCCTGCCGTAGCTGGAAAATCAGTGTTTCGCGTGAAGGATGCGTGAAACTTATTTGGTCGGGACCGTATAGCCCTTTTCTGCGAAATACTTCGCAGCGCCCGGATGATACGGGACGGAGGTGACGGAAGCGGCAAAGTCCAGATTCAGTTCGCCGTATTTTGCGTGGCTGGAAACCTCCGCCTCGGCGTTGTCGAACAGATCCTTCGTGAAGTTGTAGATGGCGTCCTCGGAGACATCGTCGCGTGCGAGAATGACTGCGCCGACCGCAACCGTGGTCACATCGCCGTCGGTGCCGTAGACGTCGGCGGGAATGACGTTTTTGGTGTAGTAGTCAGAGGTGGAGCAGAGCTTTTCGATATGCTCGTCGTCCAGAGAGACGAGGTAAATATCCTTCGTGGTGGCAAGGTCGGTGATGGCAGTCGTGGGAGCGCCGGCGACAATGAACGCAGCGTCAATCTTGCCGTCCTTGATGTCGTTGGCGCTGTCGCCGAAGGACTGATAGGTCGGGGTGATATCCGCCTCGGTCAAGCCGTAAGCGCCGAGAATGTCGATGGCGTTGAAGTAAACGCCGGAGCCTGCTGCGCCGATGGAGACGCGCTTGCCCTTGAGATCTTCTACGGTCTTGATGCTGGAGTCGGTGGTCACGATCTGGACCTGCTCCATGTAGAGCGCTGCGACGGTGGAGAAGCAGTCGACCTTGCCGGTTTCTTCAAACAGGTTTGTGCCGTTGTAGGCGTATGCCATGACGTCGGACTGGCAGAATGCAAGCTCGGCGTTGCCGTCCTGAAGCTCCATGACATTTGCCTGCGAGCCGTTGCCGACGAGACCGACAACGTTGACGCCGGCGTTATTCGTGGCGTGCTGAGCGATGACGGAGCCGAAGGCGTAGTAGGTGCCGGATTCACCGCCGGTGACGAAGCGGAGCTTCGCGCCGGAAGAGGCGCTGGATGCGGTCGAGCCGGATTCGGCAGGAGCCGCGGTTTCTGTGCCGCCGCCGCAGGCGGCAAGCGTGAGCAGCATGAGAACTGCAAGCAGCAATGCGATCAGTTTTTTCATGAATATTCCTCCTGTGTGTGCGCAGGGCGCACAGCTTTCTTTTTCTGGCATCTACTATACAGGATGGAACTGCATTTTGCAAGAACTAAAAACGTGAATTTTGAAAAAAATATTCCTGCAAAATTCAAAAAACTCTAAAAATGAGACTCAATATGCAAATATCACGAAGAAAGTGATTCAAAATGAATGATAGCATGCAAAACGGAAAGGAAGAAGTCGGGAATACATGCGAATGCTGGATGAATATTATACGAATACAACGCATAAAAAACCCGGAAGGCGTCTGCCATCCGGGTTTTTCCTGAAAATGAGAGTGCCTCTGGCGCTCAGAGCGCCTGCGATTGCAGAAGCTCACACAGATCCTCTGCCACGGCAGCGCACTGCGGTGTCTGGCGCACGCGCGCGCACAGCTCGTCCGGCGTGAAACGGCAGCTGCGGAAGGCGGCTGCCAATGGCGCGGCGAATTCGGCGTCCATCGCGTCGGAGTAGACGGCAGCGTCCTCGCAGCAGCCGTTTTTCACAAGCAGCTGCACGGTTACTTCGCCCCAGGAGAAGCGCCGGGCGCACTCGAAGGTGCACGGAACGCTCTTGCCGTAGTTCCAGTCGAAGCTCGAAAAGCGCTGGTAGCGTTTTTCAATCTCCGCTTCGTCAAAATCCGCCTCGGAAAGCATGGAAGCTTTCAGACCGTAGACTGTTTCCGCGGCTTTTACCATCGCGTCTGCCATTTCGGCGACGGTAAGCGACGGGCGAAGCTCGGTGAGGTTGATGACGCGCGAACGGACGGACGCGACGCCCTTGCTCTCAAGCTTCACCTTCGACGGCGTGAGGTATTTGCCGAGGTTTGCCATGTCGACGGAAAGCAGCAGCGTTCCGTTGTGGAACGAGCAGCCGTTGTGGCTGTAGAACGAGTTGCCGGAAAACTTGCAGCCGTTGGTCAGAATGTCGTTCCTGCCGGAAATTTCGGCAGGAATGCCAAGCGATCGACACGCCTCGACAATCACGCTCTGCTGGCGGCGCAGGTCATAGTCCTGCGTGCGAAGAGAGAATGTGAAGTTGAGGTTTCCCATGTCGTGGTACACGGCGCCGCCGCCGGAAAGACGACGCGCCAGCGTTCCGCCGTCGCGCTCGAGCTCAGCCGTGCGGCATTCCGCCCAGGCGTTCTGGTTGCGGCCGATGACGACGGTGTGACGGTTCTGCCAGAGGTAGACAATCAGCGTATCCTCCGGCACCGTATCCGTTAAATATTCCTCAATGGCGAGGTTTCGGTGCGGGTTGGTACCCGCACCGATGAAAGCCTGTAAGTGTTTGATCATGCCTCGAAATGATACCGGAGAATCATATTTCTCGCTGCGCCTACTTCGTCCAGACGGCGGACCGGGGTGTTGTGCGGCGCGGTGTGAAGCGCCTCGGGATCCGTGTACGCCATGTCATAGAGCTTGCAGTAGATGTCGCAGACCTCGTCCATGAGCTGCTTCGACTCGGTCTCGCAGGGCTCGACCATGAGCGCTTCGTGAACGATGAGCGGGAAATACATTGTAGGCGGATGCAGGTCGAAGTCGAGCATCCCCTTTGCCACATCCAGCGCGGAAACACCGGTTTCTTTATGAAGCCGTGTCAGGTTCATGACGAACTCGTGCATGCAGATCTCGTCATACGCCATGTCGAATTTGGACTTCAGGCGCGCCATCATGTAGTTGGCATTGAGAACGGCGTTCTTTGCTGCTTCGGAGATGCCGGTCTTGCCGAGTGTGAGGACGTAGGTCAGCGCCTTGATGCACACATCGAAGTTGCCGTAGAACATCTTCACGCGGCCGATGGACTTCTCGGGATAGTCAAAGGCAAACGCGCCGTCCTTCTCGACCACCAGCGGACCCGGCATGTACTTGCGCAGGAACGCCTTGCAGCCGACCGCACCGGCACCGGGACCGCCGCCGCCGTGCGGCGTTGCGAAGGTCTTGTGGAGGTTGGAGTGGATGCAGTCGAAGCCCATGTCGCCCGGACGGACGACGCCCATAACAGCGTTGAGGTTTGCGCCGTCGTAGTAGCACAGACCGCCTGCGTCGTGGACAATCTTCGTGATCTCAAGGATGTTCGGGTCGAAGATGCCGACGGTGTTGGGGTTGGTGAGCATCAAGCCTGCGGTATCGGGACCGACAGCCGCGCGCAGTGCGTCCAGGTCAACGCCGCCCTTGTCGTTGGAGGCGATGTTCACGACCTGATAGCCGCACATTGCCGCCGTTGCGGGGTTGGTGCCGTGGGCGGAGTCGGGAACGATGATCTTCGTTCTCGCCGTATCGCCGCGGTCGGTGTGATATGCCTTGATCAGCAGAACGCCGGTAAATTCACCGTGCGCGCCTGCTGCGGGCTGGAAGGTGACGGCGTCCATGCCGAACACCTCGCCGAGCTCGGAGCCGAGCGTGTGGAGCGCTTCCAGCGCGCCCTGCGCGGTCTCGACAGGCTGCAGCGGGTGCAGCTGCGTAAAGCCGGGCAGCGCCGCCATGTCCTCGTCGATCTTCGGGTTATACTTCATCGTGCACGAGCCGAGCGGATAGAAGCCGTCGTTCACACCGTGGATGCGCTTGCAAAGCGCGGTGTAGTGGCGGGTCAGCTCGTTTTCGCTCACATGCGGCAGGTGAAGCGGGGTGGTGCGCTCAGTCGGGAGGGTGTACTCCGGAACGTCGCATGCGGGGAGAAGATGCAGGCAATGACCCTGTGCGCCCTGTTCAAAAATCAGCTTCATTTGCCAAGCACCTCCTTTACGATCGCGACCACTTCGTCGAGCTTTTCTTTGGAGACGAGCTCCGTGACGCACCACAGGATGCCGCCGTCGACCTCGGCGCCGCCGAGAATGTTCTTTTCTGCCAGCGCATCGAGAATCTTCTTGCGGCAGTTCGGGCAGGCGGTCTCGGTGACGAATTCATGGAAGAACTCGCCGGTGTATTTCAGCTTGCAGCCGATTTTCTCCAGCTCGGAGGCGAGGTAATGCGCCTTCGAGGTGCAGAGTCTGGCACACTGCTTCATGCCGTCTTCGCCCATAGCCGTCATGTAGATGCCGGCGGTGAAGGCGCACAGCGCCTGGTTCGAGCAGATATTGGACGACGCCTTTTCACGGCGGATGTGCTGCTCACGTGCCGAGAGCGTCAGCACGTAGCCGGTCTTGCCGTCGACGTCCTTCGTCTCGCCGACGATTCTGCCGGGGAGCTTGCGGGTCATGGCGCTGGTGGTCGCCATGAAGCCGAGGTACGGACCGCCGAACGCGATGTCCAGACCGAGCGGCTGACCGTCGCCGACAGCAACGTCTGCGCCGACCTCACGCGGGGTGGGCAGCAGCGCGCAGGCGATGGGGTTGACGCCCATGACGAACTTTGCGCCCGCAGCATGGGTGATTTCACCGAGCACTACGGTATCTTCAATCTGACCGAAGAAGTTCGGCTGCTGGACATAGAAGCACGCGGCGTTGTCGCCGAGCGCTGCCTTCAGAGCCTCCGGATCGGTCTTGCCGTCCTTTGCCGGGACGACGTGCAGCTCCGTGTTGGAAGCGAAGCAGTAGGTCTTCATGACCTCGATGACCTGCGGATTGGTGGTTTCGGAGACGTAAGCGACGGTGCGCTTGCGGTCCTTGCACATCGGAATGGTCTCTGCGGCGGCGGTTGCGCCGTCGTAGTGGGACGCATTCGAGACGTCCATGCCGGTCAGCTCGCAGATCATGGTCTGGAATTCAAACGTGCCCTGCAGAACGCCCTGGCTGATTTCCGCCTGGTAGGGGGTGTAGCAGGTGACAAGCTCCTCGCGCGAGGTAATGGATTTGACAACGGCGGGGATGAAGTGGCGGTAGCTGCCTGCACCGCGAAGGACGGTCTTGAAGACCTTGTTCTTCTCGGCAAGACCGGTAACCTTTTCGCGCACTTCCAGCTCGCTCAGACCTTCGGGCAGGTTCAAGCCGTCATGCAGGAACATCTCCTGCGGCACTGCCGCGTAGAGATCGTTCAGCGACTTGACGCCGACCTGAGCCAGCATTTGCTCTCGTTCCGCCGCAGTGGTAGGAACATAAGAGCCCATATTACGCCTCCTCAGTTGCGCAGAATGCTTCGTATGCCGCGGCATCGAGCAGTTCTTCGGTTGCCTCGACGTCCTTGACCTTGATGATCCAGGAGCCGTACGGATCGGAGTTCAGGTTCTCGGGAGCGTCAGCCAGATCGTCGTTGACTTCTGCAACAACGCCGGTCACCGGGCAGACGATGTCGGAAACTGCCTTGACAGATTCCACGTCGCCGAGTGCCTCGCCCATGGTGACAGTGTCGCCGACGGACGGAAGACCGATGAACACGATGTCGCCCAGGGAGTCCTGCGCGAAGTCGGAGATGCCGACAACAGTCATGCCGTCTTCTTCCTTGACCCACTCGTGGGTTTTGGAGTATTTCAGATCAGTCGGGTAATTCATAATGTGTTCCTCCTTAAAATCTTGTTGCTGTGGTTTGAATCAAATGCCGGGTTTTCCCGGGGGTAACCTGACCCGACTGCCCTCACAATCGGGTCAGGGATTCCGTGAAATTCAGATGCCGGTGGCAGAGGCAAAGCCGTTGAGAAGCTCTTCGGTGTCCTTGTCGGAGAAGCAGTACTTCATCTCCAGATGCTCTGCGCGCAGCTTTGCGACTTCGTCCTTGACATTGGCGTTATGAAGCACGCAGTCAGCAATCAGGTGGGCAAGTCTTGCAAAGTCTTCCTTACCGAAGCCGAAGCGCGTCATTTCGTTCACGCCCATGCGCAGCGCGCCGGATGCGGAGAAGCCTTCCTCCTCGGGCGTTGCCTGATAGTTGCAGATGATGTTGTTTGCTTCCAGACGATCGGCAACCTCAGGACCGTGCGCATAGCCGACCTTGACGATGACCTGATGGGTCTCGGTGTAGTCCATGGCAGGGTCGCCCGCGACGTCGAGTCCTTCTGCGGCAAGGCTCTTGGCAAAGTGCTTCGCGTTTTCGACGACTGCCTTCTGGTACTCGTCCTTGAAAGCGTTCATTTCGTATGCTGCCATCAGCTGACCGAGCAGGGTGCCGAGATGGTGGTTCGAAACACTGCCGGGGAAGGTGCGCGTTTCAATGGTCTCCCACAGACCCCACTTGAGGTCCTCGGGCTTGTAGTTGACGCCGATGACGCCGCGCTGCGCGCCGAAGAAGGTCTTGTGCGTCGAACCGGTGACGATTTCCGCGCCCTCTTCAAACGGCTTCTGGAAGTGATCGCCGATCAGACCCAGAACGTGCGCCATATCGTACATGATGGTGGTCTTAATGCCCTGCTCGTCGACAAACTTGCGGATTTCGGCGACCGGCTCTTTGTAAAGGACCATGGACTTGCCGAAGATGATGAACTCGGGCTTGTACTGCGCAAGCAGGAGCTTTGTCTTTTCCACGTCGATCTTGTAGGGGTTATCCTCGCAGACCGGGAAGTTGACGACCATCTGCTTTTCGGTCACAGGATCGATGGCGACGTAGTCGTGGAATGCGCCCATGGGCTGCGCGGAGAGGTGACCGCCGCGGACAATGTGGTTGTTCATGACCCAGCCGAGACGCTGCGGCGTGCGCTTGCGGTCGACACGGTTCTTGAAGTCCATCATCGCCGAGAAGACCGCGGTGTTGGACATCTGACCGGAGGTGACGCGGGTTTCAACCTGCGATGCGCCGAGGAACTTCTTCATTTCCTCGACCAGCATTGCCTCGACGGAGGCGATGAAGCCGGTGCCCTGATAGTAGAAGATCTCTGCGTCGTAGAACGCTTTCTGCTTCTTATGCTCGGCGTAGCGGTTGGAGGGGTCGGACGCGGAGAGCATCCGGACGGCTCTGGACTGCGTGTTTTCCGACGGAATCAGGTTGACACACTCGGTCTGGCGCCACAGATGGTTCTTCTTTGCGGCAGCAATGAGGTTCTTCATCTTCTCCGGATAGGAATCTGCGCTGGGAGCGGCGGTTTCGAGCTTCACATCGGGCAGAATCGGGCGGACATAGGGCGCCGCGTCCTGACGGATGTGGTAGCCGACGACCTTGGCGGGCTGACGCTTGCCGCGGATATCGATTTCAATGTCGAAGTCCTGGCAGATGCGGCTGTCCATGTAGGCAAGACCGATCGAGCGCTTGCCGGTCTCCTCGGTGAAGACGGTCTCCAGACCCTCGCCGCGGGTTTTGTAGTACGGAATCATGGTGCCGGAGGTGACATAGCCGATCTGCTTGCCCTCTGCCCATGCGTCCTTGCAGTAGATCGGGAAGCCCTTACGCAGAACGCCCTTGCCCTCGAGATAGATGGGCTGGATGCGGTACGGCAGGTCCTCGATCGAGGAATAGTCGCGATTCATGATTTTCTTCATTGCCTCGAACTGCTTCTTGAGCGGCTCGCGACCGATGAAGTCGCCTTTTTCCGGTGCGAACGAAACGGCAAATTTTGCAAGAGGCACAGCGTAGATCTGAATCTCGCCGCCCATCTCGCACTCGCCCATCTCATGACCGTAGAGCGGCAGCGACGCTTCCATACGGGTGGTGTCGCGCGCGCCGAGCGCGGTGGGCTTTGCGCCGAGCTCGATCAGACGGTCCCAGAAGTACCGGGCGTCTTCCGAGTTGCAGTACAGCTCGTAGCCGATGGGCTCGCCGGTGTAGCCGGTCTTCGCGATACGAACTGGCTTGCCTTCCATGGTGAGCGTATTCAGCGCGTTCTTGACGTTCTCAGGGGTCAGCTGCTTGCCGCCTGCGAGCTTCATGAGCATTTCCTTCGACTCCGGACCCTGCACGGCAATTGCCGCGTACTTGTCGGAGACGTTGGTGAGCTTGACATCAAACTTTTCCGCCTGCTTCGTCAGATGTGCCCAGTCTTTGTCGATGTTGCCGGCGTTGATGACGAGGAAATATTTCCCTTCTTCAAAGCGGTAGAGGTAAGCGTCGTCGATGGCGTAGCCGTTTTCATCGGGGATGATGCAGTACTGCGCCTGATTGAGATCCAGCGCCAGAACGTTGCTGGACAGAACATGCTGCAGGAATGCCACCTGGTCGGGACCCTCAACATCGATACGGCCCATGTGGGAGACGTCGAAGATGCCGCAGTGACGGCGGCAGTAGAGATGCTCTGCGATGATGCCTTCCGGGTACTGGATGGGCATATCCCAGCCGCCGAAGTCGACCATCGTCGCGCCTGCGTCGAGATGTGCCTGATACAAAATCGTCCGTTTCAGTTCGCTCATAGTTTCCTCCTTATGATATAAAGTTGCGTTGGTATCTGCGAGGGAAAAACTTCTTGCGTTGATCGCGCGGCGGGCAGCCCGTTCTGCTGCGTTTGGAGACAGGAAGCAAAACAGAGCGCGCCAACGTAAGGCGCGCTCTGTTGTGTAACCTGAAAGATTCTCCCCGGAGGGATTGCTTCTTCGGTGCTGCGATGCAGCTTTCCAGAGTCCCGTCCACGATCAGTTCATTTACCTGAGAGTTCCTTGCGCGAGCCCCTTCGGTGGCGCACCAACGCTGTGCGCGCTCTCCTGAACGCTTCATCCGGCGATATGCACTTGCTGTGCCAGATAAAAGAGTCTTGGCTGCGCAGGTGGTTTCTACCTGTCCAATATAATATAAAACAAGTCCCGCTGTCAACTATAAATTGTGCAAATTGGAAAAAACGGGAGAATCCACAAAAAGATTCAGGTACATCTGCGCAAAGCAAAAAAACCGGTGCAAAGCAAAGAACGGCAAGATGGCGCGCGAAACGGGAAAAAGACTTGACTTTCCGGAGAAAGGGATGTAAAACAGGAACCATCTTTTGTTTCAACGAGGAGCGACACGATGAACATCAAGCCCTTTGCAGTAGAAGAATGGATGAACGCCTATGAAGACGGCGCGCGGTACAATATCGCCGAGACGTGCGTGGACTCGGTGAGTCTGGACGAGCTGTTCACGCTTTGCGGCGAAGACCGGCAGGCGTTTCTGGAGCGGTTCTGCGCGCGCCGGCTGACCTACGGTGATATCGTCGGAAGCGAGGCGCTGCGCGAGGGCGTGTGCGGGCTGTATCAAAGCCTGACCCCTTCGGAAGTTGTTCCGACGCACGGCGCGGCAGGCGCGAACTACCATGTATTTTGCTCGCTCGTCTCGCCCGGAGACGGCGTTGTAAGCATTATGCCGGCGTATCAGCAGATGTATTCCATCCCAGAGGCAATCGGCGCAGACGTGCGGCTCATGCACCTGCGGCAGGAAAACGGATACCTGCCGGATCTGGCGGAGCTGCGGTCGCTGGTGGATGTGAACACAAAGCTGATCTGCGTCAACAACCCCAACAATCCCACGGGCGCGCTGATGTCCGGGGCGCTTTTGCGGCAGATTGTGGAAATCGCAAAAAGCGTCGATGCGTATGTCCTTTGCGACGAGGTCTACCGCAATCTGACGCAGGTCGACGGCTGGTGCGAGTCGATTGTTGATCTGTATGACAAGGGCATTTCGGTCAGCAGCATGTCGAAGGTTTTCTCTCTGGCGGGGCTTCGCATGGGCTGGATTGCCACGCACGACAAAGCTGCGCTGCGCACCTTTTTGTCGCACCGCGACTATAATTTGATCAGCTGCGGCATGTTTGACGACGCGGTTTCCGCGCTGGCGCTTCATCACGCGGATGCGCTGCTGCGGCGCAACCGGGCGATTGTCCGCGAGAATCTTGCGGTGCTGGACGGCTGGATTGCGGAAAATCCGCATTTTTACTATACAAAGCCGCAGGCTGGCACGACGGCGCTGGTGTACTATGATTTTGATATCCCGTCCTATGAATTCTGCAAGCGGCTGTACGATGAGACCGGCGCGTTTGTCACACCGGGCGACTGCTTCGAGCAGCCGAAGTGCATGCGCATCGGCTACACCTGCGACAAAAAGACGCTCGAAGACGGCTTATCCGCGCTGGCGGCGTTTGCACAGAAGCTTTCCTGAGACAAGCTGATCGATTCCCGATAAAGACAAAAAAGCACCTCCGACCGTAAGTCGGAGGTGCTTTTGTTACAGTATCAGAAGGTTGCCACCTGCTGCTGCGCAGGTTCTGCGGGGGAGATGGAGATGGCGTTCAGAATCGGTCCCACGCCGTGGTAGAGATTGTGGTAGCGCACCTCGACCTCGGCTCTGACCGTGACCCATGATCTCGGCTTGAGACCATCCGCACCGACAAAGCGGCACGGAATGCCCATGAACGTGATATCCGCTTCACAGCAGGTCATGACGAACCGACCGGGGGCAAACATGCCCTCTTTTTCCCGACGGAGCTTTGCAACCTGACCCTTGAATTCGACGGTCTTGCCCTTGTATTTGTCCGGCTCCTCGGTGATGTCGCGGTAGAACAGCGCGTAGTCCTCGTCCTCGATCTTCACAACCGGCGCGTTCAGATCGAACGGCAGCGGGTCTTCGATATCGTCCTGCTTTGTCGTGCCGTCGGTGAACTCATAGAGAATGTCAATCCGGCGGTTGACCGCGCGCGCGATTTTATGGAAGGGCATCACGTCCGTGCCGGGCGCCATCCGGTTGAAGACCACAAGCTCCGCGCCTGCAAGTTTGTCGACCGTCAGCTGGCGCATGTTCTGGTTGTAGGACAAAAATGTATTGGCGTCAGCAAACATGACCTCCTGCGCAATCTGCCAGGTGTCGGGCGTTTTGAGATAGAAGTCCGCAGCCTGATGCATGCCGTTGAGTTCGACAATCACGCGCTCAGCATGGTGCTTTTTGCGAAGATTCTCCAGAAACTCTTCGCTCAGCTCTTCATATGACGGGGTTTCGATATAGACGTTCTGAGAGGGGTAGGTGGAGATGTCGTATTCCTCCTCGCCCTCCTCGAAGACCAGCAGCAGCGTCTTTTCGCCTGCGTTGAAGCGCTCGTCTTCCAGTGTCTCCTGAATGAATTTCGTCTTGCCGGACTCCAGAAAGCCCGTGAAGACGTACATCGGAATGTTGCTCGGCATAGCTCCTCCTTAAGCTCCGAAGAGCGAAGCGATGGCGCTTTCGTTCAGCTTCGAGCCGATTACGCACACACGGCCCGTGACCATGGCGCCGCCCTCGCGGATATCGCTCTCGCCGGGCACGTAGTCGAAGTGAATCCAGCGGTCAGAATCGTTGGATGCAACGTAGCCCTTGGCACGCAGAACCATGCCGTACTGCGCGGCGTCTTCCAGCTGCTTCAGGATGCCCTCGATCTGCTCGGTTGTGAACTTCTTGTGCGTCTCCACGCCCCAGCTGACGAAGACCTCGTCGGCGTCGTGCCCGTGGTGATGGTGGTGGTGATGCTCGTGCTCGTCGTCCTCGTCGTCATGATGGTGATGGCAGGCGCAGTCCGGATCGTCGCATTCGTCGTCGTCATCATGGTCGTGATGGTGGTGATGATGCTCGTGCTCGTCATCCTCGTCGTCATGATGGTGGTGGCAGGCGCAGTCCGGATCGTCGCACGCATCGTCCTCGTCGTGGTCATGATGGTGATGCTCGTGTGCTTCTTTTTCCAGCTCCTCCAGCTCCATCGCGATGGAGGTTTTCTGCTCCATCGCCTCCATCAGTTGCTCACCGGTCAGCTGATCCCACGGGGTGGTGACAAGCACGGCGTTGGGGTTGTGGTCGCGGAGGAGCTTGACGCACTCGTCGAGCTTCTTTTCATCTACATTCTGCGTGCGCGAGAGAATGATGGTGTTGGCGGTTTCAATCTGGTTGTTGTAGAACTCGCCGAAGTTCTTCATATACATCTTGCACTTCGTGGCGTCGGCAACGGTGACGAAGTTGCCGAGGGTCACATCGTCGGTCGTGACCTTGCGCACGGCGCCGATGACGTCGGAGAGCTTGCCGACACCCGACGGCTCGATGAGGATGCGGTCGGGGTGATACTCGGAGATGACCTTTTTGAGCGCTCTTCCGAAATCGCCCACCAGCGAGCAGCAGATGCAGCCGGAGTTCATCTCGGTGATGTTGATGCCGGCTTCCTGCAGGAAACCGCCGTCGATGCCGATTTCACCGAACTCATTTTCGATCAGAACGAGCTTCTGCCCGTGGTACGCTTCCTTGATCATTTTCTTGATGAGCGTCGTTTTGCCGGCGCCGAGAAAACCGGAGTAAATATCAATTTTTGTCATACAAAAAACACCTTCTGTTTTTATTTTTCCGAACATAAGTATAGCACCTCTGTCAAGCGCCCGCAAGCAATTTTACGTGCGGGATTTCAAATTCCGGCGAAAATCGATTGACAAAGCGGGCAGCGTATGGTAAGATAATACCCGGCTTTAGAGTCGGTATTCGGAGAGATGTCCGAGCGGTTTAAGGAGCTGGTCTTGAAAACCAGTGACACAGCAATGTGCCGTGGGTTCGAATCCCACTCTCTCCGCCAATTCTTTCCCTTATATGATACCAGAGTTCGACCTGCGGAAGTACCCAAGAGGCCGAAGGGGCTCCCCTGCTAAGGGAGTAGTCGTCTAAAAAGCGAGCGAGAGTTCGAATCTCTCCTTCCGCGCCAGAAAAGACACGCTTTTGCGTGTCTTTTCTTTTTTGCGCGCCAATCTGTGTGTCGAAACGAAAGCCGGAGGCGGTCTGCCTCCGGCTTTTGAGGTTAAAACAGGGTAATCTGGCTGGTTTCCGGGAGGTCCCCGAATGCGCCGGCTGCCTTGAGGTTTTCAATGTGCGTCTTCGAGACCTTCGGGCAGGCGAGGGAAAACTCCTCGATGGACAAAAATGTCTTGCCCTCGCGCCCGTCCATGATGTCCCAGGCGGCGGTTTCGCCGAGACCCGAGACGGAGACGAACGGCGGAAGCAGCTTGCCGTCTTCGATCACAAAGCGCGTGGCGTGCGAGCGGTAGAGGTCGATGGGCGCGAAGGTAAAGCCGCGCAGATAAAATTCATAGCAGACCTCCAGCGTTGTAAACAGGTCGTCGTCCTTTGCTGTCGCATCCTCCGCTTCGTCGATTTCCTGCAGCTTTTGCTTGACCAGTTCGATGCCGTGGGTCATCATCGCCGCGTCAAAGCCGCCCTTCTGGCTTCTGCGGTAAAAATACGCCGCATAGAACGCCAGAGGCTCATGGACCTTGAACCACGCGATACGGAATGCCATCATGACATACGCCGTGGCGTGCGCTTTCGGGAAGAGGTATTTGATCTTTTTACACGAGCCGATGTACCATTCCGGTACGCCTGCTGCCTTCATTTCGTCCTCCGCGCCCTCGGGAAGACCGCGCCCTTTTCGGACAGCCTCCATGATCTTGAACGAACGCTTTTCGGGCATACCACATTTGATTAAGTACAGCATGATATCGTCGCGGCAGCCGATGGCGTCGTTGACGGAGGCAGTCTTGGACAAAATCAGGTCGCGCGCATTGCCGAGCCACACGTCCGTGCCGTGCGAGAAGCCGGAGAGGCGAATGAGCGTGTCGAATTTCGTCGGCTGCGTCTCCTGCAGCATGCCGCGGGTAAAGCCCGTGCCGAATTCCGGGATGGCGCATGAGCCGACGGGACCGAGGATCGGGTCGTTTTCAAAGCCGAGGATCTTGCTGGAGGTGAAGATGGACATCGTGTCCTTATCGTCCAGCGGGATTTTCTGTGCGTCCACGCCGGTGAGGTCCTCAAGCATGCGGATCATGGTCGGGTCATCGTGACCGAGCATGTCAAGCTTGAGAAGATTTTCTTCCATCGAGTGGTATTCAAAGTGCGTCGTAATCCACTCGGAGTCCTTGTCGTCCGCCGGATGCTGGACGGGGCAGAAGTCCCAGATTTCGTTTTCCTGCGGAATGACGACCAGACCGCCCGGGTGCTGCCCGGTGGTGCGCTTGACGTCGACGCAGCCGGAGGCAAGCCGGTTTTCTTCCGCCTTGCTGACGGTCATGTCGCGCTCGGAGAGATATTTTTTGACGTAGCCGTAAGCGGTTTTTTCGGCGACCGTGCCGATGGTGCCGGCGCGGAAGACATGGTCGGAGCCGAACATCTCGACGCAGTAGGCATGAGCCCGCGCCTGATATTCGCCCGAGAAGTTGAGGTCGATATCGGGGACCTTGTCGCCGCCGAAGCCGAGGAAGGTTTCAAACGGGATATTGAATCCGTCCTTATCGAGCTGCGCGCCGCACTTGGGGCACACCGCGTCGGGAAGGTCCGCGCCGCAGGCGCAGTCGTCCGGGACTTCGAAGGTGGTAAACTGGCACTTCGGGCACCGGTAGTGCGGCGGGAAGGAGTTGACCTCGGTGATGCCGGACATGAACGCGACGATCGACGAGCCGACCGAGCCACGCGAACCGACCAGGTACCCGTGCTCCAGAGAGTTCTGGACCAGCTTCTGCGCCGACATGTAAATGACGTCGTAGTGGCACGAGATAATGTCGTGCATCTCGGTATCGACGCGCTTTTGGATCAGCTCCGGCGGGTTTTCGCCGTAGAGCCGGTGGAGCTTGCCGTAGACGAGCGCCTTGAGGTCTTCGACGGAGTTTTCGATCTTCGGGGCAAACAGATTGTGCGGCACCGGACGGACCGTCTCGCACCAGTCGGCAATCATGTTGGTATTTTTGACCACGACCTCATATGCCTTTTCTGCGCCGAGATAGGAAAACTCTTCGAGCATCTCGTCGGTCGTTTTGAAGTAGATCGGAAGCGGCTTGTCCGCATCGGGCATCTGCTTTGTCGCCAGCAGGATGTGGCGGTAAATCTCGTCCTCGGGGTCGAGGAAGTGCACGTCTCCGGTGGCAACGACGGGCTTTCCCAGCTCGTCGCCCAGCTTTACAATCGTGCGGTTGAAGCTTCTGAGTTCTTCTTCATCCTCTGCCATGCCCTTTTCCAGCATGAAGCGGTTGTTGCAGATGGGCTGGATTTCAAGATAGTCGTAAAATTCCGCGATGCGCTTGAGCTCTGCCCAGCTCTTGTGGTTCACGACTGCCTGAAACAGCTCTCCTGCCTCGCACGCCGAGCCGATGATCAAGCCCTCGCGCCAACGTAAAAGCTCGGACTTCGGCATGATGGGCACGCGCTTGAAATACTTGAGGTTGCCGTAGGAAATGAGCCGGTAGAGGTTGCGAAGACCGATGGAGTTTTTCGCCAGAACAATGATGTGTTTGGCACGCCGGTCGAAAATTCTGCCGCCCGCGCGAAGCTCTGCCATGCGGGGATTGACGGCGGAGAGAGTGTGGATGCCTTGTTCATCGAGCATTTTCCAGAAGCGCATCATGAGGTAGCCGCAGGTGATGGCGTCGTCGGATGCCCGGTGATGGTTGAATTCCGGCAGACTCAGGGCGTCGGCTACAATGTTGAGCTTGTATTTGCCCAGGTCCGGCATCAGGTTTTGTGCCAGAATGAGCGTGTCGACATAGGTCGGCTGGAACGGAAGTTCGAGGCGCTCGCATGCGGCAGTGATGAAGCCGATGTCAAAATCGGCGTTGTGCGCGCAGAGCGGTCTGCCGCCGACAAAGTCCAGAAATTTCGGCAGCACCTCTTCGATGGACGGCGCGCCTTCCAGCATCTGGTCGGTGATGCCGGTCAGCTCGATGATCTTGGGAAGCAGGCGTCTTCCGGGGGCAACAAAGGTCTGGAAGGTATCGATCACCTGGTCGCGCTTCATGATGGCCGCGCCGATTTCGATGATCGTGTCGTGCTGAGACGATAGGCCCGTTGTTTCCAGATCAAAGGCGACGTACTCGTCATCGAAGCTTGCATCCAGACTGCCGTGGACGGCGATGCGGTCGTCAACGTCGTTGACGTAGTAGCCCTCGCAGCCGTAGAGAATCTTGATGTTTTTTGCCGAATGCATCGCGTTCGGGAACGACTGCGCGCCGCCGTGGTCGGTGATGGCGATCGCCTTGTGCCCCCAGCTTTCGGCGCGTTTGATGACGTTTCGGTCCGCGCCCGCTTTCGGGAAGACGGAGGTCAGCGCGTCCATGGAGGACATGTTGGTGTGCAGATGCAGCTCCACACGCTTTTCTGGCGCCGTGTCGGTCCGGACAGGCGCGGCGATTTTGACAATCGCATTCGGCTGCATGACCATTTCGTTGTCGTACCGGTCGAAGGTCATTTTGCCTTGAATTTTGACCCACATGCCGGGGGAAATACCGGTTAAGATGGGCTTTGCCTTGTCGTTCTCCATGAACTGGTTGATGCGCACGGAGCTGGTGTAGTCGGTCACGTCGAAGCTCACGACCCAGGCGTTGCGCTTTTTGAGCTCCTTGTGATTGACGGCGAAGACCTTGCCGGCGACGACCACGCGGTACATATCGAGATTCAGGTCCTTCATCTTTACGACCTCGCCGCCGAACGGTCGACCGAAGATCATATCGCCCGTGGGCGCCTGCGCGGAGGAAGAAGACGAGGATGCTTTTTTTGCTGCTTCTTTGATCTGCACGGCAGGCGCCTGCGCCATTGCCTCGCGGCGGATTCTTGCCGTCTCGTCAAAGAGCGCTCTGCCCTCTAAGGCGCTGTGCGCCGTAATTTCAATCTCCGGCGCGACGCCGAAGCGTGATTTGAGAAAGTTCTGCGCTTTCGGAATGTGCGGCTCCAACTCTGCTTTGCCGTTGGCAGGAAGGTGAATGGAGAGCTTGCCGCCGGTCAGCTCGTACTTTGCCCCGGCAAGGCTTCCGGCGGCAGGAGAGTAGGCGCGGATGAAGACCTGCGCGAGATCGCGGAAGTCCATCTGCGGCAAAAGCGCTTCGGGAAAGTGCAGATGCAGTTCCGCGCGCTTCAGACCGTACTGCGCGGTGAGCGCGGCTTGCAGCGCCTGCTCGTCTTTTTGCGTGAGATAGGTTTCGCTGAACAGCCACAGCGTGAGACAGCGGACCTCGCGCGAAAGCTCGGCATGCTCAATGACAAGCGTGTCGAGCTTTCCGGAAAGATCTTCACCCGGTATGAAATTGCAGAAAAGATGGTCAAACGGAAGATTCTGCATGAAAACTCCTTCAGGATAGACTGGTTAAAGCGTGTCGATGTAGGAAAGAAGGGCGGGCAGCAGCTCGTCGTAGGGGAGCTTCTGGATCATCTGCCCCTTCGCAAAGAGCATGCCGACGCCGTCGCCGCCCGCGATGCCGACGTCTGCCTCGCGCGCCTCTCCGGGACCGTTGACCACGCAGCCCATGACCGCGACGGTGATGGGCTTTTTGCAGTCTCTGAGTGCGGCTTCCACGCGGGAGGCAAGGGAAATGAGATCGATGCGGGTTCTGCCGCAGGTGGGGCAGGCGACGATGTTGACCCCGTCATGGCGAAGCCCGGCTGCCTTCAGAATATCGTGTGCGGCATAGACCTCGCGCACCGGGTCGGCAGTCAGAGAGACGCGGATGGTGTCGCCGATGCCCATGCACAAAAGCCCCCCGATGCCCATGGCGGATTTGATCACGCCCATATGCTCGGTGCCGGTTTCGGTCACGCCGACGTGCAGGGGGTAGTCAGACTGCGCGGAGAAAAGCTGGTACGCCTTCATCATCAGAGGTACCGAGCTTGATTTCATCGACACGCAGATATCATCGAAGCCGAATTTTTCCAGCAGCCGGATGTGGGAAAATGCGCTTTCGACCAGCGCCTCCGGCGTGGGGTGCCCGTATTTCTGCAGGAGGTCTTTTTCCAGACTTCCGCCGTTGACGCCGATGCGGATTGGAATATGGTGCGCCCGGCAGCAGTCAGCGACCGCCTTGACCCGGTCCTCCGAGCCGATGTTTCCGGGGTTGATGCGGATTTTGGCAGCGCCCGCCTCGGCAGCGAGGATGGCAAGGCGGTAGTCAAAGTGAATGTCGGCAACTAAGGGCAGGGGAGAAGCGTCGCAGATTTTGCCGAAGGCAGCGGCTGCATCCTGGTCATAGACGGCAAGGCGCGCAATTTCGCACCCAGCAGCCGCCAACTCCCGGATTTGCCGCAAAGAGCCTTCGACATCCGTTGTGCGGGTGTTGAGCATCGACTGGATGGAGACCGGCGCGCCGCCTCCAATTTTTACCGGACCGACGGTAATTTGTTTTGTCATTTGTATCACCTGTTATGTGAAAAGTTTCCAGATATCCTTGAACGTGACGAACGCCATGAAGCTCAGCAGCAGCACCATACCGGCTGCGTGGATATACGCTTCATATTTGGCAGGGATTTTCTTTTTGGTGACGGCGGTGAAGAGCGTATTCACCAGCAGCAGGAAGATCCGCCCGCCGTCCAGAGCGGGAAGCGGCAGCATGTTCATGACGGCAAGGTTGATGGCAATGAATGCGCCGAGATAGGCGACGCTCTCCAGCCCGTCACGCACAGTTTCCGCCTGACTGCCGACCTCGGAGATGGTCGAGACGATGCCGACCGGACCAGACATTTCATTCACGGAGACAAGCCCGGACAGAAGATCCTGCAGGCTCATCCAGACCATGCGCGCAAAGTCCAGACTCGTGTACCAGCTGTATTTGAGGCAGGTTCCAAAATTTCCGGGCACAGAGCCGAAATACAGCCCGTATTTGTATTCCTGCACGCCGTCCACGTCGTAGAGCTGCGGCTTCATGGAGAAATCCGGGAGCTCGACCAGCTCGCCGTTTCGCTTTACCACAACATCATAGACGCCGGTTTTGTTGCGCGAGAGAAGCGTGCCGACGTCGGAGTAGAGATACACGCGCCGTCCGTCAATTTTATAAAGCTCGTCTCCGACCTGCAAGCCGTCGGAAGCCTCTAACGGGCAGCCTTCAAAAAAGTCGGTGATGATGGGCGCAGAGTACGAGCTTGCGCCGGTGTAGAGGATGACAATGGCGAGAAAGCCCGCCAGATAGTTCATGAACGAACCGGCAGCCAGGATGACGAGCCGGCGCCACCAGCTTTTCTGCGGGAAGGCTCTGGGATTGTCGGACTCCTCGTCTTCCCCTTCCATCGCGCAGAAGCCGCCGATGGGAATGGCGCGCAGAGAATAGGTCGTCTCGCCCTTTTTCTTCTGCCATAGAACGGGTCCCATACAGATGGCAAACTCGTTGACCTGCACATCCAGAAGCTTTGCGGAGATGAAATGACCCAGCTCGTGGATGAAGATCAGAAAGCCGAACATCAGAATTGCGATCAGAATATACATAAAAACAGCATCACCTGCAACTATAAAATGCGAATTTAAGCGAGGCAGCTCGCCCGGACCAGTTCGCGCGCGGCTTTGTCGGCGGCAAGAATGTCCCGCAGCGCGGGCTTTTGGACCGACGGCAGCTCCATCGCGCGCGCGACCAGCTCGGAAATGTCGTAAAAGCTGATTTTGTCCTGCAAATAAAGGGCGACTGCTTCCTCGTTTGCTGCGTTCATGGCGGCGCAGACCGTGCCGCCGCGCTTTGCTGCCTGCTTTGCCAGCCGGAAGCAGTCGAAGGTATCCTCGTCAATCTCTGCAAACGTCAAAGGCGGGCTGGACAGAAGGTCCAGCGCGGGTGCGGGAGTTTCCTTCCGCTCGGGATAGGTCAGGGCAAGGGAGATGGGAATGCGCATATCGGGCGCGCCGAGCTGCGCCATCACAGCGCCGTCTTTGAACTCCACCATCGAGTGGACGATCGACTGGCGGTGGATGAGAGCCGTGACCTGCTCCAGAGGAAGATCATACAGGCGCATTGCCTCAATGATCTCTAAGCCCTTGTTCATGAGCGTTGCGCAGTCGATGGTGATTTTGGGACCCATTTTCCAGTTCGGATGGCGCAGGGCGTCTTCTTTTTTCATGCCGGAAAGCTGTGCGCGGTCTATGCCGTAAAACGGACCTCCGGAACAGGTGAGAAGCAGGCGCCTGATCTGCGATTTGTCGTGGTTTCCCATCAGGCACTGGAAGATTGCCGAGTGCTCGGAGTCGACGGGAATGATTTCCGCGCCGTATTTTTTTGCCTGCTCCATGACAAGCTCGCCTGCGCAGACCAGGGTTTCCTTGTTGGCAAGGGCAATGCGCTTTTTCTCCCGGATGGCGGCGAGCGTGGGCTTGAGCCCGACCATGCCGGACACTGCCGTGACGACAGTGTCTGCCTCAGGAAGACTTGCCGCGGTCACGAGACCCTCAAGTCCCAGCACGACTGTTATATTCATATCCGAAAGACGAGCCTTTAATTCCTGATATGCGCGCTCGTCCATCATTGCCGCAAGGCGCGGGCGGTATTTGCGGCACTGCGCCTCGAGCCGGTCCACATCGCGGTTCGCGGTGAGCGCGGCGACGCGCAGGTTCAGCTTGTCCACAACGTCCAGCGTCTGTCTGCCGATGGAGCCGGTGGAGCCCAAAATCGAAATACAGCTGCTCATACAATTGCCTCCGCAAGGAACATCATGGCGTACACGACCGGGGCGATAAAAAGCGTCGAGTCGAACCGGTCGAGCATGCCGCCGTGGGTCAGAAACAGGTGGCTGTAGTCCTTCACGCCGACCTCGCGCTTGATCAGGCTCGTCGTGAGGTCTCCGAGCTGCCCGAAGAGATTGGCAACCACGCCGATGACGGCAAGATACCAGAGCGGAATGGTAAAGGACCACACCGCTTTTTCAATGAGACCCAGAATCACCATGCCGAGCGCGCTTCCGATGGGACCGCAGACAAAGCCGGAGACGGTCTTATTGGGCGAAACGTAGGGCGAGAGCTTTTTGCCGCCGAACGCCATGCCGCCGAGCATCGACGCGGAATCTCCCACAAAGGCGATGACAAACGGCATCAGCACCAGAACCCTTCCGGTCTGGCGCAGATACGCGATGCAGCTGTACATAACCGGGAACACGACGCCCGCAAGCATGCACAAAGAAACGTCCGAAAACGGCATGGCGTTTTCTTTTCCGTGCGTCAGAACGGCAATCAGGCACAGCGCCGTCAGCAGCAGAAACGCCGCGATGGGGAAGACGATCTCAGATAGCTCAGCATTCCATACGCACACTAGCGCGCAGGCGATCGTGAGAACATAGACGATGGGACGGGGCTGCTTAGCAGCGGTGTGCAGCAGCTCATATGCCGCAATGCCGGCAATCAGGCACACCAGCACCGTCGTGGCAAACGGCGGCAGCGCCAGCAGAATCACCAGCAGCGCCGGAACACCGACGGCGGCGACAAGTAATCTCTGTTTCATTTGACACCTCCAAAGCGGCGGCTGCGACTCTGATAGGACAAAATGGCACGGGTCAGCTCTGCCTCGTCAAAATCGGGCCAAAGCACGTCTGTGAAATAATACTCGGCATATGCCGACTGCCACAGCAGGAAGTTGGACGTGCGGATTTCGCCCGAGGGGCGAATGATCAGCTCCGGGTCCGGAATGCCCGCCGTGTCGAGAAGACCCGAGAAAAGACCCTCGGTCAGCTCCTCCGGACGGCACGCACCCTCCATGCACAGCGCGGCAAAGCGCCGTGCGGCGCGGACAATTTCATCGCGCCCGCCGTAGTTGATGCAGACGTTTGCCTGAAAGCCGTCGTAGCGCGCGGAAATTTCGTCGGTTTTTGCAATGAGCCGCCGCAGCTCCGGGCTGATGCGCGACTGCTCGCCGAGAATTTTCAGGCGGATCTGGTCGCGCTCCATGGTGTTGATCGCCTCGTGCAGATACGCCTCGAAAAGGCGCATGATCGTCGAGATCTCGTCTTCCGAGCGTTTCCAGTTCTCGGTGGAAAAGGCGTAGACGGTCAGGTAATCCAGCCCGAGATTTTTGCAGCAGGTTGCGATGCGGCGGAAGGTCTCCGCGCCGACCTTATGCCCCGCTGTGCGGGGAAGCCCGCGCTTCTGCGCCCAGCGCCCGTTGCCGTCCATGATGATGGCAATGTGGCGCGGCATGCGCGCAGGGTCCAAAGCGGGCTGCGTTTGTTTCAGTGTCGCCATAGTGTTCCCTTTCAAAACAAGAGCCGCCGGGCGGCGGCTCTTGTCAATCATTCCAATCAGTCTCGCAGGGTACGCGGTCAGATTTCCATCAGTTCCTTGTCCTTCTTGCCGCACATCTCGTCGACCTTTTTGATGTATTTGTCGGTGAGGTCCTGAATGTCCTTTTCCGCCTTCTTCTGGTCGTCTTCGGTCAGCTCACCCTTCTTCTGCGCCTTCTTGACAAAGTCGACCGCGTCGCGGCGGACATTGCGGATGGCAACCTTGGCGTCTTCGCCGTATTTTTTGACCTGTTTGGTCAGCTCTTTTCTGCGCTCCTCGGTCAGCTGCGGGAAAACCAGGCGGATGACTCTGCCGTCGTTCTGCGGGTTGATGCCGAGGTCGGAGACCTGAATCGCCTTTTCAATGGTCTTCAGAAGCGAACCATCCCACGGCTGGATGACGAGCGTGCGGGGGTCGGGCGAAGAAATTGTGCCGACCTGACCGATGGGTGTGGGCGTGCCGTAGTATTCTACCGTAATCCGGTCGAGCACCTGCGCGTTGGCTCTGCCTGCGCGGACTGCGCCGAAATCGGAGGCGAGAACCTCCAGGGTCTTTTCCATCTTGCGTTCAAACTGCTTGAGATCTGCCATATCAAAGTTCCTCCTTCACAATCGTTCCGATTTTTTCGCCCATGACCACGCGCAGAATGTTTTCCGGGTCCTTCAGCGCGAAGACCTGCACGGGAATATGGTTGTCCATGGAAAGGGATGTTGCGGTCGAGTCCATGACCGCTAGATGCTTTGCCAGCACCTCGTCGTAGGAGATTTCGTCGTACTTGACCGCCGTCGGGTCCTTTGCGGGGTCTGCCGAATAGACGCCGTCGATGTTCTTCGCCAGCAGAATCGCGTCGGCATTGATCTCTGCCGCGCGCAGCACCGCGCCGGTATCGGTCGAGAAGAACGGGTTGCCGGTGCCGCAGCCGAAGATCACCACGCGGTTTTTCTCCAGATGGCGGATTGCCTTGCTGCGGATATAGGGCTCGGCGATCTGGTTCATGGCGATGGCGGTCTGCACGCGGACCTCAACGCCGCGCTGCTCGAGGCAGTCTGCAACGGCAAGGGCGTTGATGCAGGTCGCAAGCATGCCCATGTGGTCGGCTCTAGTGCGCTCCATACGGTCGCCGCCGTCTTTCACGCCGCGCCAGAAGTTGCCGCCGCCGACGACGATGCCGATCTGCACGCCGGCTTCGACGCACTTTTTGACCACGTCGCACACGCCGCCGATCACGTCAAAGTCCAGCCCGCGGTGCGCGTCGCCCGCCAGTGCCTCGCCGCTGATCTTCAGCAGCACCCGATGATATTTTGGTTCGCTCATGCCATACCTCTCCTTATTTGTAGCTCTGTCTATTCTATAATATCTTCGGGGAATTGAAAAGAGGCAATTTGTATTTTTTACAGTCATTTCATACATTTAGCAGAATCTGCCGGGAAAGCATATTTCATCGTTGCGTTGCGGCATAAAATCGTATATAATACTTAGAATCAGGATTCACACAGAGAGGATGTATCACCATGGAAGAAGAAAGAAAGCCATTGGAGTCGAGAAACTTCATCGACGCCTTCATCGAAGAAGACATCGCACCCGGCGGTCAGTTTGAAGGGCTGAAGGTCCATACGCGCTTCCCGCCGGAGCCGAACGGATATCTGCACATCGGTCACTGCAAGGCGCTGACTATCGATTTCGGCACGGCGGAAAAGTTCGGCGGTCTGTGCAATCTGCGTATGGACGACACGAACCCGACCAAGGAGGACGCCGAGTATGTCGACGCCATCCAGCAGGACATCCACTGGCTGGGCTTTGACTGGGGAGACCGGTTCTTCTATGGCTCAGA
>OIWM01000878.1_pt1 | contig 33410 bp, 28 predicted proteins | sample 1587451 | NCBI WGS metagenome assembly OIWM01 (sample SAMEA3888907, study PRJEB22519) | human gut metagenome | biome: human gut; feature: human-associated habitat; material: faeces | place: Denmark | collected 2011
AACGGCTGCCCTACCTTACCGTCGCGGAGAATTTACCACTTTATCGACAGTCTCAGATCCGGTCCCATTGTAATGGGACCGGATCTTTTTATGTTTCCATACAGAAAGTGGAGCGGAGGAGCCGCTTGCCGCTTTCGGAGGCGTTTACGATGTAATCCGCTTCGATGAGAATCTGGTAGTCGATACCGTCAATATCCGTGTAGGTATGGTGGTGGCTCACCTCTGACGCGAAGGAGGGGCCGCTGTCCACGCTGACGTCAATATCCGTGTAGGTATGGTGGTGGCTCACCAGATAAGCCACACGGTCCACCTGCTCCGCAGACAGGCCCGCATCCGCCAGAAAGCTCCGTACCAGGGGGCCGCCCTCTTCTTCCTGTCGCTTGCCGTTGGTATTGCCGTATTTTTCCCGGCACAGGGGGCAGGCGATGTCATGGGTGATGGCAGCAATCTCCAGTGTTTCCTGGGTCTTCCGGTCCAGGCCCTCCAGCTCGCCGATGGTTTTGGCGTAGGTCCACACGCACATGAGATGGTTCATGTCGTGTAGGTTTCCGTTGGAAAACGCGATCATTTTTTCCATGATCTGAGAGATGTTCATAAAGAATGCCTCCTTAAAATTACAGGTTGAAGCGGCGGCGGGCCTCCTCCCGGAGGGCAGGCACCCGCCGGACGATCCGCAGGGGGATGATGAGTCCCACGCAGACCGCCAGCACGATCAGGGACCACCCTGGCTGCCACACACCACGGAAATACCGGTCGATGCAGAATTCAATGCCCATCGCCAGAAGCCCAGCCGCCCCGATGACCAGGGCAATGGCGGAGAGGGTGGAGCGCCGCCCGCCCCGGAGCAGAAAACTCAAAAGAAAGACCAGCACCCCAGCCCAGCCGATCATGGGCAGGGCCAGCCCCCGGAACCAGCGGCTGCCGCCCAGGTCGATGGAGATGAGCCAGACATAGATGCCAATGGCCGCCACATCGGCGGTGAGCCGGAAAAAGACCGGCAGCCGCCGCAGCACCATAGGCAGGGTGAACCAGACCCACAGCATCACCGCCGCCCCGATGACGTACAGGGACCAGGGACGGTCCGTGGGCAGAAACAGGTTCAAAAGCCCGCAGCACAGGGACACGGACACCAGCATGGCCGTCAGCAGGATGGCGGCCTCTCGTCTGGAGGCGGGCTGTACGGCGGCGGAGTTGGCGGGAAAGTAGGGCGGCGCATCCAGTTCCGGATGCCAGGCAGGCGTCCCGCACAGGGGACAGGTTTTGGCGCTGGGGTCCAGCTCCACGCCGCAGTTGACACAGTAAGACATAACATGCTCCTCTTATCGGTTGCTCTCGATCCGCACCGGAATGCCCTCCCGGACCAGAAAGCGGAAAAAGTCCCGCTCCGTGTCCGTTTCGGCCTGGGTGCCGGCAAAGGTGATTTCCATGATGTCTCCATAGCTGATGGAGGCGCAGTGGCACCGTGGCACCGTGGCCTGGCCCAGCACCACCTCCATACCCTGAATATGGGGAGCCATCTCCGGCGGCACGGTGAAGGCGCCGGGATTGGTATAGGTGCAGGAGTAGGGCCGCACCCCCAGGAGATAGTAGTTGAGGGCCATCACCGGGTTTTTCAGAAACACCGGCACCGCCCGGAGAAAGAAATTCTTCGTGAAGCGGACATTGCCGGTAAAGGCGGCCTGCAGTTCCTGGCGGTGGACGTGGAGCTTCATATAGTGCCGCACCTGGGAGACGATTTCCGGAAAAGTGTAATCCCCCAAGGCAGGGTCGATGCTGGGACGGACGGTGGTAATGAAGTTCCGCACCGTTTCCGAGGGGAACCAGCTTCGCAGATTGATGGGCACCGCCAGGGCCACCGGGCGTTCCTTGTGGGGATGCTCCCGGCGCTGCTTTTCCAGCAGCACGTGGATCAGCGCGGCGGAGAGGTACTCTGTGATGGAGGCGTCATAACTCCGTGCGGCCTCCCGGAGCTTCTCCAGGGGCACGAAGCCCATGGTGACATGGAAGGTGTAAAAAGGCTCCGAGGTGCCGGTGTTGGCATAGGCCTTAGGCATCCGCCGCAGACCCAGGGCGTGCCGCCCGGCATAGCGGGCGTAAGCGTCCTCCAGCTCCTCCTTCCGGGGCGGTTCCTCCAGGTCCAGCACGCCGTTTCCGGCCGGAACGCTTATGCCGGTCTGCCGCAGATACTCCGCCAGCAGCGTCCGGAAAAAGATCAGGGCCCCGGCCCCGTCGGACAGGGCGTGGAACACCTCCAGAGAGATGCGGTTCCGGTAGTAGTAAAACCGCACCAGCCAGCCGTTGTCCTCCCGGAAGCGCACCGGTTGGCAGGGATTGGCCACGTCGGCCTTCAAAAAGGGGCCCGGGGCGGTGTTGGGCTCCAGATAGTACCAGAATAAACCCCGGCGGATGCGGACGGCAAAGCTGGGGAACCGGGGCAGCACCCGGTCAATGGCGTTTTGCAGGGCGGCGGGCCGCACCGGCTCTGTCATCAGGGCGGAGAAGCGGTAGATGGCGGAATACTCCTCCCTTTGCAGGGCGGAATAGAGAATACCGGCATTGTCCAGCCGGTACCACTGACTGTCCGGTTTTGCCACCCGCGCCACCTCCCTGAAAATAGTTACAGGTTATTGTATCACATGGAGAAAGGCGCGGCAAGAGATGGCCCATTTTCCACTTTCCATTTTCCACGATTTATGATATTCTGCAATTAACACGAAAGAGCGGAGGACCTATGGAAAAGCTGCAATTAGGCAGAAAACGGAAAACGGATGCCGAAAAACCCCGGATGGACCCGCTGATGCGGGCGCTGAAAGCCCTGCACAGCGCCGGTTCCCCGGAGACCATGACCCCGGAGGAGCTGGAGCATCAGCGCCGGAACCAGGAAATTCTGGGCCGCCTTACCGCCCCTATGGCGGGGATGGAGTATGAAGAGCTTTCCATCGGGGCCATGCCTGCTGCCTGGACCCGGCTGAAAGCGCCCCATGGGGACCGCCGGGTGATCCTCTACTGCCACGGCGGCGGCTATACCAGCGGCAACCTGGGTTATTCCCGGGTGCTGTCCTCCAAGCTGGCCCACGTCACCGGCTACGATGTGCTGAGCTTTGAGTACCGGCTGGCGCCGGAGCATCCCTACCCGGCGGCAGTGGAGGATGCCATGCGAGCCTGGGACTATCTGATGTATCAGGGATACGGGGCGGAAAACGTGACGGTGGCGGGAGATTCCGCCGGGGGCAACCTGGCCCTGGTGCTGTGCCGCCGCCTGAAGGCCGCTGGGCGCCGGATGCCCCGGGCCCTGCTGCTGATGTCCCCCTGGACGGATATGACCATGTCCGGGGCATCCTACCGGGAGCGGGTGGAGAGCGACCCCATGCTGACGCCGGAGTACATCGAGGCCGTCCGGAGGGCATACGCCGGGGACAGGGATCTCCAGGACCCGGATCTGTCGCCCCTGCTGGGGGATCTGGGGAGCTTTCCACCTACCCTGATCCAGGTGGGAGACCATGAGATCCTCTATTCCGATTCCGCGTCCCTGGCTGCGGCGCTGCGGGCGGCCCATGTGCCCTGCCGGCTGGAGGTCAGCGAGGGAATGTGGCACGTATTTCAGATGTTCCCCATCAAAAAAGCGGCGGCAGCCATGGAAAGCGCCGCCCGGTTTCTGCTGGAGCTATAAAAATGAAAAGGCCTGCTCGAAAGAGCGGGCCTTTTGCTTTTGTAGTCAGATGCGTTCCAAGCGGCGGGTGGGCCGGATGTATTTGGAAGCAGCGGTTCTTTGCCAGACCGGCACGGGCGGCTGAAAGCTGTGAAGCTCAATAGCGGCCGATGGGAGGCGTCACATAGTCCGGCAGCGGGCAGTGGTAGCTGCCGCCGTTCTTCTGCTTCAGCTCCTCCCGGGCTTTGGCAATGACCGCCGGCTGGTCCATGGTGCGGATGGCGGCCAGGGTCATGATCTCCGCCGCCCGCAGCATGCCCTTCATTCCGATGTCGGAGCAGGCGAAGGCGGTGTTCTGCCAGGAGTGGCCCACATTGCCAAGGCAGGCGGTGGCCACATGGAACATAACGGTGGGGGTGGCGTAGCCCACATCGCCCACATCGGTGGAGCCGGAGCTGTAGGCGGTCTCCTTGGGGTTAAAGGGATGGATGATCCGATCCAGGGGCTTTTCCAGAGCGGCGTCCAGCTCTTCCGGCTCGAAGTAGTAGCCCAGCTTTTCCCGGATGCCCACCATGGTGGTGCGGGGATAGGTGCGGAGGAACTCCGCCGCCAGCCGGTAGTCCGGCTCAGTCCATTCCGGAGCACCCAGCTCCCGCATGCACTGATCCACCACGGCCCCCAACGTGCGGTTGGGGACGTAGTCGGAGAAGGCCATGGTGATCTCATATTTCATCTTGGTGCCGGTCATCAGGGCCGCGCCCCTGGCCACGTCCACCACCCGGGTGAACAGCTCCTGGACCTGGCTGACCTTGGGGGCCCGGACCTCGTATTTGATGACGGCATGGCTCTGGACCACGTTGGGAGCGGTGCCGCCGGGGTCGGAATAGGCGTAGTGGATGCGGGCGGCGTCGATCATGTGCTCCCGCAGGTAGTTGCAGCCCACGTTCATCAGCTCCACGGCGTCCAGAGCGCTGCGGCCCAAATGGGGCTCTCCGCCGGCGTGGGCGGCGACGCCGTCAAAGGTGAAGTTGGCGCCCATGATAGCCACGCTGCCCCGGGAGCTCACTTCGTTGACGGTCTCCGGGTGCCAGGTGTAGGCAAAATCCACATTGTCAAAGTACCCGGCCCGGGCAATGAACTGCTTGGAACCGGCGCCCTCCTCGGCGGGACAGCCGAAGAAGATCACGGTGCCGTCTTTCTTCTCCTTGATCAGGTAGTCCTTCAGGGCCACGGCGGCGGCATAGCACCCCGCACCCAGCAGATTGTGGCCGCAGCCGTGCCCGGCGCCCCCCTCCCGGACGGGCTCCTGTACCGGGCAGTCCGCCTTCTGGCTCAGGCCGGACAGGGCGTCGTACTCCGCCAGAAAGCCCACCACCGGCTTGCCGCTGCCGCATTGATAGGTGGCGGTAAAGGCGGTGGGGATGTCGGCGATCCCCTCCTCGATGGTGAAGCCCTCCTGCTTCAGGGCGGCGATGAGGGCAGCGGCGGACTTGGATTCCTCGTAGGAAAGCTCGGCGTAGCCCCAGATCTCCCTGGCCAGGGCTACGGTGGTATCCGCCTTGGCGGAAACCAGATCTTTAATGGTCTGGATCATGATATCAGTCTCCTTTACCGAATAAGTCATGGGGAGTGTCAAAGTACCATGCTCAGGAATTTAATGGTGCTGGGCTCGTGGGGGCAGGTAAAAATCCGCTCCGGGGTGCCCTCCTCCTTGATAACGCCGTCACAGATGAAGAGCACCCGGTCGGATATCTCCCGGGCGAAGCCCATCTCGTGGGTGACGATGAGGATGGTCATGCCGCTGCGGGTCAGCTCCCGGATGACGTTCAGGACCTCCTTGACCATTTCCGGGTCCAGAGCGGAGGTTGGCTCGTCAAAAAGCATGACCTCCGGCTTCATGGCCATGGCCCGGACGATGGCCAGCCGCTGCTTCTGGCCGCCGGAGAGCTTCCGGGGATACTCATTGGCCTTGTCCCCCAGACCCACCCGGCGCAGCAGGGCCATGGCCTCCTCTTTCGCCTGATCCTTGGGGACCTTCTTTTCCAGAACCGGGGCCAGTGTCACATTTTCCAGCACCGTCAGGTTGGGGAACACATTGAAATGCTGGAACACCATGCCGATGCTCTGGCGGTATTGGGAGATGTTCAGCTTTTTGTCGGTGATGTCCTGGCCCTTGAAAAGGACCTGGCCGCTGTCCGGCGTTTCCAGCAGGTTCAGACACCGGAGAAAGGTGGACTTGCCGCCGCCGGAGGGGCCGATGATGGACACCACCTCGCCACGGCGGATCTCGGTGGAGATGCCCTTCAGCACCTCCAGCTTGCCGAAACTCTTTTTCAGGTTCCGGGTTTCCAGAATCACGTCAGTCACTGACGGTCAGCCTCCTTTCAATGACCCGCAGGAGCCGGGAGAGGATAAAGTTCAGCAGGAAGTAGATGATGCCTACGATGGTCAGGGATTGGAGGGCCAGGAAGGTGGCGCTCTGAACGGTTTTGAAGCTGGTCATCAGTTCCCCCACAAAGAATACGGAGGCAAGAGAAGTGCCCTTTACGGTGGAGATGAACTCGTTGCACAGGGCGGGGAGAATGTTCTTCACCGCCTGGGGCAGGATGATGCGGGTCATCACGTGGGCCTCGGAAAGGCCGATGCTCCGGGAGGCCTCCCACTGGCCCTTGTCCACTGCGCCGATGCCGGCCCGGATGATCTCGGAGATGAAGGCGGAGGCGTTCACCACCAGGGCTGCCACGATGCACTGGGTGTCCGTCAGTTCAAAGGGCACCAGCTTGGGCAGGCCGATCCAGAAGAAATACAGCTGAAGCAGGATGGGGGTGCCCCGGAGGATCTCCACATATACGTTGAAGACGGTCCGGAGGATTTTCAGGCGGCTCATCCGCATGAGGGCCACCACCATGCCCAGCAGGGCCCCCAGGAACACGGTGACTGCCGAGATCCAGAGGGTGCCCCACAGGCCTGAGAGGTACACCGGATAATATTTCAACCAAACCTTGATGACCTTTTCCATGGGATTCCGCTCCTAAAACCGATTTTGCCGCTTATTCGATGCCCAGAGCCGCGGCCTGCTCTTCATATTCGCTGTACCAGACGTCCGTCTGGCCGTTTTCCTTCAGCTCGGCGATGCACTGGTTCACCAGCTCCGCCAGAGATTCCGTCCCCTCCATGGGCATGGCCACGCAGGTGCCGTTCATGTTGGGGTCCACCTCAAAGCGGTAGTCGGGGATGGACATGCCGCCGTTGGCATCGGCGTACAGCTGGGCGGAGGCAGTGGAGCAGATGCACACATCGGCCTTGCCCTCGGCCACGGCCAGATAGCCGTCAGTCATGTTGGCCACCAGCTTGAATTCCTTGCAGGCGCCGTTGATATACTGGTTATACAGCGCTTCCTGAACGGAGCCGCTCTGGGTGATGACCACGGCATCCTTCAAAGAATCCAGGTCGTTATATTTGTCAATGTCCTCCGTCCGGACAATGAAGCCATAGCCGGTATTGGAGGAGTAGTACACATCGCTGAGCCGCATGGCCTCCGCCCGGGAAGGGGCATAGGCGATGGCGGAGATGGCGAAATCATATTTGCCGTCCGCCACACCGGCCAGTACGGCGGTGAAATCCAGAGCGGTGATCTTCAGGTCCACGCCGATCTTGTCGGCGATGTACCTGGCCACCTCAATGTCCATGCCCTGATACTGGTCCTCCCCGCTCTTGTTGGGGTCTACATATTCATAGGGGGCGAAATAGGGCTCGGTACACAACTCGATATAGCCTTTTTCCTTGATCTGCGCCAGACGGTCCTTGGTCTCCCCGTTCTTGCTGCCGCCGCAGGCGGTGCAGGCCAGTGCCAGAACAGCCGCCAACAAAATTGCCATTGCCTTTTTCATATCCTTGCCCTCGTTTCTGTTGGTTTCGGGACGTTGGTGCCGCCCTTTTGATGGCATTTATCATATCAGGGACGATTTAATTTGTCAACGCTTTAGCGTGGTAATTCGTTACCAAATTACTAAGTCAAAATTTCAACGTTTTTGTAGCCTTTTTGCAAGAGGCCTTCGGATGCGGAAAGCTATGCACGGCCATGCGGAAAAATCATGAATTTTGACCAGACGCTGCATCACACGCGCAGTATTTTTGAAATAATCCGGAAACAACCGATTTCGGAGTGCACCGAAGGCTGTAAAAAAATCTTGCCATCTTTTTTTCAGTGTGTTAAAGTTGCCCTGTTCTTTTTCAGAACGCCTGTGCATATGCACGTCTTGACCATCCCTCCGACGAGGGATCGAGGCTACACGGACGGCCGGGTCAAATGCCGAAAACCCGTCGAAGAGCCGGGGACCGCACCGCGGGTGCGGGTTGGCAACTTTGTTGCCTTATTGATCGAGCGGAAGAGTTCAAGTTTTTAAGTTGCTTATTACGTTCTGGCGCACACAACTTGTAAACGAGTAAACCTCACCACCCAAGCGTGACCGCTATGGATGGTGCTTCCGGGGCTTTAGGCCCCAGACTCATTTCCACCGTGCGGCCAAGACTCAGAAACTGAAACTGTTTGACAGTTCAGCACCGCGTAGAGGCTAAAGAGGGTGGATAATGTGCAATTTGTTCTTCGCTCTAATTCTGGAACTTTTGCCATAATTAGAGACCATTCCGTTTCCGGGATGGGTTTTAAGTATTCTCGGATAAAGTAGCGTGCGCCGATGTTATAACTCGCATTCAGGTCACAGTTATACTGCTTTCCGTTTTGGAACCGGCACAGCGCCATGTTGGTACTATTCCGGGCTACTTCGCCAGAACCATCGAAAGCCAACCTGCTGGTGTTTCGTGCGTTGACAAAACGCACACGAATTCCATTGCGGTGGGCCTGATGCATGACGATTTTCTGAATGTCGCGATTTCTCCACATGTGGAGCCGCTGCTTTTTGTGCTTGGGTTTTTGCCCGATGAAGTCAAGATGTTCCATAACAATGATGTCGGCCCCAACAGAAACGGCATACCGAACGATTGCCGGAGCGATTTTCTTGGACAAGTCCTCGTTGATGCGAACAGCCTTCTTCATGTGGCGGTTGCCGCCTCGATGACCATTCTCTCGCTGACCTCTGCGTGCGCGGCCCAATTGCGTATTCAGCCGGTCTTTTTCACTCGGGAAGTCGATGAACTTCCGTGCGAGGACAGTTCCGTCTGGACGCATAACGCTGCACACAGCGTCGGTGTTAATGCCAAGGTCAACAGCAAGAATGGTCTGGTCTGTGAGTGGTTTCGTGCCGTAAGCAACCGTTTCTTCAAAGGCAAAGCATAAGGCATAACGGCGGTTCCGTTTCACGAGTTTAGGCGCGGAAGCATCGGCCTTATCCCAATGTTCCCGGATATAGTCAGTGTCCTGCTTGCGAAGCCGGACCTTTACCCACACCCAGTCGTTCTTGTGATAAAGTTTCAGACGGGCAGTCCCATCACCGTTGTCTTCGTACATATTGTCTTTGTAGAAAGTCGGCATAGCTGAACGAGAGGTCTGGAGTTTAGGTTCTTTCCCTTTTCTGCCTGCACTCTCCCAATGAGAAACAGCAGCACGGTACGAAGATACGGCGCCAAGCGCCTCGGAAATCGTGGACCGCCGCAGGTAACTGGGGTACTTATAGAACTGTTTGTCGAATTCAGGATACTTGGCAACACTCGTACGGCTTGCATGAACAAGCAGTTCAACTGTCCTCTGTGCTTTGAGCGTGGACTTCGCATAGAGCTCTCCAAGACCGGTATCCCATTCAGACTCTACGATGCGGATAAGAAGAGAAAGCGCATCGCGATAAACCCGAATGGTATCTTTGAAGATTCTGTTTTCGCCAATGACCTTCGTGCAATAGCTTGAAACTATCTTTGCCATACGCTTTCACCTCCTGTTGCTAAATGCCTTTGATTATGGTATTATTATACCATAACAAGAATTGGTTGTAAAGCGACATGCGGAGGGCGTAAACATGAGCTATCGAACGAATAGACACAGTTGTTATGACCTGGAATATCATTTGGTTGTAGTAACAAAATACAGGCATCCGGTCATAGACGGAGCCTTTAAGGACCGGCTCACAGAACTGACGTATCGAATCTTTGAGGAGAACTTCCAGTGCTACGTGAATGAGGTAAACACCGATAAGGACCACATCCATATTCTCTTCGAGGCACCGCCTCAAGTGGCTTTGTCCTCCCTGGTCTGTTCCTACAAGACGGTAACGGCAAGACTACTCAGAAAAGAATTCGCCGAATACCTTGCTCCGTTCTATTGGAAACCCTATCTCTGGAATCGTTCTTATTTTGTTTGCACTGTGAGTGAACGCAGCCACGAACTTATTACCGAGTATATACGAAACCAGGGGAATAAGGAAAAAGGCTAACCCCTCCCAAACTGCTTTGGAAGAGGTGTGCGCCTTTTGTTAATCAATAAGAGTGATAAAATGGACTGCATGCACGGTGCTCCCCGGTCTATGCGGAAAAGGGTAATTCTCTCTGTTTGGATGTTTCAAGCCACGGGCGCAGGTGCGTCTGTGGCTTTTTTTCGTTCTTCCGCCGGTCTATGACTGCAAAGGCGAGAAAAAACATGAAAAAGAGAATCGTGAGTGCACTGCTGGCAGGATTTCTGCTGGTATCCGCGACTGCCTGCGGCAAGCAGCCCGCTGCGGACGCCGCACAGCCCGCGGCTGACCCCACACAAGCCTATCTCGACACGGTAAACGTGGATTACGCCTATGATCTGGCGCTGAAGCTGGAGGACATCCGCAGCAACGAAACGCTTGGCTACCGGACAGCAGGCTCCGACGCGGAGCTTGCCACCGGCGATATGCTCAAGGCGGAAATGGAGCGCATCGGACTGCAAAACGTCACGAAGGATGCGTTCACGCTGGATACGCAGGATTCGCTGTTTGGCTTGAGCCGACGGTGTATCCCTTCTTGGGTTTCCCGCGCACACCCTTCCTTACCGTCGCGGAGAATCTACCTCTTTATCGACAGCCTCCCCTCTTATCGTGTCGAAAAAGTCTTTTCTCCCCGCCGTGCCGCATAAAAAACGGCCAGCAGCGCTTCGGCTGCTGGCCGTAATTTATATTCTTTCGCCGTCTTTTGGCGGGGAGCGGGTCCATTCGGAAAGGGTCCCTCCCCCCTGCTGTTCGCCCTGTGTTACGCGTTGCCGGCCAGATAATCCACGGCAAACTGCGCCATCAGCGCAGTCCCCTTGGGAAGCAGAGACTCGTTGACCGTAAACTTTTCGTGGTGGTTGTTGTAGATCATGCCGTTGGCCTCGTCCCGGCAGCCGATGAAGCCGAACACGGCGGGAATTTCCGCGGCGTAGTTGGCGAAGTCCTCGCTGCCCATCATGGCGGGCATATGGCAGAGCGTCTCCTCGCCGAAGAGCTTGACCACGGCCTTCTGGGCGATCTCTGTGAGGTCATCGTCATCGTTGATCACGGGATGCACCACATGGGCATACTTGAGCACAGCCTTCATGCCCAGACCCTCCGCCGTGTTCTCCACGATCTGCCGCATGGCCTCCTCGTGCTTATCCAGGAAGTAGGCACGAGTGACGCCCTCCATGGTGACATGATTGGCGATCGCGTTGTAGCGATTGCCGCCGGAGATGGTTCCGATGGTGAGCACCACGGGGTCCAGGGGGTTGCTCATGCGGGAGACATACTGCTGGAGGTTATTGATGATCGCCGCAGCGCCGGTGATGGCATCTGCGCCCAGATGGGGCGTGGCCGCATGGGAGGAGGTACCAATCACATCCACCGTGAAGCGGCCGGAGTAGGCCATGCGGGGACCGGCGGTAACGTCGATATAGGGAATATCCAGCGTGCCCCAGACATGCTGGCCGAAGATGGCGTCCACACCGTCCAGCGCACCCTCTGCGATCATAGCCTTAGAGCCGATGACGTGCTCCTCCGCCGGCTGGAAGATGAGCCGCACATCGCCCCGCAGCTCCTCCCGGTGCTCCTGAAGGAGCTTGGCGGCGCCCAGCAGCATGGCAATGTGGGTATCGTGGCCGCAGGCGTGCATTTTCCCCGGTTCGCAGGAGGCGAAGGGCAGTCCCGTCTCCTCCTGGAAGGACAGCGCGTCCGTGTCTGCCCGCAGGCCCACGGTCTTGCCGGGCTTGCCGCCGTGGATGGTGGCGACCAGACCGTAGCAGTTGACCATATCCCGGATGTCGGTGATGCCCAGTGCCTCCAGATCCCGGTGGATGGCGTCCCGGGTGTTCTTCTCCTCCCCGGTCAGCTCCGGATGCTGATGGTAGTAGTGCCGACGCTCCACCACATAAGGGGCAGCGTCCTGTGCCAATGCCTTGATGTCCATTGTCCGCTCCTTCCTCAGTTGAATTACTGCTGTGCGGTCTCAGCGAGGTAGTCAGCGGCGAACTGTGCGGCCACCGCAGCGCCGCGGTGGAGGATCGTCTCGTCCACGTCGTACTTCTCGTGATGGTTGCCGTACATATAATCCCAGTCCTTATTGTGGCTGGCCACAAAGCCGTAGATATAGGGGATGCCGTCCTTGCCGAACCAGGAGAAGTCCTCGCTGCCCATCAGAGGTGCGGGGGTAATGAGGGATTCCTTACCGTAAAGCTTGGTAACGGCGGTCTGGGCGATGCGGTTGAGCTGCTCATCGCCGTTGATGACAGGCTCCGTCATGTACTGATAGCTCAGGGTCGCCTTGGCGCCGAAGGCTGCAGCGGTACACTCGGCCACCTTACGCAGCGCGTCCTCCACCTGCGTGCCGGTGAGGAAGGTACGCACGGTGCCCTCCAGCGTGGCGTGGCCGGCCAGCACGTTCCAGCGGTTGCCGGCGGTGACCTTGCCCACGGTGATGACCAGCGGGTTGAGAGGATCGTTCATCCGGGAGACCAGCTGCTGGATGGACTGGAGAATGGAGCTTGCCACCATCACGGCGTCCACACCCTCGTGAGGGGCGGAAGCGTGGGCGGACTTGCCCTCCACCTCAATGGTGAAGCCGTGGCAGCAGGCCATGAGGTTGCCGGCGGGGAAAGCGATACCCGGGGCGTCATAGGTACCCCAGACATGCACGCCGTAAATGGCGTTCACACCGTCCAGCGCGTGTTCCTCCATCATCCGCAGAGCGCCCACGGCGGTCTCCTCCGCAGGCTGGAACACCAGGCGCACGTCGCCGGAAAGCTCGTCCTTCACCTCGTTGAGGATCTTGGCGGCGCCCAGCAACATGGCCATGTGGTTGTCATGGCCGCAGGCATGCATCTTGCCCTCGTTGTGGGAGGCGAAGGGCAGGCCGGTCTCCTCCTTGACGGGCAGTGCGTCGATGTCGGCGCGCAGCGCCACGGTCTTGCCGGGCTTGCCGCCGTGAATGGTGGCGGTCAGGCCGTAGCAGGTCTCCATCTCGTGAATGTCGGTGATGCCCAGTGCCTCCAGATCCTCCTTCAGATGGGCGCGGGTGTTCTTCTCCTCGCCGGAGAGCTCCGGGCAGGTGTGATAATACCGGCGGCGATCGATGATGTAATCATTGTACTGTTCCGCAAGAGATTTGATATCCATAATATACACGATCCTTTCTGTATACAATCTGATAGCTTTATTGTAGCGGTTTTTTCTGAATGTGCAAGACTGATTTTATGAACAAAGCTGTCCGGCGGAAAGAGCCGGACAGCTTTGCGGATGACTGGATCAGAACATTTCGGCAAAGATGCCGGCGATTACCACGGAGGTGATGGTCACAGTGGTGAAGCCACCCACGATCATGGGCGGGAACATCTTGCTCATCAGGAATTCCTTCTCCTCCGGGGTCTGCGCCAGAGCGGTGCAGGTGGCCTCGGTGATGATGGCATTGGGCGGGAAACCGTAGAGTGCGGTCAACGCCGTGGCGGTGGCCATCAGGAAGGAGACCTTCAGAATCTTGGACGCGATGAAGCACAGAATGACCATGCCGATAACGCCCACCACGATCAGGAGGATCATGGGACCGATGATGCTGCTGAGCATCTCGGGGGTGCAGTCCTTCAGACCGTCGAACACATACATCATCAGAGCGAACATGATGATGCCATAGGAGTTGGCCTTATTGATGGCGTTTTCATCCAGGAAGCCGATGCTGGTGAAGATGACGCCCAGAATCAGAGCGTACACAGCGCCGCTGATCTTCATGTTGATGACAGGGATCACGATAGAGCCCAGCTGGGTTGCGAGCCAAGCCACGATACCCAGCTTCAGTAGGATGACCACAGGGCCGTTCCAGTTGGCGGGCAGAGGAGGAATCAGCTTCTTGTGCTCCTCAGCAGTGCCGTTGTTGAGCTTGCCGTTGACGGCGTCCACATCGCTGACGGCGCTTTCCAGCTTGTACTCGCCGGCGCGATAGCCCTTGATCAGCTTCTTGCCCTCCAGCTGGAGGCAGACAGCGGTAAGGGGATAGCCGGCAAAGCCCTGCACGCAGTACATAGCGATGGCGAAGATGGCGGCTTCGGTAAGGCCATTAGCCTCCGCAGCTGTCTTCATGGTGGTGGCAGCGATGATGCCGCCGGTCAGCGGAGGCAGACCGGCAACCACCAGGTCACGGCCGATCACGCCGGGCAGAATGACCAGGCACAGCGCGCACATACCGGCAAGACCGGCCAGGCACACGACGATGGTCTTCCACTGGGATAGCAGCTGCTTGATGGAAATGACCGTGCCCATGTGGGTGATAAGCAGGTAAATGCCAATGGTGCTGCCAAAGGGAATCAGCATGGAGTCGCTTACAACGGTGGTGGGAATAACAGTCCAGAAGCCTACCAGAAGTACGGCGGCAGTGACGAAAACCGATGGGATCCAGGCCTTCGTCAGGTTTGAGACTGCTTCGCCGATGAAATACACGACGCCGCAGATCACAAACGCGAGTGCAAAATTGTACATAGTGTTTCTCCTCTCGTCTCTCCTTACATGACGTACGCTTTTTCGGATTAAAGAGTTAAATCCAAAAAAGTTGTTTTTATGGTACTCTGATCACGGTTAGATGTCAAGATAAATTTTGACAAAATTTAACACCGCCCATGCTTCGGATTTTTTACCAAAGCACGGGCGGCGCTTTTGTGGAAAGCCTTACGATACAAGGTCTTCCGCTTCTTTATGGAACATGGCTCATTGGGACCGCCAAAGCTGCGAGGATGATCCGTTCATCAGCTTCGCAACGAACACACTTTTCTGATTTGTGTATACGCTAATAGCTTGTAAACGGTAAGTAACCCGGACCTTGTATACCTTATACATTAGCTTTAGCGGTCACAAAGCAGCAGGAACAGAGAACCCCGCGAGGGCGCTCCTGACAGGAGTGCCCTCGCGGCACTTATGTCATATCCATTTATTTTTCGGGAACGCAGCTCCCGGCGGCAAGATTGTAGATGTCGAAATGAGCCTGCCGGTCCAGACCGATATAGCCGCCGGTCTTGCCGTCGCCGATGTGGTTCATCTCCACCAGCTCCGGGATATCTGCCGGGTCTGCACCGATCTCCGCGAAGGTCAGGGGCATCCCGATGGATCGCAGGAATGCCCGGAAGGCCTCGATACCCTCCAGCGCCGTACGCTTGGGATCGTCGAAGTCCATTTGGCAGCCAAAGACCCGGACGGCCATCTGAGCCAGGCGCTTTTCGCCGCCGTGCTCCGCGCAGTAGTGCATCCACGCCGGCATGATGACCGCCAGACCCGCGCCGTGGGCGCAGTCATACTTGGCGGAGAGCACGTGCTCCAAATGGTGGCTGTTCCAGTCCTGCTGACGGCCCACGCCCATAATGTCATTGTGGCACACCATACCGGCCCACATGATGTTTGCACGGGCCTCGTAATTGTGAGGGTCCTCCATGACCCGGCGGCCCTCATGGAGCATGGCCAGCAAAACGCCCTCCAGCATCCGGTCCGTGACCTCCACGTCCGGCGTATTGGTGAAATAGCGCTCAAAGGTGTGGGCCATGATGTCCGTGATGCCGCAGGCCGTCTGATAAGCGGGCAGGCTTTCCGTGAGGGCAGGGTCCAGCACGGAGAAGCAGGGACGGAGGCAGTCGGCCTCCGCGCCGTTTTTCTCCAGCGTCTTCTCGTTGGTGATGATGGAATCCGGAGAGCCTTCGCTGCCGGAGGCGGCAATGGTCAGGACAGTGCCCACAGGCAGAGCCTGCTCCGGCACCTTCCCGGAGAAAAAGTCCCAGAAATCACCGTCATAAGGCACACCGATGGCAATGGCCTTGGCGGTGTCGATGACGCTGCCGCCGCCCACGGCCAGAATGAAGTCGATCTTCTCCCGGCGGCACAGCTCGATGCCCTCATAGACAAGGCCGCTGCGGGGATTGGGCTTCACGCCCCCCAGTTCCACGGCGTACAGGTTTTCTTCCTTCAGGCAGGCCATGATCCGGTCCAGCAGGCCGGAGCGTTTGGCGGACTGCCCGCCGTAGACCACCAGCACCCGGCTGCCGCCGAAGCGCTTGATATACCTGCCGGTTTCCGTCTCCCGGTCCTTTCCGAACACGAAGTAGGTAGGGCTGTAAAAATCAAAGTTCCGCATCGTAACGCTCCCCTCAATATCCGGTCTTTTTCGCACCGGGCTGACCGTAGGACTGGAATTTCACCATGACCTCCGCCATCTGCTCCTCCGTCAAAACATTGGGCTTGCCGATGCTCATGGCCCGGTATTGCAGTTCCGCCACATATTCCAGATTGCAGGCGAGGCCGTAAGCACCCTTGATATCCTTGCCGCAGCACACGAGACCGTGATTTCCAAGCAGTACGGCGTTGCTCTTGCCGCAGACCTCCATAGCCGCCTCTGCCAGCGCCTCCGTACCAAAGAGCTGATAGGGGGCGCAGGGGACCTCTGCCGCCCCGGCGTCTCCGATCACATAATGCACCGCCCGGATAGGCTCGCCCAGAACGGCCATGGTGGTGCAGAACATGGAATGGGTGTGGACAACGGCTCTTGCATGGGGCTTATGCTTATAGAACGTTGTGTGCAGAGCCCACTCGCTGGAGGGTTTCCGCTTACCGTCCACCACCTTGCCGTCCAGATCCAGGATCACAACATCCTCCGGGGTGGTGGAAAAATAATCCATGCCGGAGGGGCTCAAAGCCACCAGGCCTTTTTCAGCATTGTAAATGCTAATGTTTCCGCTGGTTCCGGTGCTCAACCGGGCGGCGCTCATCTTTTTGCCGTATTCAACGACCAGTTCTCTCTCTTCCTGCATCAGCATAGCAAGTCTCTCCTTCCGGTCTTAATAGAACTTCTTTACATCAGAATCAAAATAGTGATCCAGCAGATAGGGCACATAGACACCTTTATCCGTGACCACGCCGGAAATGAGGTGGGGCGGCACCACGTCGAAGGAGGGATAGATGGCCTTGACCTCCGGCACGGTGTTGGGGATGCCCCGATAGCTGAGGACCTGCTGGGGGTCCCGCATCTCGATGACGATGTCATCCTTACTGTGCTTGTCCTGATCGGGGATGCCGGTGACGTAATACGGAATATCAAAATACTTGGCCAGAATCGCGATCTGGAACGTGCCGATCTTGTTGGCGATGTGGCCGTCCCGGGCGATGGTGTCCGCCGCGGAGGTGAACAGGTCGATGCCCTCCCGTTCCATGGCGTAGGCCACCATGTTGTCGGTGATGACCGTGGTATCAAAGCCCATCTGGGCAAAGCAGCCGGAGGTGAGCCGCGCCCCTTGCAGATAGGGCCGGGTCTCGGCGCAGAACACCTTGAAGTCCTTGTTCTGACGGCGGGCGGCCCGGATCACGGTGCCGATGATGGTCTCCCCGAAGCACTGGGTCAGAATCGTACCCCCCTGCGGGATCAGCTCCGCCAGATGGTCGCCCACGATCTGCATGGTGGAATACCGGCGGTTCAGGGACTCCACCGTATTCTCCACGATGGCCTGGATGGGGTCCTTCCCTGCCGCCAGCGCCTCCTTGGCCACCTCAGCGCAGCGGTAGGTGATCTGGCCGTAGCGGTTGGCGGTGGTGGGGCGGGCGTGGGCCAGATCATAGGCCGCCTGCTGCAAGAAGGCGTCCTGCTCCGCAGCGCCCTTGTCCCGAACCTGCCATGCGGCCAAGGCCATGCCCATGCCAACGGCGGTGTAGGGGCCGGCGCTCTGGGTCACCATGTCCGCGATGGCCTGCACCACCTCCTGATAGGTAGCGCACTCCACGAACCGGACCTCCGTGGGGTAGATCCGCCGGTCTAAAATGCGGACCTTGCCGTTTTCGTACCACGCAACATTTTCATATTGCAGCAGAAACGGCATATTTTCATCCATTCTGACCATGTGTGCCCCTCTCCTCTGCCAAGATCTTATGGAATTCCTCCGTCACAGCCGCCCCGTTGAGGCCGCTGGCACGGTTTTTGATGAGATAGATGCCCAAATCAATGAGGGCGCGCTCCATAGGGAGCCGCTGGGCCGGGTCGGTGACGGAGGTGACCTCCATCACCTTGGAATCGCCCACTACCCGGCGGATGATCTCCGTACCGGCGTAGCCGTAGGAGTCCGCCATCACGCCGTCCAGATAGGCCTTGCGGAAGGCGGGGGCGCGGTACAGCGGGAAGGTCACCAGCTTGTCATATTCCGCCGCCAGCTTGTCCGCCGTTTTGTCACAGGTCTCCCGGATGGTTTGCTCCAGAGCGGTCTGGGTTTCGGCGCTGCCGCCGGTATAGGCCTTGTTGGCCCACGCGAAAAACAGGTTGCCGATGACATTGCCGATGTCATAGCCCATGGGGCCGTAGAAGGCGAACTCCGGGTCGATGACCTTGATGCCCTGCTCGTTGGCAAAAATAGAGCCGGAATGGAGATCACCGTGGATCAGCGCCTGCGCGTTGTTCATAAAGCCGTTCCGCAGGGCGGCGACTTCGGCGTGGAGGGCCTCGTCCTCATAGAGATGCTCCCGCACGAAGTCCTCGTTGCCGGGGGTGACGATATTCTTGTTCCGGGGGTTCATGGGCTGGGCCAGATACGGCTCCGTCAGCACCAGGTCCTCCGTGATGTCGCACAGCTCCGGATTGGTGAAAAATTTGACCTGCTTCTTCTTTTCCTGCCGGTCCATCACCAGATCCGTGGTGGGCAGCAGGGACTGGGCCAGAAAATCGGAGAGATTTTCGCTGAGATGGCCGTAGACCCGGCCCGCCGCCAGCTCCTTGCGGAGATTTTTGTAGGCGGAAATGTCCTCCATAGAGAGGGCGGCCATGGTCTCATCGTAATGATAGACCTCCGGAATGAATTTAGGAGCCAGCCGGGCCTCCAGCATCAAGGTCTCCGCCTCGATCTTGTTGCGGTAGAGGTCCAGCGGACGGCCAGAGGACCGCAGCAGCTTGTCCGCCTGCTTCACGATGACGGAGCGACCGTCCTTCCGGGAGCGCACCTGAAACACATAGTTGATGTTGCCGTCGCCGATCTCAACGCAATCGGTTTCCTCATCCGGCTGGAAAAAATGGAGCACATCCACGGCGTACCGCTTCACATCCTCCGGCTTCATTAAGAAAAAGGCGCTGTAATCTGACATAAGGTCCTCTCCTTCTGCAATAGGCGGTCAGTCCGCCATGATGGCCCGGACGGCGGTTTTCGTGTCGGTTTTGGGGAACAGCTCGTAGCCGATGAGGCCCCGGTAGCCCGCCTGCTCCAAGGCGGCGAACACCGCCGGGTAATAAATTTCCCCGGTGCCCGGCTCGTGACGCCCCGGCGCGTCCGCCACATGGATGTGGCCGAACTGGTCGGCGTAAGCGCGGATATGGTCGCACAAACTGCCCTCGTTGAGCTGCATGTGGTACACATCGTACAGGACTTTCAAGTTTGGGGAGCCGATGAGCCGGGTCAGCTCGGCGGCCGTGCGGGTATGGCGGAGGAAATTGCCGGGATGGTCCGTGGCGACGTTCAGCGGCTCCAGATTGATCCGGACGCCGCAGTTTTCCGCCCATTCCGCCGCGATTTTCAGCGTGTCGAACATGGTGCAGAGCTTCACGGCGTCGCTGAGGTCATCGTATGGGCAAAGGACCCTTCCTCCCTCCCCCAGACCGTTGGAGTGGACCGTGACGGACCTTGCCCCTATTCCCATAGCGGCGTCCAGAGAACGCCGCAGAAAGGCCTTGTAGGCCGTTTTCTGGGCAGGGTCGATGAGGGACAGCTCCGCGTCGCCGTTGAAGCTGGAAATGCCGACCCCGGCATCCTCCGCGGCGGCTCGTACGGCGGCGAGATCCTTGTCGGTCCAGCTCCAGAATTCTACAAAATCGAAGCCGTCGGCTCTGGCGGCGCGAAACCGCTCTAAAAAGGGCAGCTCCGTGTACAGTGTCTCAATGCAGGCGGATTTCTGAAAAATCATAGGCCCCTCCCGGTGTTGTTCTCAGGGCCATGATAGCAGGTCTCCGGAGGGCCGTCAAGGGGCGGTAAGGCGGTTCTAATTTTGCCGAATCCGCACTACTTTTCGGGAAGGCTGTTTTCGACAACAACAAGAACTTTTTTCAGAAGGGTATGTAGATAATTTACTTTGTTATGCAACAATAACATTCTGAGAAAGGATAGGGTTACGCATATGGCAAGCCAAGAGACACCCAACTACCGGCTGTCCCGCTGGGCGGGGACGGACCGCATTCTGGTGGAGGAATTCAACAGTGACAACGAGAAGATCGACACGGCCCTGAAGGCCAACGCCGACGCCGCGGCGGCTGCGGCGGCAGCACTGGAAAATTGTGGAAACTGCTTTATCACCCACGGGACCTATATGGGAAACAATCAGCTTTCCAAAACGCTGACCTTTTCCAAACCGCCGGTGCTTGTCATCATCCGGGAGCTGACCAATTCTTCCTCACCGTACCACATGATCCTGATTCGGGGATGCACCAACGCCAATGGCTACGGAAGCAGCTCTTCCGCAGCGGTGGGCGTGGCCTGGAACGGCAACAGTGTGAATTGGCAGCACAGCGGAGATGAACGGGCCGAATTCAACAAAACCGACCATGCCTATTATTACGCAGCCCTTCTGATGGCAGAATAAGCAAATGCCCCGCGCCGAAAGGCGCGGGGCATTCGTTATCTCAACTCAAAAGAGTTTCGACGGAAGCTTTGCTTAATGTGTTATTAAGCTTTCTCAACCGTAACGGTGGCATCTGCGGTCAGAGTACCAATCTTGAAGGTATAGGTAGCGCCCTTGTTGTCCTTCAGCAGTTCAGCAGTCATAGAACCGTCAATGGCAGTGCCGGTAACCGTGATGTTGTTGGGGGTAGTCCAAGTGTCAACATCAGTTACAGTAACAACAACCGTGTCACCCTTCGCTACAAACTTGCTGTCGCAGGAAACCTTGGCATCCTTATAGTTGTCGGGCAGCTCGTTCTTGACAGTCAGAGCATAAACCTGAGTGGTCACAACCGTGACACCCTCGAAGGACATGCCATCATAGGTGAAGCTCCAGTTATTGCCGCTCTTGGTGATGTCCTTGCAGCCCTTGTCAGCCAGAATGGCCTTGATGTCGCTGGTGGTCAGATCCTTCTTGCCGGCCTCGACATAGTAGGTGATAGTGGTATCGGGAGTGTCGATATCAACGCTCTTGACCTCAACATCCTTGCTCAGGTCGGGCTTGCCGGGGTTAGCGTCATTGCCGTCCTGCTCGTAGACGATCAGGGTCTTGACCATGTAGTCCTTGACCACAGCGTAGACAACGTCATTATCGTCCTTGGCGATAGCACTGTAAGAGGAGACAGAGATCTCGTCGTCGGTGTTGACATAGAAGATCTTGGCGTCCTTATCCACAGTGACGGTGTACTTGTACTCGCCATCCTTCTGCAGACCCAGCTTGACAGTGTACTCCTTGGAGACCTTGTCGATACCGGAGACAGTGCCGTTCACAGCGCTCTCGTTCTCAAAATCCTGGTTCTTGTCATAGTCCTCATAGGTCTTGACAGAGGTGATGATGCCCTTGTCGGTGGTGTAGCTCTTGAACAGGCCGCCGAAGTTCTTCTTGATCTGCTTCTCAGTCTGCTTGACGCCGTCAACCTTGACGTCCTGAGCGACCTTCACGGTCTTCAGCTCGCCGTCAACCACAGCGCTGAAGGTGAAGTAGTCACCGTCGTTGTCGTGGATCAGGTTGGAGACAGAGCCGTTGGCAACAAACAGAGCGTTGCTGGTAGCGTCATTGATCTCAACATCCTTGCCGGGGAAGACGAACATCACGGTGATCATCTTGCCGGACTTGCAGTAAGCATAGGTATTGGCAGTCTCGGAGAGCTTCGCAGCATTGGTGGTGTTGATAGAGGGAGCGTTCTTCACGCCGGTGTAAGCGGTGAAGTCATCGGTGGAACCGGCGTCAGCAACCACGAACACGGAAGCGCTGTTGGCGGTGTAGGTCGTGCCGTTGATCTTCAGGCCGGCCTTGTTGTTCTCCATGGAGAGAGGCTCGTTGGTGAGGGTCTGACCGCTCATACTGCTCTCTGCGTTGACGAGCTTCTCGGTGGGCAGAGCCTTCAGAGTGTACTCGCCGTCAGCGTTCACCTTGTAGGTGACGATATCATGCTTCACCATGCCCTTCTTGGCGTTGTAGTCCTTGTCGGTGGTGACGATCTTGGTGGTGCCGTCGGTGAACAGCAGCTCAACGCGGTTGCCCAGATACCAGTCAGAACCGCCCTTGATGTTCAGGATCAGAGCGTAATCGCCGATCGCCTCGTTCTCCTCGACATAGATCATGTAGCCGTAGGAATCCAGGTAGATGGTGTAGTCCTGCTTCACGGACACGTCGCTCAGGTTCTCGCCGCTGATCTTAGCGGAAGCCTTGTACTTGGTGCCGTTGATGGTCAGGGCCTTCTTGTCGCTGTTGTTGGTCACGCTGTTCTCAGCAACGGTGACAGTGCCTTCCACCTTGGTGGCAGCGGCAACAGACTCAATCTCCTTCTCCTTCAGGGAGTAGGTGTACAGAACATAGTCGTCATCCTCGAACTTGTCGTCGGTCTCGAACTCGTTCTTGAAGTTAGTGGGCTTCTCGCTCTCGGGAGCAACCACAACATAGGCGTCCTTCTTGTCGGTGGCCTTCACGGTCTTGGTGATGGTGCCAACATAGGTGTTGACCTCGGTGATGATGACAGAATCGTTGTCGTTATCATAGAAGACCTCGGTCAGAACGCCGTTATCGCCGTACTTGTTCTTGTCATCGCCCTTGGTGATGTCGCGAGCGGGCTGGTCAGGGTTCTCAACGCCATCCACATAGACAGAGACCTTCTTGGCAGAGATGCTCTTGCCCAGGCCCAGATCCTTGTAAATGTCACCGATCTCGACCTTCTTGGTGTAGGTAGCGTCAGCGGTATCGGTGTAAGTGCCGATCTCCTCGGACTTGACCTTCCACATAGTAGCGGGACGAGAGAACTCATCGGTAGTGGCGACACCCTTCAGATCGGTGAAGTACTTCTCAGCGAACTGCATCTTGCCGTCCTTGTCGATGTTGCCATCGGTCTTGCCGGTGTTGGCCATCTCCTTGGCGTCGGACTGCTCCTTGATGGTGATGTTGCCGACGATGACGGTGGAGTTCTTGTCATACTCGACCATGGTAGCCTTCAGGGTGTTGAAGGCATACAGGCAAGCCTCTTCACGGTTCACAGCCTTGACGCCGTTGAAATCGCCCACCAGATCATCAGCCAGGCCGATGTTCAGAGCGCGCTTGGCAACGTTGATGGACCAGTTAGCGCCGGTGTAGCCTTCCTGATCAGCCTTGTAGCCCAGAGCGCCCAGCAGCATCTTCATGAAAGCGTAGCCGGTCAGGGAGTTGGCGGGCTTGAAGGTGCCGTCAGCATAGCCGGAGATGATGCCGGTCTTCTGGCAGTAAGCAATGTAGCCAGCGAAGGTGTGGTTGGTAGGAACGTCCTTGTAAGGAGCGGCATCAGCCACCAGGGCGGATGCGGTGGTGGGGCCAAGGATCAGGTTGCAGATGATCTTGGCGGCAGCGCCACGGGTCAGGGTGGCGGAGGGATTGAAGGAACCATCGGTGTAACCATCGATGACCTTCACGGCGGACATCACGTCGACAGCTTCGTCATAAGCGATCTTGCTGCTGTCGGTGAAGTCCTTGGCACCGGCAGAGACGGTGACCAGAGACATGGTCATCACCAGAGCCAGTACCAGAGAAAGGAACTTCTTCATGGGATTTCCTCCTTTTAGATTCTCCCGTTTGGGAGTTTGTTTTACAAAACAAAGCTTTCTTAACCGCCCCGATTTACATATCGTGGCTAGCCTACCCAATATCTGAACCGGGGGTAAGTTTCGATCACATTGTTTTGTAATGCTAAGATAACATTCGACTTTTTGAAATGCAAGTGGTTACACCGATTTGTTACACGGTTGTAACATTGAGGAGGTCTGTGTAACTGAGGCCGTGGCGTTCTTTTTTTATATAGTGGTTTGCGGGGGAGGACAAAAAAACGGACAGAACTCAGCGTGTCGAAAAAGTCTTTTCGCCCCGCTGAGCAAGTTTTCAGAACTTTATAGAGTTCTGAAAACTAAGGATTTTAATGGCGCAGGACACCCTTCTTGGGTTTCCCGCGCACACCCTTCCTTACCGTCACGTAAAGTTTGCCGCTTTATCGACAAAAAAACGGACAGAACTTACCAAGTTCTGTCCGAATATGACGGTTTTCGCGGGGGATCAGGGGATGTAGCACCAGGGATCGTCCGGTTCCGGTGCGGTTTCCAGCTTTTGGGGCGGCGCGTCCTTTTCCAGAACATCTGCCACGGTGAACAGGCCGTTTTTCCGCCAGCTTTCCAGAATTCCGTGACAATATTTCCAGTTCAGGCGGCCGCAGTTCAGCACGGTGCGGTCGAAGGCCAGCTCGATGAGCGCCGGGGAGAAGCCCCAGTCCAGCCACGCGGCGATGTAGGCGTCATCCGACGGGATCCGCGCGTCCGGGTCCAGGCGCAGCCGACGGCGGACCTCCCGGACCGTTTCTTCCCGGCGGGCCATCCGCCGGATCGCGGCCACGGCGTCCGCCCGGGAGCGCACGCCCAGACGCGCCCATTCCAGGCCCAGCTTTTCGATGCGCCGGGCCGTGGGGCGCTCCTCGCCCCGGAGGATGGCTTCGTCGCAGCACTGGGCCGTCAGCAGCTCCAGCGCCTCCGGAGACAGGCCGTGGAAGTCGAACAGCTCCGTCAGGGCGCTGAGATCCGCCGTGGGCAGGCGGCGGCCTGCGGCGTGTTCCACGGCGTGTACGGCCCGGGCAAAGGCCGGAAAGTCCGCCAAAATGGCCTGAATTTCTGGGAATGTGTACGTTTTCCGCCGTTTCAGGGGCTTTGGCAGGATGGCGGCTGCGGGGTCTATGATCCCAGCGGCCACCAGCTCCTCCATGGCCCGGGCGATGCGGCGGTGCTCCCAGCCCAGCTCTTTTCCGCAGCAGAACGGGGAGACCTCGCCGCCGTGGCGCAGGATAGCCTGATGCAGCGCTGCCGCGTCGGCGGTCAGCTGTTCGGTAAGCATGGTGCTCCCCTCCTTCCCTGCTGGTTTTCTGTATAGTATACAACAAAGTGGCTACGGTTGCCACGATTTGTTTCCGAGGGGAAACAGGTGTGTGCGGGGCAGCGGGATCGACCTTACCTTTGCTTGTTAATTTTTTAACGCATTGTTCTGAGACCTCCCCTTCCTTTTGAGTCCTCAGCTGTCAGTCTCCGACAAAAAATACCGGGCGGCAGGTGGTATGATGAGGCTGTCCCTCATTCCGCTGCGGGATCAGGCGGATTTACAGGGACCGTCTCATTTGGGTTTGCTGCTCCTGACTGTCATTTATAGGGACCGTGTCAAGTGGGTTTGTCTTGCTGTCGGTCTATTTACAGGGTCCGTGTCATTTGAGTTTCTTTTGGAAAAAGTCCGAGAAATGTGTGGCTTTATATTGACAGCATTATGATAAGCAAGCTATAATGAGAACGCAAAAAATACAGCAAAACCGGGGGTAAATCTCCCGAAACACGCAAAACGGAGGGGTTTTATGTCTCTGATCCTGACAACCGCCATCGAAAAGGGCGGTACCGGCAAAACAACCACAGTCGTCAATCTGTCGGCTCTGATGGCCGCCGAGGGAAAACGGGTCCTGGTGGTAGATATGGACCAGCAGGCCAACACCACCTACATGCTGACCCAGCACAAGAAGGCCGAGAACTTCTATAAGGGTCACGGCCTGGTGAATATGTTCATGAACTTTGACCTGGGCGGGATGGATCTGGCTCCCTACATCCACCCCACCAACGTGGAGGGCGTTCATATCATCCCCAGCACTGCTCAGACGCCTCGTGCCGTTCACCAGCTGGATCTGCTGGCGGACGAGTATAAGATGAAGAACTACACCTTCCTGATCCATTGTCTGGCCAATATCAACGATGATTATGATTACATCGTCATTGACACCCCTCCCGCCCGGGACAACCTCACCATGAGCGCCCTGTTCTGCGCCGACGAGGTTTTGATCCCTGTCCGGTGCGACAACTTCTCTTTGGAGGGTTTTGAGACCACGTTGGCCATGATTTTGGATCTGGAGACCCGGGAAGATGTCAAAATCGACATTTTAGGTGTGGTTCTGACCCAGGTGGAGCGGACAGCTGCCGTCAATCTGGTGCGGCAGATGTTCGAGGAAAACCCGGAATATGCTTCTGTTCTCTTCAAAACCGGCATCCGCAAGGGCAGCGCCGTGCCGGAAAGCACCATCGCCGCCGTACCGGTGGTGCTCTACTCCAAGAAATCCAATCCTTCCGTGGACTATATGCAGCTCTGGAACGAGATCAAACAGCGTCTGGCAAAAAAGGAGGCTGACGAATAATGGGTAAGCTTGATAAGCTGAAAAGCCAAATTCCCCAGGGTTCCCAGGAATTATCGACCAAAAATCATTTGGCAAAAACGGAGATCGCCATGTCCTTTCAGAACGAAGGCACGGAATTGACCCGGATCCTCCTGCGAAACATTGAATTTAACCCCCATAACCTCTGGTCCTGCAACGATGATGACGAGAGCATCCAGCAGCTAGCGGACGCTATCGAGCGCAATGGCCTGCTGCACAACATCGTGGTCAGTCAGCGGGAAGACGGCACATTTATGCTGCTTTCCGGTGAACGGCGGGTGAAAGCCCTGCGTTTGCTGCAAAAACGTGAGCAGGAAAGCGATCCCACCGGCCAGAAAGCTCATAAATGGGATCGGGTGCAGGCCCAAACCTACACCGGACTGGATGAGTTGTCTGAGCTGATCATTCTGGACGAGGCAAATATCATGGTTCGCGGCCTTTCCGGTGATGCAAAGACCATTCAGGCCTGCATTTCCCGGTATTTGGATAATTTGCAGGCGAAATTCCAGGTGGATCGCCGGGCTGCCGAGGCGTATTTCAAGTCCCGCACCCAGATGACGGACTCCACGGTCCAGCGTTACACCCAGTTTGACAAGTCCTTGATCGACGATGTGAAGGAATTCTTCCAAAATGGCACCATTTCTCACGCACAGGCCCTGTCGCTCTGCCCGCTGGAACCCAGCGAGCAGGTTCTCTATGTAAATGCCATCAATAAGGCCATTCAGATGTCCAACGGGGACAAGGCTCTGGAGCATACCTATGTCACCCGGATCACGGACCGGGCCGCTCAGGCCGCCCGCATGACCAACGGCCGAGAAGCGGAGCTGGCCCGGCTGGAAGAAGCCATTATTCCGCCGGTTCACGCCAAGCCCGCCGGAGATGTGGCGGTTCGCACCCAAAAGGCCACGCTGATCCGGAAGTACGATAAGGTCACGTTTGACCTCTCTAAAATCACCGCCAGCAAGCGGCGGCTGAATTCTCTGCGGAAAATGGACGCTGCCGATGGGGACGGTTCCATTGTCGAAAGTCTGGATAAGCTGGCCAAGGAGGCCGCGGAGCTGGCCGATCTCCTGCGGAACGGACAGTAATGGCCCGTCCAAAAGGCCCGGAGCAGCGTGTTCCCGTAAAAATGCGGGTAAATATCGGTCTGATGGACCGGTTGCAGCAGTTGGCTACGGAAAACCGGTATTCCGTCCCGAAAATGCTGACGGTGATCATGGAAGAAACGCTGGCAGACCTGCCTGCGGACTATGAGCTGCACGAAATGGCTGAGATCTACACGCTGACCAAAAATCACGCCGTCAATCTCAGCTCCAATCGGATGAATGTGTATCTGCTGCCGGGGACTCAGGAGGCCATGCTGGAGCTGGCTCGTCGGTTGAACGCAAGCATCGGCGCCGTCCGCACCAGTTTTCTGCTGGATTATCTGGATCTGCGGGGACTGCTGTGAAGTGAATTATGGATCTGAACTACCCGGGGAGCACCTGAACAGGGCGCTCTCCGGGTCTTCTTTTCCATCTTCACGTTGCTTTCCCGCGCCTTTATACCTCCACGGAAATACGAGGGGAAGATCCCAGCAGCTGCGAAAATGAGCGGGCTGCATTTTCTCCGTTCAGTATTTATTTTGTCTCAGTTCGACTTTGTTTTTCAAAAGGTTCCAAAGCCTTGCACCTTCAAGGGCTCAGGAGATCACAGGAACACAAAAGAGGATTGGGAATTGATTTTTGAAATATTTTGCGCATATTATAGGAGCCAAACCATCGGAAACAAGAATTGGTTTGGCTCGGAAGCTTTCTTTTTCGACATGATATTTGCTTTTTGTCGATCAGTAGCTTTTGTGGAAGCGCAAGCCAGTCATTCGACTGTCATTCCTTGCGGGAAGGGGAGAGGCCGCGGGCAATAGCCTTCATTTACAGGGACCGTCTCATTTGGGTATACTGTTTTAGGCAACGCCGACTCCGATGTACGCAAGGAAATTCTTCTTGTAAGACCTCTTATGAGTATGAGACATTGGCTGAATTCTATATCGTAATCGTTTACTTATTGAGTACCCTATCATTTGCTCCAATTTTTTGTGTCCCTTGCTTTCTTGAGCCCTTGAAGTCGCAAGGCTTTAGACCCTTTTGGAACACAAAGACGAACTTGGCATAATTTTCTGCCGGTCCAGGGGTCCGTTTGCTTCTGCGCAAAGTTTTATGTAAACTTATTCTCGCATAGCGGAATTCAAATCGCTCCCGAATGCTCCACAGCCAAAGAACAGGTCCTATCATCAGCTTAACCGATCTGTCACCTTTCTAAACCGGGTTTTACAGATTTTCTGCGGACCCATGACTCAAATGTCGCCAAAAAGAGGGTAAAACAACCGAGAGACTCTAAAAGAGCAAGGCAGTATCGTTATCTTGGCTCTGCGTTCTTTTGCCTGTAAGCCATTTTTCGGTCAGCGCTCCCATGTATTTTCCTGTTCCAGCACGTTTGTGTCGGCAGAATAGCTGGTTCTGAAGATTTTAGGCTTGGAATCCGAGTGGGTAAACGTATAGAAGGCGTAATTGAAACGCTGCTCTCCCTGCTTCTTGCTTCGGAGAGTCTGATTCTCCGCCGTGATCGAAGGAAATGGAGTCATTTTCCTGACTGAAAGCCAGAGGAACGTATTTCCCTGTAAAGATCAGAAAGCTTTTTCTTCGAAAAGCAGAATCGACTGAGTCCCCATAGGGGACCTCAGTCGGTTTTTCCTACTTTTATAGAACTATTTCTATTTTATTATTTTTATTTAATAAGTATTGCCCCTCCCGGTACGAGGTTTGTATCTCGTTTCTGCGAGGTTTGTATCGTATATAGACGAGGGTTTTATCTCTGAAGTACGAGGGATGTATCTTTTGATACGAGGTTTTGATCTCTCTTTTCGTACCGGAATCAGCTGATTTACGAGGCCAATATCTCTATTTTGCCCTCAAAAAATGACGAAAAAACCGGGAACAAAATTTAGGAGATCCACAGGCGATTTCTCGAAAAGTTTTTAATTTAAGAACATTTTAACCATGAAAAAATGGGCGGTGCCCGCGTATATACGAGGTTTTGATTCTTTTAAGCCGCCTATGAGCCGATTCTGCTTATGGAAGGCTGCATTATTCACGAGGTTTTGATCTCTCCACTTGCCGCTTCTGGCATGACTTACGAGGTTTTGATCTCGCAATTTCTCCCAGGGAGACTTGATTTACGAGGTTTTGATCTCAGGAAAGACAATATATATATACTATATATATAATGTATATACGAGGTTTTGATCTCGCCTCCGACACTCAGACGGGCTGCTATTTGCGAGGTCTTGATCTCACTCAGTCAGATTTCGGCCTGCTCCAATGCACGAGGTTTTGATCTCTCTGCTGGCGTGACGCAGGGAGCTGATTCACGAGGTTTGTATCTCTCCCCGATGCGCGGAACCTCCAAAACGAGATCAAAACCTCGTAAATGGGGTGACGCTGGGAGAGGCCGGAGGTGGACACCAAATGTGATTCACTTTCATAAAAAAGCAACAAGATATTGGGAATCAAATTGGGCGGTTTCTACGAAAAACGTTGATTTTTGCCGGAAAAGAGGCAGAAAAAACGGGGGTGTTCCGCATAAGAGAGGTTGAAATTCACAAAAAACGATGAAAAGTAATAATACTTTACAGAGTTTACCGATAAACAGAAATTCAGAACGATCATGCCGAAAATAGTACAATAAATGAGATCAAAACCTCGTAAATAGACTGCCGGAGTGACATTGGCCTCGTAAATACCCCTTCGGCGGGAGAGGGGAGAGATCAAAACCTCGTAAATCCCCAAAACGAGATCAAAACCTCGTGAATGATACAGCCTTCCATAAGCAGAATCGGCTCATAGGCGGCTTAGAAGAATCAAAACCTCGTGAATAGCAGAAGGGCTGCCGCGGTAAGAGCCGACCGGACGTCAGAGGGATAGAAGCGGACGCATGCAACAGAATCTCACAAACTTCGAAAAATTAGGTTGACTCTTTTTCGTAAATAGAATATGATAGTGACATACTCCCCGGGTCAATAGACCCGAGGCTTCTCGTAAGACGAAAAGTCGGGAACCCGGAAATTGCGCTTCACTGACCGACGCTCCGAATGGGAGACTTACTCAGTCTCAGCAGAGGACGATGCCCCGCCCTCAAATAGTTGTTTTGTTATGCGGATTTCATTCCCTCAACGAGGATATTCACGGCTGCGTTCCCGTCTCTGTCAAGCATTGCGTGGCAAATGGGGCATTCCCAACGGCGAACATCCAGTGGCATTTCCTCAACAATGTGTCCGCAATGGGAGCATGTTTTTGAGGAGGGGTAGAAACGGTCTACTTTGTGAAGCTGTCCACCTGTTTTGCTTAGCTGATTCTGAAGAATACTGACAAACTCTGTGAAAGCATAGTCAGATATCTTCCTTCCCCAAAGCTGCTGCATTGCCTTGATGTTCAGGTCTTCAATACAGACATCAGAGTATTGAGAAGCAATATCCGCTGCCAGCTTGTAGAACCAATCCTTCCGACGGTTTCGCACATACTGATACTTTCGAGCAACATCCATCTTGGCACGACGCCAATTTGCGCTGCCTTTCCGCTTGCGGCTCAAAGCCTGCTGCGCGGACCGAAGTGCTGTGGCGTTCTTTTCAAGAAAACGCGGCGACTCGATACGGCTTCCATCCGAACCGGTGAGAAAAGTCTTCAATCCGAAGTCATACCCGATGGCATTACCCTTTCTGGGTATGATTTCGGACGCGGGCTTTGCACACACGATACAGAGCCAGAAATCACCGCAGTTATCTCGCTTAATGGACACAGTCTTGATAGTGCCTTCGTATGGGCGGTGCGCTACATACTTATAGTCTTTGCCGAGGATAGTGATGTGGTTCCCATCATGGAATTTGTACCCCGTCTGTTTCAGTGTGAAAGAAGAGTAATTCTTTCTCTTGCAGAAATGCGGGATACTGTGCCGACCGCAGCGTTGTTCCTTCTTGGCGTCAAAGAACGCCTTGTAGGAACGCTCTATGCGCTCGGCTACATCCTGAATAGACTGAGAACCAAGTTCACGCCAGTGCTCCTTATTCGGGCGCTTACGCACCTTTGTAAGATGCACTTTGAGCTTATTTGCGGATAGGTGTTTATGGTACATCTTGTAGTACCGACGGTGGAGTGCAATGCAGTAGTTGTAGACCTCGCAATGATAGTCGATGAGCCGGTCCAGATGCCGCAAACTCTTGTTACGGTACATCTTGTACTTGTATGTCATGACGATTTGCTTTTCTTGCTTAGACAAAACGGCTCACCTGCCTTTCATTCAGTCGTATTGCCCTTCAATGTAGGCTTTGATGGTCTCGGAAGAAACATCTCCGGCGGATGCCACAAAATAGGATGGTGCCCAGAAGGATGCTCGGTAATCTCTCTGATGCACAAGCTCAGGGAACTTAACTAACAGCTTCCGCGCCGATTGCCCCTTGAAGCACTTTACCACCTCGGAAGGGGATATCGATGGTGGCACAGAGACAAACAAATGAATGTGGTCCGGCATGACCTCGACCGCTAAGATTTTCCATCCCTTATCTTTGGCGATGGAATGAAGGATGTCCGTTAACGCCTCTCGATACGGCCCGAGGACAGCCTTGCGGTACTTTGATATCCAGACTATGTGTAGATTGAGTAGGTATCTCGCATGACGCGATTTATTGAACTTTTCCATGCGTCTATTATATCACAACAGTAGACCATGTGCAAATCACAAAGACACAATTTTGAGTGTACGGGGGAATAAGGTGTTCACTTTCATCCCCGGGTTCGAAACCCGAGGTTTTCCCGTTCACTTTGATAAATAAATTTGCAGAAAGCCGCGCAGAGGAGAAGAACATGGAAGAAAAACAGATCCAGATTCCGGATGTAAATGCAGGCGCTGAGGAGCGTGACAATTATACGCTGATCCAGGAGACACCGGAGGACGATCTGCCCGGGGAAAACGGCATTGCCATCCGTTACAGCAAGGACTTCAATATCGTGCAGGCCAACGAGCTGCTGCGGAGCAAGCAGTCCGATCTGACGCTGATGGAATCCAAGCTGATCCGTCTGGCGGTCTCCCAGATCATGAAGGGGGACAAGGACCTGCGGACCTACAAGGTCAATGTCTCGCAGCTGGCGGAATTTCTGGAGGTGCCTAAGACCAATGTCTACCGCTCCATGCAGGACATCAACATCAGCCTCATGCAGCGGGTCATCTTCATTCGGGACAAGGAAGTGCCCGATAAGAAGGGCAAGCCCAACTACAAGATCCTCCACTGGCTCAGCAGCGTGGAGTACAAGGACGGCACTTTGACCTACCGCCTCAGCGACGAGCTGAAGCCGTACCTCATCGGCCTGAGCGAAATGTTCACCCTTTATTCCTATGACAGCATCATCAAGCTGCCTACCAACTATTCCATCCGCCTCTTTGAGCTGCTGACCAGCTGGGTGAATATCATCATCAAGGGGGAGAACACCCCGGCCTTCCCGGATATCTCCACCGACCCGGACGAGATCGTGCTGGCCATCGACTACCTGCGGGATTTCTTCGACTGCAACGATAAGTACAAGAGCGCCGGTGACTTTGTGCGTAACGTCATCGAGGTCAATCTGGGCTTTATCAACCAGTATACGAACCTGAAGGTCTCCTTCCGCAAGCATAAGAAGGGCCGTTCCATCTCCCATGTGATCTTCAAGTACGAGAACACCTGGAACAACGACCCCAAGGCGGAGGAGCACAACAATCAGATGCTGGATACCATCCGCAGCATCAAAAACGGTGAGCCTGCCCAGTTTGAAACGGACAAAGAGGTCATCACCTTTTAAATCAGCGTAAAAGCCTACATAGACAAAGCCCAGGAACGTAACGTTCCTGGGCATTTTTTGTATAAAGAAAACCACCGGCAATGCCGGTGGTTCCAAAAAGCTTTAGCTAT
>OIWM01000887.1_pt1 | contig 33252 bp, 29 predicted proteins | sample 1587451 | NCBI WGS metagenome assembly OIWM01 (sample SAMEA3888907, study PRJEB22519) | human gut metagenome | biome: human gut; feature: human-associated habitat; material: faeces | place: Denmark | collected 2011
AGTCTCACCTCCGTCCTATGGGGTTGTAGTAAAGAAAAAACGCACAGCCGACTCACTTGAGTCTCTGTGCGTTTAATGATAATGGACAGCTTTTTGCGTCTGAATGCGGAATAATAATTGACATTATCTGCCCGTAGGATTATTATTTCCTATATTTCGGTGAGCCGGAGGTGCATTGATATGAAGTTCGGGTTTATTAAAGTGATGGCGGCAAGCCCAAAGCTCAAGGTGGGCGACACAGCCTATAATCTTGAGAGCGCCCGGGAGTGCTTTGACGAGGCGGAGCGTGTGGGTGCAAACCTCCTTGTGTTCCCGGAGCTGCACCTGACAGCCTACACCTGCGGCGACCTGTTCTATTCCGACACGCTGCTTGACGGCGCACTCGAAGCCCTGGAGGCGCTGCGGGACTATACATCCGGAAAGCGCTGCATGGCGGTGATCGGTGTGCCGGTGAGGACGGGAGGAAAGCTCTATAACTGCGCTGCTGTTATCCAGAACGGTGCGGTGCTTGGAGTTGTGCCGAAGACGGTGCTGCCGAATTACGGTGAGTTTTATGAGAAGCGCCAGTTCAGCTCTGGAGCGGACTACCGCGGAGAGAACACGATAAGGATCGCGGGATGGGATGTCCCGTTCGGACGCGACCTGTTGTTCTGCTGCCGGGAGATGCCGGATTTCGTGCTCGGCGTGGAGATATGCGAGGATCTCTGGGCACCAGTCACGCCGTCGACCGGGCTGTGTCTTGCGGGGGCAACGGTGATAGCGAACCTCTCGGCTTCGAACGAGCTGATAGGGAAAAACGATTACAGACGGCTGCTGGTGTCGTCTGCATCGTCGCGGCTCATCTGCGGTTATGTATATGCGAACGCGGGGCATGGAGAATCCACGCAGGACATGGTCTTCTCCGGGCACAGCCTTATATACGAAAACGGACAGCTTCTTGCGGAGAAGAAGCCCTTTGCAAAAAACGGGCTTATCGCGACTGAGATAGACCTCTTCAGGCTGCGCTTTGAGCGGCACAGGAACACGAGCTTTGACGAGAGCAGCGCGCCCGAATGCCGGCGCGTATACTTCAGCCAGGAGCTGAGAGACACGGAGCTTACGCGGCACATCGCGCGCCGGCCTTTCGTGCCTGCCGACGGGGAGATACTCGCCGAGCGCGCCGAGGCAATACTGAGCATACAGTCGGACGGGCTGATGCGGCGCATAGAGCACACGGGCTGCTGCAAGGCGGTGATCGGTATATCCGGCGGCCTTGACAGCACGCTTGCGCTGCTGGTCATGGTCAGGGCGATGGACATGCTTGGAAGACCAAGGGAGGATATTGTCGCGGTCACGATGCCCTGCTTCGGGACGACAGAACGCACGCGCAGCAACGCCGAAAAGCTCTGCGAGGAACTGGACGTCAGCTTTATGACGGTGGATATAGGCGCGGCGGTCAGGCAGCACTTTGCGGATATCGGGCACGACGAGGGCTGCACAGACGTGACCTATGAGAACTGCCAGGCGCGCGAGCGCACGCAGGTGCTCATGGATATAGCGAACCAGAACGGCGGCATAGTCGTCGGCACGGGCGACCTGTCGGAGCTTGCGCTCGGCTGGGCGACCTATAACGGCGACCATATGTCGATGTACGGCGTCAACGCATCTGTCCCCAAGACGCTCGTGCGGTATATTATAGAATACGAAATGGGGCGCTGCTCCGCAGGCGCTGCCGCGGTGCTGAAAGATATACTCGACACGCCTATCTCACCTGAGCTGCTGCCCGCGGACAATGGGAGCATCACGCAGAAAACGGAGGACATCGTAGGTCCATACGAGCTGCATGATTTCTTCCTGTACCATATGCTGCGCAGCGGCGCATCCCCGGCGCGGATATTCCGTCTGGCATGCTATGCATTCGACGGGGAATACGACAGGGATGTGATACTGCACTGGCTGCGAACTTTCCTGCGCAGGTTCTTTGCGCAGCAGTTCAAGCGCTCCTGCCTGCCCGACGGGCCGAAGGTCGGCACGGTAACGCTCTCGCCGCGTGGCGACTGGCGTATGCCGTCCGACGCATCAGCGCGGCTGTGGCTGGAGGAAGCGGAAAGACTGGAATAATAAACAAAACAGATATTAAGCTATCGGGGCACTTTTGCCCCGATATTTTTTTGCCGAAGTTTATATGAATCAGCTTGCACGAAGAATAAGCGTATAGTATACTGATAATATCAATAAATACAAAAAAACAAAATACGCGGAGGAGAAAGAGATGTCGGAATACTGCCCGTCGTGCATGGCGGAGAACGCAGACAGCGCGGAGAAGTGCAGCATCTGCGGCGGTGATATGCACGTGCAGAACAGGCAGCACCAGTTGCCGGTGATGACGATATTGGAGGGACGCTATCTCATAGGCAAGGTGTTGGGTGAGGGCGGATTCGGTATTACATATATAGGGCTTGACCTGCGGCTTGAAGAGCGAGTGGCCATCAAGGAATTCTATCCTACGGGCTCGGTGACACGGTATGCCAAGCACTCCGAGGCGGTCGAGGCGACGAGCGCAGAGGGAGAAATACTGCTCGAACGGGAGAGGGAAAAGTTCTTGAACGAGGCACGGACAATGTCGCGCTTCAGCGGCGAGAGCAGTATAGTGCATGTGAAGGACTTCTTCTACGCGAACTCCACGGCATAAGCATTCATATATACAAGGCAATCAGGAAGCTGGTCGCATAAGACCTGAAAACGGAGGTGGAGCTATGCGTTGGGATATTGCAATTCTGAGCGAACCGGGCGAACGGGAAAATAACGAGGACTGCGTTGCGGTGACATCGGGAGATGCCGGGATCTGTACCGTACTGTGCGACGGACTCGGCGGACATGACGCGGGAGAGGTAGCTTCAAAGTGCGTATGTGACAGCGTCACGGCTGCCTTTGAAAAGGCTCCGGAGGGAGCCGACATTGGCGAGCTTGTCTGCGAACTCATTCAGAACGCGCAGGACGAGCTTATGAAAATGCAGATCGAGCTTGACAAGCAGAACGGGATGAAAACGACTGCCTGCTGCCTGCTGATACAGGACGGAACCTATGTCGGAGACAGCCGCATTTATCAGTTCAGAAAGAATAAGGTGCTCCTCAGATCGTCGGATCATTCTATACCTCAGTATCTGGTGAACATCGGAGAAATAAAGGAACGCGATATACGTCACCATCCTGACCGCAACAAGCTGCTGCGGGTCATGGGTTCTGAGTGGGAGACCCCGCGCTACCAGCGCCTGAAGCTGGAGGAACCTGTGTGCGGCGATGCTTTCCTGCTCTGCACCGACGGGTTCTGGGAATGGATAGAGGAAAAGGACATGGAGCGTTTCCTCAAGCGCACGTCATGCAGCGAGGAATGGCTGAACACGATGAAAAAATTCATATACGCGCGAGGAAGAGGCAACAGGATGGACAACCTTTCCGCAATTGCCATCATGCGTGTTGAGGGCGATGACGACGGAGAGGACGATCCGGTTAGGAGAATGCCGGAATGAAGCTTACGCGCTGCGAGCAAGACCATTTTTATGATGGCGATAGAAAAGCCCGGGTTCACGCCGCCGGAGCAGTATACCGGCAGCACGCTGCAGCTCGGCCCATGGACGGATATATATGCTCTGGCCTGCACGTTCTACCGCATGGTGACAGGCAAGCTCCCGCCGGAGGCCGCGGCGAGAAAGTCCGGGGAGACAGTACCTTATTGGTCGGCAGGAGGACATGTGCGACCTTGTAGTGTCGAACAACTCGGTCATAAGCCGTGTGCACTGCGCGGTGAAATTCGACAGCGCAGAGGGAACGGTGACGATCTACGATAAGTCCAGCAACGGTGTCACGCTCGGCGACGGGCGGAGCCTTGGCGGAGGAAGCGCTGTTCTGAGCACAGGCTGTATGGCGGCGCTTTCGGAAGGAGAAGTTATTCTGAACATAGTTATTAATAAAAACCGGGGGAATGTAGGATGAAAGCAAATTGGATCGTTTTGGCGGCTGCGCTTCAGGGGACACAGCTGGGCGGAATGCGCCTCGCCGGTATCATACTGGCCGCAGTCGGATTTGTCCTGATCGCCGCCGGAATAGCATACGGGCGCGGCGGCAAAAAGGAAGCTGCCTATAAACCGAACAAGACGAATAAACCCGAGGCTATCACCGTCACGGCAGAGAGCATAATCGGCGACAGAAAGTATCAGCAGGACTTTTTCCTGTTTACTCCCGATACCAACAGCGAGGCCGTGAAGGACTCCGGCATGCTCGCGATAGTATGCGACGGCATGGGCGGCATGGAGGGCGGCGAGATCGCAAGCCGCATGTGCGCGGAGCTTGTATATAACGGCTACTATCAGATGGGCAAGGTCGACGATGTGTGTCAGGTGCTCAAGGAGCTTGTCACGGCGGCAGATGATGAGGTCTCCGCGATCACCGACCAGAGCGGAAGAAAGCTCCGCAGCGGCACGACGGCCATTGCGGTAGTCGTCCGCGGCAGCAAGGCATACTGGGTCTCCACGGGAGACAGCCGCATTTACTACCTGCACAACGGGCGGCTCGAGAGGATCACGCGCGACCATAACTTCCGCCTGCTGCTTCAGGAGCAGTGCAACGCGGGGTACATCACGCAGGAAGATGTCGAGACCGACGGCCAGAAGGAAGCGCTCATAAGCTATGTCGGCAAGGGCGGCAACCTTCTGATCGATACGGGCGTGATTGAGTTCGGCTCGGCGGAGGACGACATGATACTTCTTTGCTCCGACGGCCTGTACAAGGCGCTGCCGGAAGAGGATATACAGAGACTGATGCTCCAGCATGCCGGCAACAGCATGCATCTGCCCAAGGTGCTCACGCGCGCGGCAATGGCGGGCGGCAGACCGGGCAAGCATGACAATATCACCGTTCTCACCGTGAGCAAAGGATAGTGAACAGGAATATATAATACCAACCTGCCCTCACTGACAGGATGCGGGACTTCCGGGCTTCAAGGATGACGAGGAGAAAACGATCGGCATCCTTCCCCCTATCATCAACAACAAAATAAAGTCTCCAGCATCTGCGGGTGCGGGCAGCGAGCAGAACGGTTCCTGCGTGGGCTGGATGGTGTGCATCGGCGGAGCCTGAGACGGAGGATATCGTAACGGCGGCGACCGCGACTTCCGAGCCCACACCGGAGCCGACTCCTGAGCCTACACCCGAACCGGCGGTCATACTGCAGTCAGGCGAGGCCGGCAACGCTGTCACGTGGCAATTCGATTCTTACGGCGTGCTCACGTTCAGCGGCAGCGGCGCTATGAACAATTACAAGGACACCGGTTATACCGCTCCGTGGCGCGAATTCAAGGATGATATCAAGAAAGCCGTCGTCGAGGACGGTGTCACGAGCGTAGGGGAGTATGCCTTTGCCGACTGCACGAACCTCGAAGAGGCGGTACTTTCGGACACCGTTGCGCTGATCGGCGCGCGGTCATTCAGCGAATGCACGAGCCTGAAAGGAATCGATATCCCGGACGAGGTTGAGGACGTTGGCGGCGCGGCGTTTTACGACTGCGGTGCATTGGAGACGGTCACGCTCGGCGATTCGGTGAGAAAGATACGCGGCTATGCGTTTTTCCGCTGCGCGAGCTTTGACCATATCGAACTGCCGAAGAGCCTTATGATAATAGAGGAATATGCCTTTTATGGGTGCAGCGCCCTGGAGAGCATTCTCTACGACGGAACGCCGTATGACTGGATGAAAGTGACCGTCGAAGACGGGAACTATCCGTTCAAGGATACGCAGATAGGCACAGTCGGCTGAGAGGAGCAGTAAATGGACAGCCTTGAAAGATTTGTTTCCGCACAGGCGCGGGATTACGGCACGGCGCTTGCGGAGATACGCAGCGGCCATAAGCGCAGCCACTGGATGTGGTACATTTTTCCGCAGCTCCAGGGGCTCGGCATGAGCTCGACGGCGCAGTATTACGGCATCCACGGCATCGAGGAAGCGAAGCGCTTCATTGCCCATCCGGGGCTTGGCAGGAACCTGCGCGAGATATCGAACGCGCTGCTTGCGCTTGACACCAACGACCCGGCGGCTGTTATGGGCTGGCCGGACAACCTCAAGCTGTGCTCATGCATGACTCTGTTTGAAGCGGCAGCCCCGGATGAGCCGGTGTTCGGCGCAGTGCTGGATAAGTTCTACGGCGGCGAAAGAGACAGCCTCACGCTCGAAAAGCTTAGATAAAAAGTATAGGCAAACATCTAAAAAAACGACTGCGGTCTCAAAAGAGACTGCGGTCGTTTTATATGCAGCAATAGCTGAGTCTTACAGATTGGTATAATTAAAGCTGTCGGCGGCTTGGTTTACATAATCCTCGGTCAGCTTCAAATCCGGATTATTGCCGAACGGATTTACATAAACGTTCATGACCATGAAGGAGCTGTCAAGGTAGGCATATATGTATGCATCCTCATCGCCCTGTGCGATATACAGCTCCGTGCCGTCGGGGGCGGTGCGTGTGCGGGTGAGGTACTTGGTATAATCCGTGACGATGGCGCCGATCTCATTACCGGTGGCAAATTCGTCGCTGACGGTGTTGCGGATGTAGACACATAGCTCCGCGCCGTCCTCCACCGGCAGCTCACAGCACAGGCCGAAAGAGCCGGTACTGAGGAAATAGAGCTTATCAAAGGCTGTCGGAACAGTTTTGAAAAAGTCTCCCTTGCAGCAGCGCTCGGTGAGCATACGCACGAGCTCCTCAGGGCTGAAGCACCTGTCGGCAGGAGCGCCGTTTGCTATGGGGCGCTCATCCCAGTACAGCTCAGTTTCTCCGCTGCGCAGCCGCAGACCGTGCTTCTCCGCTATCTCGGCGAGCTTTGCGTCGCTTGCCTCGTCCCATGCGCCGTAATTCCAGTCGTATTTGCTCTGGTAGTATCCGCCGTAGAAGATTTGGGAAAGTTCAGTGATGTTTTCATATTCCTCTTCGCTTATCACAAAGAAGCTCGACTCGTCTTCGTATTCTATGACCGGTGCCGTCACCGGGTCTTTATAGATTCTCTGCTTAACGGGCTTCACGGTATATGTTCCGTCGCCGTTATTGACGTATTCCGGTTCCTCTGTGGAGCTGCCGTCATAGAACCGGCCTACGTTCGGCAGCATCTCATTCAGATAGCGTTTCCACTCTTCACGCCGGTAGTCTGACCACTCCTTCGCCGCGGCGTTTATGTTCTCGACCCACGGCTGCATGCTCTCCGGGGCTTTCTCAGGCTTTGTCATGCTGACATTCGCGCTGTTGGACATATCCCGCGTCTCCGTGCTCCCGTCCTCGTGCGTGACGGTACAGTCCGGTATCCGGCCAATGCTGCCGGATCTTATTATCGCCTCCCTGAAGCCGAGGAAATCCGACGCGAAGGCTGCCGCTGTGAAGAGCGATGCGAGCACCGCGGCGATAAGCAGCGTGCGCACGACGCGTCTGCCGCCGCGCCGTTCTTTCGGATAAAGGCAGTCTATTGTCTCATCTATGAGCCGCCCTTCTAGCCTGTCGAGCGACAGGAGAAAATCATAAGCGTTCATATAAGCCCCTCCTTTGTCAGATACTTCTGAAGCTTCCGCGTGTGCGGTGCAGCGAGCTTTTCACTTTGCTCTGCGGGCAGCCGAGCTTACGTGCGATCTCTGCGACAGGGGCAAAGCCCCAATAGCGGCACATGAAGATACGCCGGTCATCGGCGGAGAGCGTGTACAGAAACTCCTCTATCTTCCCGGCAAGCTCCTTTTGCTCATACTCACGCTCAACGGAGGTCTGAGAACACAGACAGTCCTCAAGCTCCTCCAGCACGAGCGCGACCTCACCGCCGCCACGCTTTTTAGAATACCTGTCGCGCACACGCCGAAGGCTCAGGTTGCGCACTATCGCCGCGGCGTAGGCGCGCAGCCGCTTCGGCCGCTGCGGGGGAAGGCTGTTCCACACCGCCATATATGTATCGGAGACGCATTCCTCCGCGTCCTCTCTGTCAGAAAGTATGCCGTATGACAGCCCGCGGAGCTGGACGCCGTATTTCCTATCGGTCTCGTCAATGGCGGACTGGTCACGCTGCCAATACAGAGCGATTATCTTTTCGTCTTCCATGACATCCTCCTTGTAATTATTGAGCGCTCTCATACATATAGTTCCGTTTTCGGCAGCTTTGGTTGCGTACAAAACAAAATTTTTTCACCGCAGCGCAATGCGCTGAACTGTTCACTTGAATCCGCGCGCAAAATGTGCGATAATACCGTGGCATTAAATAAGCGGATGATCTCCGCAATTGACACACCACGGAGGAGCCATGAACAAGAAGGAAGTCGGCGAGATACGCCGCAGATTCAAGCTTGAACGCAATAATATAAGTCATATATTTGGGTGTTATGTAAACTCAGCTAAAGAGATCGTGTCCTACATAGACGAGTCGGTCGCGATGCTGACGCAGGAGGAGACGGAGAAGTATCTGTCCCTGCTGCGCAAGTCGCTCTCCGGTACGCTGGGGCGCAACCTCATGTCCCTGTCCTTTGCGACAAAGCAGGTCATGGACAGCGACGAGGTGCGTCTGCTCTCTGCGCTGAGAAAGTCCGAACTCTCGGACGCCGCGCTGCGCGATGAGTTCTATAAGTGCATCATCGACGCCGTCACGCCCGACGAGAGCGGCTACGTGATACTGCTGGCCTTTGATATCTACGATGTGCCGCACTACGGCAAGGACGGCAGCCCTGACGACAACGACCGCGACGTGTTCAAATACATGGTCTGCTGCCTGTGCCCGGTCAAGACCGGCAAGGCGCAGTTCGGCTACTCTCCTGACGACAAGCGCTTTCAGAACTTCCCCGGCGGGCAGCTCGTTGCCGCACCGGAGCTGGGCTTCATGTACCCGAGCTTTGACGAGCGCAGCGCGAATATTTATAACGCGCTGTTCTACTCCCGCAATGTGAACGAAGATCATCAGGACTTCATTGACGCTGTGTTCAAGACGCAGGTTCCGATGCCCGCAGGCGCGCAGCAGGAGACCTTCATCGACGTCATGACCGGCACACTCGATAAGGAGTGCAGCCTCTCGCTGATGCAGGGTGTGCACACCGAGCTTATGGAGCGCATCAGCGTCCACAAGGAGAGCCGCGACCCGGAGCCGCTGTCGATAAGCCCCGAGGACATGGCGGAGATACTCGAAAACCACGGCGTGAGCGCGGAGCAGGCCGAGGCCTTTGAAGAGAAATGCCGCGAGGAGTTCGGCGAGAATGCAGAACTCAGCCCCGCGAACATCATCGACAGCCGCCACTTTAAGCTTGAGACGCCCGAAGTCAAGATAAGCGTCGACCCGCAGCATGTCCACCTCGTCGAGACGCGCGTGATCGACGGGCGCAGGTACATCCTCATCCCCGCCGACAACGGCGTGGAGCTCAACGGCATGAGCGTCAGTATTGACTGATATGCAAAAATATGGAACACCGGCGGGAAGCACGCTTCCTGCCGGTGTTGCTGTATATATTACTTTTTGAAGCTGTCCTTGAGGGCGACGGAGCGGTTGAAGACCAGATGGCCGGGCTCAGCGTCGCGGTTATCAAGGCAGAAGTAGCCCTGACGCATGAACTGCAGGCCGGTGGAGTCCTTACCCTTTTCGGGCATGGGCATTTCGGCGAGGCTGTGCTCGACCTTGCAGCCGGTGAGGATGTTCAGGCTGTCGGGATCGAGATAGTCGAGGAAGTTCTTATCCGGGCCGTCGGGGTCGGGATCGCTGAAGAGGTTGCCGTAGACGCGCACCTCGGCGTCAGCGGCGGTGGCGGCATCGACCCAATGGATCGTTGCGCCCTTGACCTTGCGTCCGTCGGCGGGATCGCCGCCGCGGCTGTCGGGATCGTACTCGCAGAGAACTTCGATAACATTGCCGTCAGCGTCCTTGACGCAGCCGGTGCACTTGACAAGGTACGCACCCTTGAGGCGAACCTCGTTGCCGGGGTACATGCGCTTGTACTTCGGCGCGGGCTCCTCCATGAAGTCGTCCGCTTCGATCCAGAGCTCACGTGAGAAGCTGAGCTCTCTCGTCCCATCCTCAGGACGCAGGGGATTATTCTCAACGGTGAGAGTTTCGCTCTTGCCGGCGGGGTAATTGGTGACGGTGAGCTTCACGGGATTGAGCACGGCCATGACACGGCGGGCGTTTGCATTGAGGTCGTCACGCAGGCAGCTCTCAAGCAGCGCAAGGTCGACCGTCGACGGGACCTTCGACACGCCTATGCGGTCACAGAACTCACGGATAGACGCGCTGGTGTACCCGCGGCGGCGCAGGCCGCACAGGGTCGGCATGCGCGGATCGTCCCAACCGGAGACGTAGCCCTCCTGCACGAGCTGACGGAGCTTGCGCTTGGACATGACGGTGTGATTGATGCCGAGCCGGGAGAACTCTATCTGTCTCGGCTTGATGCCGGGTATGGAGACATTCGACACGACCCAGTCATAAAGCGGACGGTGATCCTCATACTCGAGCGAGCAGAGCGAGTGCGTAATGCCCTCGATGGCATCCTGGATCGGGTGGGCAAAGTCATACATCGGGAAGATGCACCACTTGGTGCCCTGACGGTGGTGCTCGATATAGCGGATGCGGTAGAGCACGGGGTCGCGCATATTGAAGTTGCCGCTGGCAAGATCGATCTTTGCGCGCAGCGTGTAGCGCCCCTCTTCAAATTCGCCGTTCCTCATGCGCTGGAACAGGTCAAGGCTCTCTTCAATGGGTCTGTCGCGCCACGGGCTGACGGCGGGACGGTTGGTGTCACCGCGGTACTCGCGGAACTGCTCCGGCGTAAGCTCGCAGACATAGGCAAGACCCTTCTTTATAAGCTCGATAGCGTAGCCGTAGGTCTGCTCAAAATAATCCGAACCGTAGAAAAACCGGTCGCCCCAGTCAAATCCCAGCCAATGGATGTCCTCCTTTATCGCGTCGACAAATTCGGTGTCCTCCTTGGCGGGGTTGGTATCGTCCATGCGGAGGTTGCATATACCGCCGAAGCGCTCGGCAGTACCGAAGTCAATGGTCAAAGCCTTGCAGTGGCCTATATGCAGATAACCGTTGGGCTCGGGCGGGAAACGCGTGTGGATCTGCATCCCGTAACAGCGGTGCCCCTCGGAAAGATCCTCCTGTACAAATGCGTCGATAAAGTTTCTGGCAGCTTCTTCCATGTCCTCATCTCTCCTATGCTAATATTTCTCGAATATTATAAACGATTGCTCTGGTAATTACAATAAAAATGTGGTAGACTAACTATGAAAATTGACGGAAGCGGGTGACGGCGGGTGTCGGAGAGCTTTGACATTATAATAATCGGCGGCGGTATCGCGGGCACCTCGGCGGCGCTGACGGCGATGAACCGCGGGAAACGCACTGCGGTGATAGCAAATCCCATGGAGTCGGAGAGCTTGTATAAGGCGGAGAAAATAACGAATTATCCGGGACTTGCCGGGCTCAGCGGACGGGAAATGTCCGAACTGCTGCGCCGCCAGTTGGTGGGCAGCGGCGCAAAGCTCATCCGCGGGCGCGCACTGAACGTTATGGACATGGGCGGCTGCTTCGGCGTTGCGGTCGGGAACGATTTCTATGAGGCAAAAGCGGTCATCCTTGCCCTCGGCATTACGCGGGAAAAGCTCTATCCGGGCGAGGCGGAGTTCCTTGGCCGCGGCGTGAGCTACTGCGCGACCTGTGATGGGATGCTCTATAGGGGCAAGACCGTTGCGCTCATCGGCAATAACCGCGAAGCGTATGACGACGCGGACTTTCTGCGCGGCATCGGCTGCAATGTGCTGCACTTCAGGGATAACCTGCGCTATGAGATACGCGGCGGCATGAAAGCGGACACGCTCATCGCGGGCGGGCAGGAGCACCCGGTAGACGGCGTGTTTATAATCAAGGACAGCATTTCCGTCTCCAAGCTGATAGACGGGCTGGAATATGAAAACGGCGCGATCGTCACGAAGCGTGATATGAGCACGTCGATCCCCGGCGTCTTTGCCTGCGGCGACTGTACCGGAAAGCCCTATCAGCTCGCAAAGGCTGCGGGCGAGGGGAACATCGCGGCACTCTCGGCGTGCGAGTACGTTAAGGAAAATAAGTAAAAAAAGTATAAAGGAGAAATAAAAATGGCTATTGCACATCTGAATGAGAATAATTTCGATACCGAAACCAGTCAGGGCACCTGCCTTGTGGACTTCTGGGCGACATGGTGCGGCCCCTGCCGCATGCAGGCGCCGGTGCTTGAGAAGCTGGATGCGGAGCTTCAGGGCAGCGTCAAGATATGCAAGGTGGATGTGGACGAGAACCCCGGCCTTGCGCAGCGCTTCGGCGTGAGCAGCATCCCGACGCTCGTCGTCATCCGTGACGGCAAGGCGGTAAAAGGCGTCGTCGGCCTGCATAACCTTGAGCAGCTCAAGGCTCTGCTCGCGTAAACAAAACAAAATACTTTGCGCAGCAGGTGTTGACAAATCCGGCTGCCTGCGCTAAAATCATTCCATTGCTGTGACAGGCAGGAGTACGCGGTGTGCGGATCTCAGAGAGGGAGCGGTTGGTGAAAGCTCCTGTGAAGCGCTGCGGAAGGTCGGCCTTGAGCATCCCGGGTGAAGGGTGACTGTGTAGTCCGGGCGTGGCTTTCGCGTTAAGGAAGGCATGAGTGCCGCAGTATGCGGAATTCAGGTGGTACCGCGGTAATTTATCGCCCTGAAGCTATATGCTTCAGGGCGTTTTTCTATGTGAGAGGAGAGCAGAGAATGAAAGAACTTCCGAAAGTGTACGACCCTAAATCGGTCGAGAAAAAGGTCTATGAGATGTGGATGGACGGGCATTATTTCGAGGGCAAGATAGACCCCGATAAGAAGCCGTTCTCCATCGTTATGCCGCCCCCCAATGTCACCGGTCAGCTCCACATGGGGCATGCCCTTGATGCGACGCTTCAGGATATCCTGACCCGTTATAAGAGAATGCAGGGCTATGCCGCGCTGTGGCTGCCCGGCGTTGACCATGCCGGCATCGCGACCCAGATAAAGGTCGAAGAGGTGCTGCGCAAGGAGGAGGGAAAGACCCGCTACGATCTCGGCCGCGACAAGTTCCTTGAGCGCGTCTGGGACTGGAAGCAGAAGTACGGCGACCGTATAGTCGAGCAGCAGAAGAGCATGGGCGTCTCCTGCGACTGGAGCCGCAGCCGCTTCACGATGGACGATGTCTGCGCCAAGGCTGTGCGCGAGACCTTCTGCGACCTTTATGAGAAGGGCCTTATCTACAAGGGCAGCCGCATCATCAACTGGTGCCCGCACTGCCGCACTGCTCTGTCCGACGCCGAGGTCGAATATAAGGACATCCCCGGCTCCTTCTGGTATATCCGCTATCCGATCGAGAACTCCGACGAGGAGTTCATCATCGCGACGACCCGTCCCGAGACCATGCTGGGCGACACCGGCGTCGCAGTCAACCCCGCGGATGAGAAGTATCAGCACCTTGTCGGCAAGAACGCTATCCTCCCGCTTGTCGGGCGCAAGCTGCCCATCGTCGCGGACGACTATGTCGAGCTCGGCTTCGGTACCGGCGCCGTTAAGATGACACCCTGCCATGACCCGAACGACTATGAGGTTGGCCTGCGCCATAACCTTGAGCAGATACAGTGCATCGACGAGGACGCAAAGATCATAAACGGCGGCAAGTATAACGGCATGGACCGCTACGAGGCGAGAAAGGCCATTGTTGCCGACCTCGAAGAGCAGGGCTACCTTGTCAAGGTCGAGCCGTACAGCCATAATGTCGGCTGCTGCTACCGCTGCGGCACGGTCGTTGAGCCGCTCACGAGCCCTCAGTGGTTCGTCAAGATGGCTCCGCTTGCCAAGGAAGCGATAAACGTCGTCAAGGACGGGCGCATCAAGTTCGTGCCCGAGCGCTTCACGAAGACCTACCTCAACTGGATGGAGAACGTCCATGACTGGTGCATCTCCCGTCAGCTCTGGTGGGGTCATCAGATACCCGCGTGGTACTGTGCCGACTGCGGCCATATCACCGTCTCCCGTGAGGACGCGACCGAGTGCGAGTGCTGCCACAGCAGGAACATCACCCGCGATGAGGACGTGCTCGACACATGGTTCAGCTCTGCGCTCTGGCCGTTCTCCACGATGGGCTGGCCGGAAAAGACCGCCGACCTCAACTATTGGTACCCCACGAGCGTCATGGTCACGGGCTATGATATCATCTTCTTCTGGGTCGCGAGAATGATCTTCTCCGGCATGGAGCAGATGAAGGAGGAGCCGTTCAAGACCGTCTTTATTCACGGCCTTGTGCGCGACAGTCAGGGACGCAAGATGTCCAAGTCCCTCGGCAACGGCATCGATCCGCTCGAAATGGTCGAGACCTACGGCGCGGACGCGCTGCGCTTCAACCTCATCACCGGCAACTCTCCCGGAAACGACATGCGCTTCTACGTTGAGAAGTGCGAAGCCATGCGCAACTTCTGCAACAAGCTCTGGAACGCATCGCGCTTTGTGATGATGAACCTCACCATCGACCGCAACGAGCTGCCCGAAAAGCTTGAGATCGAGGATAAGTGGATCCTCTCCAAGCTCAACAGCGTTATCCGTGAGGTCTGCGACAATATGGATAACTACGAGCTGGGCGTCGCCGCCGGCAAGATATACGACTTCATCTGGGACAGCTACTGCGACTGGTATATCGAGCTGACCAAGCCCCGCCTCAACGGCGAGGACGAGGAGTCCAAGATCGCAGCGCAGAAAGTGCTGCTCTACGTGCTGACCGAGATACTCAAGCTTGTCCACCCGTTCATGCCGTTCATCTCCGAGGAGATATGGCAGGCGCTGCCGCACGAGGGCGAGGCGCTGATGGTCGCGCGCTATCCCGAGTACAGCGAAAAGCTGAGCTTCCCCGAGGATGAGCATAACTTCGAGATGGTCATGGCCGCTATCAAGGCAGTCCGTGCCCGCCGCAGCGAGATGAACGTGCCCCCGTCCAGAAAGGCGCACCTCATCATCGCCACCGATAAGAAGGCAGCCTTCGAGGCAGGACGCAGCTACATCTGCAAGCTTGCCTACGCAAGCAATATAAGCGTGCAGGACGCTGCCCCCGAGAGCTCCGACGGTATGGTCTCCGTCGTCACCGACAATGCACGTATGTTCATGCCGATGGCAGAGCTTGTCGACCTCGAGAAAGAGAAGGCGCGCATCCTCAAGGAGCTTGCCAATGCCGAAAAGCAGCTTGAGGGCCAGATAGCAAAGCTCGCAAACGAGAAGTTTATCTCCCGCGCGCCGGAGAACGTCGTCAACATGGAGCGCGACAAGAAGGCAAAGCTCGAAGCGCTGATTGAAAACCTCAAGCTCAGCCTTGAGCACCTCGGCAAATAAATCCGTGTTCCGCTGACAGGCTTCGACCGTAATTGCATATATAAAGTTATACAATGACACCGCATAGCGATATGCGGTGTCATTTTTTGTTTAAGGGAGAGAAAGGTAATGAACATAAGCACGGCTTTCAGCGCGGGACGGCTCACGGTGTATCTCACCGGAGAGCTCGATCACCACGCCGCGCGCTGCGCGATACACACCATTGACGAGCTGCTTGACGAATACCTGCCGCGCGACTGCGCATTGGACATGTCGGGGCTGAGCTTCATGGACTCCTCCGGGATCGCGGTGATAATCCGGGTGAGCAGAAGAATGAAGAACCTCGGCGGCAGGGCGTGGATCGAAAACCCTGCGCGCCAGCCGCAAAGGGTGATAGATGCCTCGGGGATAGACCGGCTCGTCCCGGTCGCGCTGGGGCGCTGAAGAGGAGAGGAAAGACGATGAACGAGACAAACTACATAAAGCTTGAGTTTCCGAGCAGAAGCAGCAACGAGGGCTTTGCCCGCGCCGCGGCAGCAGCATTTGCGGCGCAGCTTGACCCGAACATGGAGGAGCTGGGAGATATCCGCACAGCCGTATCCGAGGCGGTGACGAACGCCATCGTCCACGCCTATCCCGATACGATAGGCCGCGTCAGCATGCGCCTGCGCATACTCGGCGGCAGTACGCTCGAGATATCCGTGCGCGACTGGGGGCGCGGCATTGAAAATGTCGATAAGGCGATGGAGCCGCTCTACAGCACCGGCGGCGAGGACAGAAGCGGCATGGGCTTTACGATAATGGGCAGCTTCATGGACAAGCTCCGTGTGCGCTCTACTCCCGGCAAGGGCACGACCGTCACTATGCAGAAATACATATGCCCCCGGATGAGCCAGCGATGAGCGGGGATATCTACGACGCGATACGCCTTGCAAAGCAGGGCGACCGTGACGCGGCGGAGCGGCTGGTCGAGGAGAATTCCGGACTTATCTGGAGCGTCGCGCGCCGGTTCTTCGGACGCGGCGTTGACCCGGACGATCTTTACCAGCTCGGCTGCGTCGGCTTTCTGAAAGCGATAGACGGCTTTGACGAGGGCTACGGCACACGCTTTTCCACCTACGCCGTGCCGAAGATATCCGGCGAGATACGCCGCTTTCTGCGCGATGACGGAACGGTAAAGGTGAGCCGCGGAATCAAGGAGCAGGCCGCGAAGATACGTCAGGCGCGTATAAAGCTTGAACAGCGCATAGGACGTGAGCCGACGATGTCTGAGCTTTCGCGCGAGACGGGCATAGCGCCCGAGGACATTGCCTTTGCCGAGACGGCGACGGGGCCCGCCGACAGCATCCAGCGGGAGACGGGGGAGGACGGCTTCACGCTTGAGCTTGTCCTCGGCGACTACGGCGCGGAGGACAAGCTTGTTGAATATGTTGCGCTGCGCGCGGCGATCGAAACGCTGCCGGAGCGCGAGCGGCAGGTGATAGCTCTGCGCTTTTACCATGGCATGACACAGCAGAACTGCGCAAAGGTCATGCATGTCTCGCAGGTGCAGATATCCCGGCTTGAGCGCCGCGCAGTGGAGCTCCTGCGTGAAAAGCTCGAATAGGCAAATAGGCTATGATCTGAAAAGACCGGAGGGAATTATTCCCACCGGTCTTTTCGAATGGTTCTTTGGCGAGCTGTTAAAAAATAACATTCATGTCGACGATACCGCGTATGCCGTTGACGGTGCCTTTTTCAGTAAACTGCCATATATCGTAGCGCCCGCTGAAGTTCGGCAGACGTCCGCCGCGGGTGTAGTTTGCAAGCCATATCATGTGCGGCTCTATCGAATTGTAAGCGACGTGCTCCTCAAAGAAGTATAGCCCGGAATAGACTCCCGTCCTGTATCCTGCGTCTCTGATGCGCTTGCAGAAAGCGGCGATTATCTCGTCGCGCGCAGCCTTGCTTAGCCTGTCGCAGCGCCCCTTGGGATAGTCGCCCGACTGCTCGATATCGAAGAATATCGGGTACTCGAGCTCCGTTCCGTTGAGGCAGCTCAGGACAAAGTTTGCCTCATCCACGGCCTCCTTGGCTGTCACGGCTGTCGAGTAAAAATATACGCCAAGGTCGATCCCGGCCTTTTTCGCGTTGCGCAGGTTCTGAGCAAAGCAGGAGTCGGGATAGATGAGTCCCGTCTCCCAGCCGCGGCCGCCGGCGCGGAGTATCGCAAAGTCAATGCCCTGCGCCTTTACCGCCGGCCAGTTGATGCCCTTGTTGTAAAAGGATACGTCAATGCCTAGGGCGCTTGCCTTTGCCCCGTCCTGGCCAAAGTAGTAAAGCTTGCCGTCGACCTGCTGCAAGCCCGTGCGCATCCTGCCGAAAGCGTCGTAGTTATATAGCTTGCCGTCCTCCTCTATCCAGCCGCGCTCAAGGGAATAGACCGGCTCAGGCGTCGGCTGCGGCGTCTGCACAGGGGGCGTGGGCTGAACCTCGGAGGAGGGGAGCACAGCGGCTTCCTGGTCGGCGGGTGCGTCGAATGCAGACGCAGCCACGGCCGGCGCAGACTCCGTGCGCTGCGCGGAATAGTAGCGCAGACGGGGGAGGAGTATCAGCCCCGCAATTATAACTGAAAGGCAGGGCAGGAGGATAACAAGAATGCGCTCAGTCTTCGGCTCGTTCATCTTCTCCCACAGCCGCCTGAAGAAATTTCTCATACTGTAAAATCGTCTCCGGAATGGAATATGTACCGTTACATAGTACTATCACGCGGGGCAAATGTCAAACAATATGGGCGTGGCGGCGCGGATAAATGTCGGGGCAATCGTCATTTAGCCCATTGAATGTGGGGCGCGCTTGTGATAAAATCGGACACATGATGACTGATTTTGAAAAGAACTACATAGAAGCGCGCAAAGCCGTTGTGCGCGGTGATTTCCAGAACCTGAACCCCATGCAGCAGGAGGCCGTTTTAGCGACTGAGGGGCCGCTGCTGATACTCGCGGGGGCAGGCAGCGGAAAGACCACCGTGCTCATAAACCGCATTGCGAATCTTCTGCGTTACGGCAGAGCCGGTGACAGCGACGAGATACCTGAGGATGCTGACGAGGAGCAGCTTGAGATCCTCAGAGCAGGGGGCGACAGAGCCCGCCGTCTCGCCGCGCTCGACCCGGTCGACCCATGGCGCATCCTTGCAATAACCTTTACGAACAAGGCGGCCGACGAACTCAAGGCGCGCCTTGAAAGTATGCTCGGCGAACAGGCGCAGGATATCTGGGCCTGCACGTTCCATTCCGCCTGTGTGCGCATCCTGCGCCGCGGTGCGGAGCGGCTGGGCTATACAAGCAGCTTCACGATCTATGATACCGCCGACAGCCTGAGTCTTCTCAAGCACATTATCAAGGACATGGAGCTTGACGATAAGATGTACGCTGCGAAGTCCGTTATCGGCGAGATAAGCCGTGCGAAGGACAGCTGCATATCCGCCGAGGAGTACCGCAAGAACGCTGAGCTTTCGGGCGACCTGCGCCGCAGGACGATCGGACGCATATATGCGGAGTATTCCCGCCGCTGCTTCTCTGCCAACGCCATGGATTTTGACGACCTTATTTACAACACTGTCAAGCTCCTTGACACAAACGACGATATACGCGATTATTGGCAGCGCCGCTTCAGATACGTGCTCATCGACGAATATCAGGATACGAATAATCTCCAGTTCCGGCTCGCGGAGCTGCTGTCCGGCGGCTGGGGGAATATCTGCGTTGTCGGCGATGACGACCAGAGTATATACAAATTCCGCGGCGCGACGATCGAGAACATCCTCAGCTTTGAGAGCCAGCACAAGCACTGCCGCACCATCCGCCTTGAGCAGAACTACCGCAGCACCGGGCATATCCTCGGCGCGGCAAACGCCGTCATCAGCCATAACGAGCAGCGCAAGGGCAAAAACCTCTGGACTGACCGCGGCGACGGCGACCTTGTTGAACTCTTCACCGCAGATAACGAGCATGCCGAGGCGCAGTTCGTCGTCTCAACGATCATGGGCAGCTACGGCCGCGGCGCGAACTGGCGCGACCATGCCGTGCTCTACCGCATGAACGCGCAGTCAAACCAGCTTGAGTACGCTCTCAAGCGCAACAGCATCCCTTACCGCGTCGTCGGCGGTACGCGCTTCTTTGACCGCGCTGAGGTCAAGGATATGCTCGCGTACCTGAGCGTCATTGCCTCCCCGGCGGACGATCTGCGTATTTCGAGGATCATCAACGTACCCGCAAGGGGCATCGGCGCAAAGTCTATCGACACCGTACGCGAGCTTGCGCAGGCAAATGGCTGCCCGATGTTTGAAATTCTCGACAAGGCGGACAATTACCCCGAGCTCCAGCGCTCTGCAATAAAGCTCAGGAACTTTGCAAACCTAATAAAAGAGCTGCGCGAGTATGCAAAGACGGCCACGCCCGACGCGCTGTATGACGAGCTGCTTGCAAGGACCGGCTACATCCTCGCACTTGAGGCCAAGGGCACGGTCGATGATATTGCCCGCGTCGAGAACGTGCGTGAGCTTAAAACGAGCATCATTGACTACATGAAGGAGTCCGGGGACAATACCCTTGAGGGCTACCTTGCAAATGTCGCGCTCTATACGGATATGGACAGCTACGACCCGGACGCTGACTGCGTCATACTCATGACCATGCACAGCGCCAAGGGGCTTGAGTTCCCGACGGTCTTTGTCGTCGGCATGGAGGATGGCATTTTCCCGAGTATGCGGGCGATCGGCGAAGGGGACGAAATGGAGGAGGAGCGCCGCCTTTGCTATGTGGCTATCACCCGCGCAAAGGAAAGGCTCTACCTCACCTGCGCGCGCCAGCGTATGATCTTCGGCCGCACAACGATGAACAAACTCTCCCGCTTCGTCTCCGAGATACCGGAGGAGCATCTGCATAAGAACACACCCTCCCACGAAAAGCGTGAAAAGACGTGGGAGGAGCGCAAGGCGCAGCACCGCCCGCGCTTCAAGGACAAGGGGCTGAGCTTTGCGGCCTCCGCGCCCGAGACGCCGAAGCCGGAGAATACCGACACCTTTGCCCTTGGCGACAGCGTCAAGCATAAGGCTTTCGGCAGCGGTGTTATCACAAAGATGTCGCCTATGGGCGGGGACTATCTGATAGAGATAAACTTTGAGAGCGTAGGCGTGAAGAAGCTTATGCTGCGCGCCGCGGCTCAGTACATGACCAAAGAATAGAAAGCCGGTGCATGAAATGAGAGAGCTTTCAGCGGAGATCATCCGCGGCGAGGTCAGCCGCCTGTGCAGGGAGGCGAATCTGCGCCTGCCTGACGATATCAGCTGCGCACTGCGTGAGGCGCAGCGTACCGAGCCGTGGCCGGTGGCCAAGGACACTCTCGGCGTGCTGTGCGATAATATGTGTGCGGCAAAAGAGAGCGGCCTCCCGGTCTGTCAGGACACGGGCATGGCCTGCGTGTTCCTTGAAATAGGACAGGACGTGCATATAACGGGCGACCTGTACGGAGCAATAAACGCGGGCGTTGCCGACGGCTACGTGGAGGGCTATCTGCGCAAGAGCGTGGTCGCCGACCCGCTGCGCCGTGTGAACCGCACGGATATCCTCGCGACGATCGACCTGATGAACGCCGCGAGCGTGCTCGCTCTCGCGCTGTGCTGCGCGGTCAGACTGACACTTCAGAGGTGATATAATGGCTTATTCCTACTGTCACGGCGGAGATATAGAAACTTTTGTGAGCGAATTCGGTGCGCAGCCGATCGACCTTTCCGCAAATATCAATCCGTTCGGCGTACCTGAGGCGGTCCGTGCGGCAATGCACAGGGCTGTGGATGAATGTGCGCATTACCCCGACCCGTTCTGCCGCGCGGCGCGGCAGGCTGTTGCGGAAGCGGAGGGGATTCCGGCGGATATGGTTTACTGCGGAAACGGCGCGGCGGATGTGCTCGACCGGCTCGCGGCAGTGCTCAGGCCGAAGCGTGTTCTGCTCACAGCGCCGACCTTCGCGGAATACGAAAGAACGCTCACAGGCGCGGAAATCGACTTTCATATGCTCCGCGAGAGCGAGGATTTTGCGGTCACGGAGCGGCTGCTCTCTGATATTTCGTCTAAATATGACGCGGTCTATCTGTGCAATCCCAACAATCCGACCGGACGCACGGTGCAGCCGGAACTGATGCGCAGAATAGTTCAAAAATGTGCAGAAAACAGTGTTTATCTGATCGCAGACGAATGCTTTAATGACTTTCTGCTCGATGCAGAGCAGCATTCCCTCTCCGGACTGCTCGAAGCATTTCCCTGTCTCATCCTGCTCCGCGCCTACACGAAAATGTTCGCCGTCCCGGGCGTGCGGTTCGGCTGGTGCATGACCGCAGACAGGACGGTCATCGACGGACTTTACCGCGCCGGGCAGCCGTGGAACGTGTCGGTCATCGCGCAGGCGTGCGCGGAGGCCGCTGCGAAGCAGAACGGCTGGCGTGAGCAGACGGCACGCCGCATCGCGGAGGAACGCGCGTATCTCATGGACGGTCTGCACTCGTGCGGCGTCAGGGTCTATCCGGGTGAGGCGAACTTTCTGCTTTTTCACTCTTCGGACGAAAAACTCGATGAAAAACTGCGAAAACAGGGTATCATGATACGAAACTGCTCAAATTACCGCGGACTCGGTCCAGGCTTTTACCGGACGGCGGTCAAAACGAGAGACGCGAGCGAAAAACTGCTGCACGCTCTGCGGCAGATACAGGAAATATAGGGAAGGACGGATGTCATGGCAAAACTCATCATGGTTCAGGGCACGTGCTCGAACGCCGGGAAAAGCCTGCTTTGCGCGGCGCTGTGCCGTATTTTCAGACAGGACGGCTACCGGGTCGCGCCGTTCAAGTCGCAGAACATGGCGCTCAACTCGTTCATCACGGCAGACGGCAGGGAAATGGGCCGTGCACAGGTCGTTCAGGCCGAGGCGGCAGGCATCGCGCCCGATGTGCGCATGAACCCGATCCTGCTCAAGCCGACGAGCGACGTCGGCTCACAGGTGATCATCATGGGCGAGGCGCACGGAAATCGCACGGCGCGCGAATACTGGGGACACAAAAAGGCGCTCCTGCCGGTTATTAAGGAGGCGTTCGACAGCCTCGCCGCCGAGAACGACATCATTGTCATCGAGGGCGCCGGCAGCCCGGCCGAGATCAATCTCAAGCAGGACGACATCGTGAACATGGGACTTGCGAAGCTCGTGGACGCACCGGTGCTGCTCGTCGGGGACATCGACCGCGGCGGCGTGTTCGCCTCGCTCTACGGCACGGTCAAGCTGCTGGATGAGGACGAGCAGGCGCGCATCCGCGGCCTTGTCATCAACAAATTCCGCGGCGACGTGGAAATCCTCCGGCCGGGTCTGACACAGCTCGAGGAGCTGACCGGCAAGCCGGTCGTGGGCGTTGTGCCGTACGGACGGTTCGACATCGACGATGAGGACAGCCTTTCCGAGCGTCTGGAAACGAAAAGCGCACCTGCGCTCGTGAATATTGCGGTGGTCAAGCTGCCGCGGCTGTCCAATTTTACCGATTTTTCCGCACTTTCGCGTGTTCCGGGCGTTGGTGTCCGCTATGCGGACCGTCCGGCGCAGCTGGAGGGCGCGGACCTCATCATCCTGCCCGGCACCAAGTCCACGATCGCGGATCTCCGCTGGCTGCGCGAGAGCGGCATGGAGGCGGCGCTGCTCAAGGCGCACGCGGCAGGAACGCCGGTTTTCGGCATCTGCGGCGGCTATCAGATGATGGGGCGGACGGTGTCCGACCCCGAAAACACCGAGGGCGGCGGCAGTCTGCGCGGCATCGGTCTGCTTCCGGTCGAGACTGTGTTCCGCACAGCAAAGACCACGGTTCAGACGCACGGTACTGTCGCAGACACTGCGGGCGTGCTGCACGGCCTGTCCGGACTTGCGGTCGAGGGCTATGAGATCCACATGGGCGAGACCGTGCGCGACGCGGACGCGCAGCCGTTTGTCACGCTGAAGCACGGCGAACACGAAGTACCGGACGGCTGCGTGACGGAAAACGCCTGCGGCACCTACCTGCACGGCGTGTTTGACGCACCGGAGGCCGCGCAGCGGCTTGCGCAGGCGCTCGCAGACCGGAAGGGCGTGACGCTCGAGGGCGCGGCGGAGGACCCGGCAGTCTACCGGGAGCGGCAGTATGACCTGCTCGCGGCTACCGTGCGGCGCAGTCTGGATATGCAGCGGATCTACGACATTATGGAGGGAAAAGCATGAAAACCAGCGGACTGGTCCATCTGTACTGCGGCGACGGCAAGGGCAAAACGACGGCGGCCGTCGGCCTTGCGGTGCGCCACGCCGGACACGGCGGAAAGGTTGTTTTTGCGCAGTTTCTCAAGGACGGCTCATCGGGGGAGTGCCGCGTTCTCGCGAAGCTCGGCGTGACCGTGCTCGCGGCGAATCCGGCCGGCAAGTTCACCTTCCGCATGACGGACGAGGAGAAGGCGGAGACCGCCGCCGCGCTCGTCCGCACGTTCGATGCCGCGGCCGGCTATGCGGTGCGCGAGGGCGCGACGCTGCTCGTGCTCGACGAGGTGTGCGCGGCAGTAAACGGCGGCTTTCTGCCCGAAAAGACGGTGACGGACTTTCTCGAAAACCGTCCGGACATGCTCGAGGTCGTACTCACAGGCCGCAGCCCGTCGGCGGGACTGACGGCGCACGCGGATTATATCACGGAAATGCAGAAACGGCGGCACCCCTATGAAAAGGGCGTCGCCGCACGGGAGGGGATTGAATTTTGAACGGATACATGAAGCCGCAGGATATTGAAAAGCGCTCGTTCGAGATCATCACGGAGGAGCTGGGCGCGCGCACGTTTCCGGTCGGCATCGCCGAGGTCGTCAAGCGCGTCATCCACACGACGGCGGATTTCGATTATGCGGATAATCTCGCGTTTTCGCCGGACGTGATCGAGCAGGCCAAGGCCGCCCTGTGCAACGGCGCGACCATTGTCACGGATACGAACATGGCGCTCTCGGGCATCAGCAAGCCGTCGCTCACGAAGCTCGGCGCGAAGGCGCTCTGCCTCATGGCGGACCCGGACATCGCGCGCGAGGCAAAGGAGCGCGGCGTGACGCGGGCGGTGGTTTCGATGGAGCACGCCGCCAGACTGGACGGGCCGCTGATCTTCGCGGTCGGCAACGCGCCGACAGCGCTCATCCGACTGCACGAGCTGATCGGGAAGGACGAGGTGAAGCCGGCGCTCGTCATCGGCGTGCCGGTAGGTTTTGTCAACGTTGTCGAGGCGAAGGAGCTGTTTATCGGCGGAAAAACGCCGTATATCATTGCGCGGGGGCGCAAGGGCGGCTCGAATGTCGCGGCGGCGATCGTCAATGCGCTGCTGTACCAGCTGATCCGCCGGGAGGGCTTTTAAGGCTGCCGTTTGGCAGCCTTTTTACTTTATACCCCTCAGCAGAGGGTAAGCCTTTCCGCCGATACAGCGGCGCGCCGCTGGAGGCGACTTTACGCCCTCGGAGGGCGTGGTCATTGGCCGCCTTCGGCGGCAGGGGATGCCGGGGTCTCCCGGCAGAGACAAAAGGGGCAGGGACACCAAGGTTTCCCTGCCCCTCTTGACTCCCCAACCTTTCCTTTGGACGCGACTCCCTCCGGTCGCGCGTCTAAAAACGAGGGGCCCACAGGGGCGTCTGGTGCTCCAAGGTATCATCCTTGATTGAAGCAGAGCTTTTCGCAGCGCTAATCCAACGCCCTGCACTGTCTGGCCGCGCACTGTTGTGCGCGGCGGATAACGCAAGGGAAATTCAGGGTCTTACAGCGTCCCAAAATCTGTTCGACGCACGGAACCGAGCCCCCGTAACCCCCGTTTAGCCGCGAATGCTTCGCTGAGCGGCTCGAAGGAGGGTTTGGGGGAGTCAAGAGGGGGAAAGGGAACCATACGGTGCCCTTTTCCCCTTTTGCCCCCGCCGCCGGGCGGCGGCCAATGTGCACGCTCACCCTGAGCGTAAATCTCGCCTCCAGCGGTACGCCGCTGTATCGGCGAAAGCTCCGCCGTCAGCAGACGGTAAACCCGTGAAGTCTCTCAGCCTTCCTTATGGAAGAAATCGTAGATTTCTTTGGCCGTGTTCCGCGGGACAATTCTGGCAAGCTCGTTCTCCTCCGCATGGCGGATATTCTCCACGCTGCCGAAGTGCTTCAGCAGCTCCGTGCGGCGCTTGTCGCCCACTCCGGGTATCCGGTCGAGCGTCGAGCCGCGCACACGCTTTCCGCCGAGCTTTCGGTTGTACTCGATGGCGAAGCGGTGCACCTCCTCCTGCATCCGGCCGACAAGCGCGAACAGCGCAGGCGTTGCCGAAATGCCGAACTCGCGCCCGTCCGGCGCGATGAGCGCACGGGTGCGGTGATGGTCGTCCTTGACCATGCCGAAGCACGGCACCGACAGCCCGAACGAGTCGAGCACCTCCTTGCAGATGCGCACGTGACCCAGACCGCCGTCGATCATGAAGGCGTTCGGCAGCGGCACGAATTTCTCGTCCCCGTCCGCATAGCGCTGCACGCGGCGCGTCAGCATCTCGCGCATGGACGCATAGTCGTCCTGCCCGTTCGCGGCGCAGGCGATCCTGAACTTGCGGTAGTCGGACTTCTTCGGCTGTCCCTCGACGAAAACGATCATCGAGCCGACCGTGTCCTGTCCGGCGAAGTTGGAAATATCGTAGGCCTCGAGCCGCAGCGGCAGCGCCGCCATGCCGGTCACGCTCTGGAGCAGCTCGAGCGACTTATGACGGCGTTCGGACTGCTTTTCGCGCCGCTCGATCTCCTCATAGGCGTTCTTCTCCGCGAGCCGGGTCAGCACGCGCCGCTCGCCTCTCTGCGGTACGGCCAGCTCTGCCTTTCGTCCGGCGAGCGAGGACAGGTACTCCCCTGCCGCGTCCGCGTCCTCGATCTCATGCGAGAGCAGGACGGTCTTCGGCGCGGCGCCGCGCTGGGCGTAATACTGCTTGACGAAGGCGGACAGCACCTCGGCCGGGTCGCCCCCGGTCAGGTGGAACAGCGTGTACTCCTTGCTTTGCAGCGAGCCGCCGCCGTAATGCAGCACGCACACGCACGCCCGGGTCTGTCCCTGCACGAACGCGATCGCGTCCAGCTCGGCGAACGCCCCGGCGACCACATGCTGCCGCGTGCCGAGCTTCTGGATGGCGCGCAGACGGTCGCGAAGGTCGGCCGCTCGCTCGAACTGCAATTCCTCCGCCGCCTCGTTCATCTTCTCGGTCAACTCGCGCTCGAGCTGCTTCGCGCCGCCCTCGAAGATGGACGCCGCCTGTAAAATGAGCGCGCGGTACTCCTCGGCGCTGACCCTGCCCGTGCAGGGCGCGCAGCACCGGCCGAGATGCTGGTTCAGGCATGGCCTGTCCTTTCCGATGTCGCGCGGAAAGACGCGCGAGCAGGTCGCGAGATGCAGCGCCTCGCTGATCGTGTCGATGGCGCTGAAGGCGGCCTTTCTGCCCATGTACGGACCGAAATACCGCGCGCCGTCCTCCGCAGGCCGGGAAACGACCGTGAAGCGCGGATAGTCCTGCGTCGTGTCCAGCCGGATATAAGGATAGCCCTTGTCGTCCTTCAGCAGAATGTTGTACTTGGGCTGATATTTTTTTATCATCGAATTTTCGAGCACGAGCGCCTCAAACTCGCTCTCGGTGACGATGATGTCGAAGGTGTCGATATGGCTGACGAGCTGGCGCGTTTTGGCATTCAGGCGCTCGGGCGGCTGAAAATAGTTCGCCACACGGTTGCGCAGCAGCTTGGCCTTGCCGACGTAGATGACCCTGCCGGTCTTGTCCTTGTGCATATATACGCCCGGCTGCATGGGGAGCCGGCGCACGCGCTCTTTCAGCTGTTCTCTTGTCATGGCAGGCCGTTCCTCCCTCGCGGTTTTCGTCCTGTTTCGATAAAAAAGCACCGACCTAAAACAAAAGATCGGTGCTCATTCAGGATGCGATAACTTAGTCAGTAAAATTGGACGTGATCAGCTCGACCAGTGCAGCAACAGCCTCTTCTTCATCCGGGCCGTCTGCGATCAGGTTGATGGTCGTGCCCTTGGTGATGCCAAGGGAGAGAATGCCGAGCAGGCTCTTCGCGTTGACACGACGCTCTTCCTTCTCTACGAGGATCGTCGACTTGAACTCGTTAGCTTTCTGAATAAAAAAAGTTGCCGGACGGGCATATAAGCCTACCTGATTGGTAACCTGTACCTCTTTTGAATACATAATCTGCATCGCTCCTATTTCTTCAAATCCGTTATATATAGTCTATCTCTTTTTCCGGAGTTCGTCAAGGAGAATTTCTCTCCGGCATGTTTGTTTTTTGAATGAATTTTTTCCTGCAAAACCCGGTTTTATCGGTCATATTGCTGTGATTGCTTAAAATAGTTTACCAAAACGCAGTAAAGGCCGCGGTTTTGTTCAGCATTTTTCATAGAAAACCAAGGAGATTTTCCCATGAATTAAAGCATCTTTACTTTATTGCAGGCTCTACCCAGCCGAGTGCTTTCCCCCTCGCCGATACAGCGGCGCAGCCGGTGGAGGCGACTTTACGCCCTCGGAGGGCGTGTGCCTTTGCCGCCGCCCGGCGGCCGGGGAAGGCCGTCCCCACGGCCGGGGGCAAAAGGGGACAGGACACCAATGGTTTCCTGTCCCCTCTTGACACCCCAGACCCTCCTTTGGACGCGACTCCCTCCGGTCGCGCGTCTAAATGCGAGGGGCCCACAGGGACGTCTGGTGCTCCAAGGGTATGCTCTTGATCGAAGCGGAGCTTTTCGCAGCAGGGTGCAAGCGCCCTGCACCGTCTGGCCGCGCACTGTTATGCGCGGCGGATAACGCAAAGTAAATTCAGGGTCTTACAGCGTCCCATAAGCTCCCCGACGCACGGAACCGAGCTCCCGTCCCCCCCGTTTAGCCGCGAATGCTTCGCTGAGCGGCCAACGGAAGGTCAAAGGGGTGTCAAGAGGGGACATAGGAAACCGCAGGTGTCCTACGTCCCCTTTTGCCCCTGTCGGTGGGCACCGACAATCCCCTCGCCGTGGGCACGGCATCCCCGGTGGGGCATCACTTGAGCTCTACGATAGTAACGCCCTGCTCGCCCTCGCCATAGACGCCGCTGCGAACCGACTTGACGCGCTTGTTCTTCCGCAGGTGCTGCTGCACCGCATTTCTCAGCACGCCCGTGCCCTTGCCGTGGATGACGGTGACGGCCGGAAGTCCGGCCATGATCGCACGCGACAGGAAGTTGTCCACCTCGAACAGCGCTTCCTCCGCGCTCATGCCGCGCACATCCACCTCGCTCTCGGCACTCCGCAGATTGAGCTCCCGGCGCGGTGCGTCGCGGCGCGGCTGCATCTTCGGCTTGGGCGCCGCCTTTTTCTCCTCGACGAGACGTACCTCGTTGACCTTGACCGTCATCTTCATCGGCCCTGCCTGCACCTGCACGCTGCCGTCCCTGTCGGGCACGGCGAGCACAGTCGCGATGACGCCGCCGACGTTCAGCAGGCGAACACGGTCGCCCTTGGCCAGCGGACGGACTTCCTCCGCGTCCACGACGCGCTTCTGGATGCCCCGGCGCTGCTCGTTCTCGGTCTGGGTGATGACGCCGCGCAGAGCCGCCTTTGCGGCGGCAAGATTCTGTTCGCTCGCCTTCTTCTGCGACTGCTTCTTGAGCGTTTCCAGCTCGTCGAACACAGTCTCCGCCGTCATGCGCGCATTCTTGAGGATGTTGTCCGCCTGGCTGCGTGCACCCTCCATCATCTTATCCGCCCGTTCCTCGGCGGCATCACGCTCCGCGCGCATCCTGTCGCGCTCGGACTGGGCGGCGCTCCTCATGCGCTGCGCCTCCTCCTTCATCTTCTCGATGCGGCGGCGCTCGCGCTCAAGCTCAGCCAGAACGTCCTCAAAGCGTGCGTCCTCGGTCGAAACCTGCTCCTTCGCGCGGTCGATGATGGTCGGCTGAAGGCCGAGACGCGCCGCGATGGCGAAGGCGTTGGACTTGCCGGGGATGCCGGTGAGCAGACGGTAGGTCGGTTGGAGCGACTGTACGTCGAACTCGCACGAGGCGTTCTCCACCCCGTCGGTCGTGAGGGCGAAGGTCTTGAGCTCGGCGTAGTGCGTGGTCGCGGCGACGCACGCGCCCATCTGACGGGCGTAGCCGATGACCGCGACGGCGAGCGCCGCGCCCTCGACCGGGTCGGTACCGGCTCCCAGCTCGTCGAACAGCACAAGGTCGCCCTGACCGCAGCAGTCCATGATGGAGACGATGGTCTTCATGTGGGCAGAGAAGGTGGACAGGCTCTGCTCGATGCTCTGCTCGTCGCCGATGTCGGCGTAAACATGCTCGAACAGGCCGATCTCGGACTCCTCACTCGCCGGGATGTGCAGACCGCTCGCCGCCATGAGCGAGAGCAGGCCGAGCGTCTTGAGGGATACCGTCTTGCCGCCGGTGTTCGGGCCGGTGATGACGAGGGTGTCGTAGTCATCTCCGATGGCGATGTCGATAGCGACCGCCTTGTCCTTGTCGAGCAGCGGATGACGGGCGCGCAGCAGGCGCACGCGGCTGCCGCTCTCGAGGAGCGAGGGCGCTGCTGCATTCATCTCAAAGGAGAGCTTGGCGCGCGCGAAGATAAAATCGAGTGTCGTGAGCGCGTCGTAGTCCTGCTCGATGGCGCCCTTGTACATGGATACCTCAGCAGAGAGCGAAGCGAGGATACGCTCGATCTCGGCCTCCTCGCAACCCTCGAGCACCTTGATCTGGTTGTTGATCTCAACGACCTGCTGCGGCTCGACGAACACGGTAGCGCCGGTGGACGAGGTGTCGTGCACCAGACCCGGCACGTCGCCGCGGTGCTCAGCCTTGACCGGCACGACGAAGCGGCCGTTTCGCTGGGTGATGATGGTCTCCTGGAGGTACTTGGAGCGCTCGCCCGAGATCATGCGGTTGAGCGTCTCGCGGACCCTGCCGGAGATGCGGCGCAGCTCGCGGCGGATGGAGAGCAGCTCGGGGGACGCGCCGTCCGCGATCTCCTCCTCGGAGACAATGGCGGTGGTGATGGCCTCCTCGAGGCTGCGGTTGCCCGAGAGCAGGCCGAAGATCGGCGAGAGCGCGCTCTTTTCCTCGCTCTCCGCCTCGTAGGCAAGCGCGCGGCGCGCGGTCTGCAAAAGGCTCGCCACGCTCAGCAGCTCGCGCGGATTGAGCGTGCCGCCGCGGTCGGCGCGGATGAGGATCGCGCCGACCTCACGGATGCCGCCGAAGGACGGGCTGCCCTGCCGCACCATGCGGTCCTTCGCGTCCGTGGTCTGGCGCATCCACAGCTCCGCCTGCTCGCGGTCGTCCAGCGGCCGCAGCGCGCGGCATTTTTCCTTGGCCGCCTCCGAGGCCGCCTGCGCGGCCAGCCGCTCGAGTATTTCGTAATATTCCAGTGTTTTAAGGGATTTTTCGCCTAATCTGTTCATTTCAAATCCTCTCAATTATGATTTGGGAATTATTTCAACCTATTGCGCAGGGTTTCGTTGATGGATTACCAATATACATTCACATACCCACGCAACCCTACGACATTTCTATACGTTTACCCCATCCAAACCAGTACCGCCATGACCGCCAGCGACACGATGACAAGCACCATATTCCCGCGCCAGATGCGCAGCAGCGCCGCACCGGTCTCGCCGCTTTCCTCGGCGGTGTACTGCCACTGCTCTCTCCGACCGGGGTTCCAGAACCAGATAAAGCCGAACTCGGCGGCAATGCGCTGATAGTCCTCATTCGGCAGATTGGCCTTGCAGTCGTTCAGGAAGCACCGTCCCAGCCACAGCATATATCCGATGGCGCACAGTACACCAAGCGGCAGCACGAGCATCTTTGCGCTCGGTATGAGCCAGTACAAGGCGATTGCACAAACGTCTGTAAGAATCAGATTTCTCGTTACCTTCCACATGGAGGCTGCTTTGCGATCCATACTGCTGCTCCTTTCTGTCACCCGTTTATTGGGATAGATGAGTATTAGTGTAGAAATGCGTAGAATGTCGTAGAAGAATACACTATTATTCTAAATATTGTATATTTCTCTACGTATTTCTACGACTCTCTACGCGTTTATATACCATCACTTCATCGGCATCTGCAATGACCGATAAAACCGCAGGCTTTCGAATTCTCGTCCAAGGTGGTACTTTACATACTCCTCGGCCATGCCGCAGAACTGCTCTCTGGCGGGTCCGCTGAGTGCGAACGCATACACCTTGTTCGGCTCGGCTGTCAGCACATGAAGCATCGCCCGCAGGGTACTGTCCACAAGCTGTGCATAACCGCCGACTCTCCCCGCGCACTTTGCGTCCGCGGCTGTGCCCGCCGGGACGGAAAACCAAACCGGCCCTGCTGTTACCGCCTCGCCGCATATGCTGCACGCCTGTAAATCCGGCGCATAACCGCTCTCCGCCATCACGCGCAGCTCGAAGGCCGCCTTGACGAGTGCCGGGTCGCGCTTTTTCCGCTCGAGGGCGAGCAGCGCCGTCAGCAGAAGCCTGCACAGTGCCGGGCTCTCAAGCCCCGGGTCGCTCAGCGCCGAAGTCAGTTCGCACAGGTAGCAGGCCAGCGCGTAGCGCTCGATGTCCTCGGCAAGGACAAAGAACGAGTGCACGAGGTCGGCCTCGCGCAGGGCGTACTTCTCCCCTCTCTCCGCGAGGATAAACTCAGAAAAGCAGAGCTGCCGCGCCGCCGGATTTGTCTTTTTGCCGCGCCGCGCGTTCTTACAGAGGATTTCCACCCTGCGGCCGTCCTCCGCGAGCACGGTCAGATACCTGTCCCAGTCTCCGAAGTCTACCTCGCGCAGCACGAGCGCGCGCAGCTTCACCTCGGCCACGGGTTACTGCTCCTCGTAGCCGAAGTTGCGCATCTGATACTGGTTGTTGCGCCAGCCCTCCTTGACCTTGACCCACAGCTCGAGATAGACCTTCGCGTCGAGCATGCGCTCGATGTCGCCGCGCGCCTGCTTGCCGATCTCGCGCAGCATCGCGCCCTGCTTGCCGATGATGATGCCCTTGTGGCTCGCCTTTTCGCAGTAAATAACCGCGTTGATCTCGACGAGACCGTCCTCGCGCTCGTGCCAGCGCTCGATGCCGACAGCCACGCCGTGCGGTACCTCGCGGTCGAGCAGACGGAGCATCTTCTCGCGGATGATCTCCGCGACGAGCTGTCGCTCCGGCTGGTCGGAGACCATATCCTCCGGGAACAGCTGCGGGCCCTCGATGGCGTACTTCGAAAGCTCGCCCAGCAGGTCGTCCAGACCCTCGCCCGTGCGCGCGGAGATGGGCACGACCGCCTCGAACTCGTGCGCTGCGGCGTAGGTCGCGATGACGTTCAGCAGCTCCTCCTTCTTGACCGTGTCGATCTTGTTGATGACGAGGACAGCGGGCATATGATGCGCCTTGATCTGCGCGATCAGGCTCTCCTCGGCCGGACCGATGTTCGCGATCGGCTCGACCACCAGCATCGCCGCGTCCACCTCGGAGACCGTGTCGGTCACGACCTTGCACATATAGTCGCCCAGCTGTGTGCGCGGCTTGTGCAGACCCGGCGTGTCCAGAAAGACGTACTGCGTGCCGTTTTTGTTCAAAAGACCCGTGATGCGCGTGCGCGTGGTCTGCGGCTTGCTCGAAACGATGGCCACCTTCTGGCCGACGAGCTTGTTGGTGAGCGTGCTCTTGCCCACGTTCGGGCGGCCGACGACAGAGACGACCGCAGTCTTGGTTATTTTCATGAAAATATCTCCTAAAGAATTAAACTTTTATCTTCTGCACAGATGTGCGTCCTTTTCTCTTTTACCCTCAGCAAAGGGTTTATCTCCGCCGAT
>OIWM01000888.1_pt1 | contig 33246 bp, 33 predicted proteins | sample 1587451 | NCBI WGS metagenome assembly OIWM01 (sample SAMEA3888907, study PRJEB22519) | human gut metagenome | biome: human gut; feature: human-associated habitat; material: faeces | place: Denmark | collected 2011
TGCGGCGAAATTTGCCGCCATGGGGGGCCTGGTGGCCGAGGGCAGCGATGCCGGGGCCTGGGCGGTCCCTCATGCCGCCGGGACGGAGAGAACACTGCTCACACAGGCCCTTGGGGAGAATGTGGAAGAAGTCCTGCGCCGTGGCGGGGAGAAAATCAGGGAGAAATTCTGAGAATGCTCCCGGCGGGGCGCTGCCTCCCGGCGTGTAGGGGGAGCCATTGACTCAGAACATCGATAGCGCTTACCGCCCCGCATCCGTCCGCCCTGACGGGTGTCTACTTTCCCATGGGGAAGCCCGTGGCCGGTGTTTCGGGACGCTGCGGCGCACGTTTCTGGAGCGGGAAAAGGTCCGTGTGCAGGAAAAAAGACCGCTTGACAAACTGACGGGACGCTGCTATAATGGGCGCAACATAGGAAAACCGATGAGCAAGAGGAGTAACCGGAAAAGCAGCCTTTCAGAGAGCCGTGGGAGATGGAATCACGGTAGGAGACTTTCCGGCGAATGGACTTGCGAGGGCGGAGCGAACGCATTGTGTCAGTAGCCTCCGACGGGGACCGCACCCGTTATCAGTAGCGGCTGGGATATTTGTCCCGGAACAGAGTGGGTGCATTGCACCAACTTGGGTGGTACCGCAGGCTTATGAAGTCCTGTCCCAAAGAGATTTGGGGCAGGACTTTTTTTATTTACTCTTTCAGGAAAGGAATGAGGAAGATGTACGTAGGAGGAATACGATGGCGATGGCGTCCGCTGCGGACGCTGCCTCGAAAAAATCCACCAAACAATGAAAAAGGAGTATAAAATTATGAAAATCGAAAAAAGAAACGGAATCCGCAAGGGAATCCTTGCTGCGGTATGTCTTGGCCTGGCACTGCTGACGGGTGCCTGTGCTGCCGGGAAAAACAAAGTACCGGTGATCGGGATCGCCCAATACGGGGAGCATGGTTCCCTGGATAATTGCCGGGAAGGTTTCCTGCAGGGCCTGGCCAAGGCCGGCCTGCAGGAGGGAAAGGATTATACGCTGGACGTGCAGAATGCAAGCTTTGACGATGCCGTCAACAACCAGATCGCACAGAAGTTTTCCGATGAAAATGCCGCACTGATGGTGGGGATTGCGACACCCTCTGCGCAGGCCTGCTTCAATGCGGCGGAGGAAAAGGATATTCCCGTGATCTTCACGGCGGTGACCGACCCGGTGGGTGCAAAACTCGATCAGGGAAATGTGACCGGGACGTCGGATGTTTTGCCGGTGGAGGGACAGCTGAAGCTGATTCGGAAGCTCCAGCCGGAGGCCAGAACCGTGGGAATCCTTTATACGACCAGCGAGGCCAATTCGCTCTACGCCATTGCGCAGTACCAGCAGCTGGCAGGGGACTACGGCTTCACCATCGACGCGGTGGCGGTGACGACCCAGTCGGAGGTCACCCAGGCGTTGGATAAGCTGCTTTCCGATGGGGTGGACTGCCTGAGCAATCTGACGGATAATAATGTGGTAGGCGTTTTGCCGGCAATCCTGGAAAAAACCGATGCGGCAGGCATTCCGGTGTATGGCTCCGAGATCGAACAGGTTAAGCTGGGATGCGTTGCCGGAGCGGGGCTTGATTATGTCAAGCTCGGGATCCAGACCGGCGAAATGGCCGCCCGGGTCCTGCGGGGGGAGGCTTCCTGCCGGGATATCCCCTATGCCAGCATTGCGGACTACGACCTATACATCAACACAAAAGCATTGACGGCGCTGGGAATGGAAGTGCCGGAGGACCTGACGGAAGCAGCCGTGGAATGCGGGGAATAAGCCATGATTGGATTTTTAATCAGCACGCTGACTCAGGGAGCGCTGTACAGTCTGGTGGCCTTCGGGGTGTACATTACCTATTCCGTTCTGAATTTCCCGGATTTGAGTGTGGACGGAACGTTTCCGCTGGGAGCCGCTCTGACAGCGGGGATGCTGGCCGGGGCGTTTACGGGAGTGGTCCATGTGGTGTTCCGGGTCCGGGATCTGCTGGCGGGAATCATTACCCAGACGGCGCTGTTTTCCGTCAATCTTCTGATCAACGGGACCTCCAATGTGGCACTGGAGCGGTCTGCAAAGACCATTTTTCAGACGGGGGAAGTTCTGGGGGGAATGAGCCTGGGAACACGAAGGCTGATTGTGGCGCTGGCGATTGCACTGGCGGTGAAATTGCTGCTGGACCTCTATTTCCGGACCAAATCGGGTCTGCTGCTCCGGGCCGTGGGCGACAATGCCGCACTGGTGACAGCTCTTGGAAAAAACATGGGAGCGGTCAAGATTCTTGGCCTGGCACTGTCCAACGGTCTGGTGGCGCTGGCGGGCGGCATTGTCTGCCAGGCGGACCGGTCCTTCACGTCTACCATGGGGGCCGGGCAGGTGGTGTTCGGGCTGGCTTCGGTGATCATCGGTATTTCTCTGTTCCGGAAGGCGTCCTTTGTCCGGGCGACAACGGCGGTATTGGTGGGAAGCATCCTGTACAAGGCCTGTATCCAGGCGGCCATGCAGCTGGGCTTCCAGCCCTTTATGCTGAAATTTGTTACGGCTATGCTGTTTTTGTTGGTGCTGGTCCTGTCCGGACGGAAGGGAGAGACGATCATTCGTGCTTGAGCTTGTACAGGTAGATAAAACATTTTCTCCCGGAACACCGGGTGAAACAAAGGTTTTCGAGGGGTTTTCCCTGACGGTGCCGGAGGGACAATTCCTGTCGATCGTCGGAGGCAACGGTTCGGGAAAGACGACGCTGCTCAACATTCTCTGCGGCTCGGTCCCCATTGACCGGGGAGAGGTCCGGATCGAGGGAAGAAATGTGGAAAAAATGCAGGATTACCGCAGGTATGCGATGATGGGACGGGTCTATCAGGACCCGTCCATGGGCACCTGTCCCAGCCTGACGGTGCTGGAGAACCTTTCTCTGGCGGACAACAAAGGCCGCCGCTACGGTCTGCGGCGAGGCGTGGAGCGGAAGCGAATCGACGCATACCGGCAGATGCTGGCAGAGCTGGGGCTTGGGCTGGAGGAGAAGCTGAACGTCAAAATGGGCAGTCTGTCCGGCGGACAACGGCAGGCGCTGGCGCTGCTGATGGCTACGATGACACCGTTGAAATTCCTGATTCTGGATGAGCATACGGCGGCACTGGACCCCAAAACGGCGGCGGGCATCATGGAACTGACAGACCGCATTGTCCGGAAAAAGAAGCTGACGGCCCTGATGGTGACGCACAATCTGCGCTATGCGCTGGATTACGGGGACAGACTCCTGATGCTGGACCGGGGGAAAATTCTGCTGGACCGGACGGGAGCGGAGAAGGCGGCGACCTCCCCGGAGGACGTCCTGAGCGTATTTCAAAGGGCAGACATGGGCCTGGGTTTCTGCTGACCGGGGGATTTGGCGGACATCCCTTTTGCCCGTCTGCACAGAAAGCCGACGGACGGTAGGCAGTATCGTTTTTGCGTGTAGGGGCGGTGGAATGCCCCGATACGCCGAATTTCATACGCAAAAACAAGTGTGGTCTTGCCTCCATCCCAGAGGGAGGTGGCTCGACGCAAGCCAAGACGGAGGGAGTGTGCCCGGTTCGATGGGACACTCCCTCCGTCACACTTTGCAGCGTGACAGACCTCTCCGGGAGGGGCCAAGAGATGGTGCTTTTCCGGAAGCCGCTGCCGCCCTCATCCGTCCGCTTTGCGGCCACGTAGTAGCGGTATGACTGCCACCGGCAGTCATGTTTATTTCTATTCGCTGCGCGGGGCACAACCCCCAGGGGAAGGCTTTTTCTCAGTTCCGGAAGGCTTCTGCGCCGATTTTTACTGCTCAATAATCGCTGTCAGGCGGGCGGGGCATGCCCACGCCCCTACAATGCCACGCCGGGGGTGCGTTCCGGATGGGGAGGGTTTCCTAAAAGGCAGAGAATTTAGACAGGATGCACAAAATATGCCGGAAATATTCTACACCTGAAATAGCACAAAATCATTGACAGTATTCAAAAAGCGGATTACAGTAAAGGCAGAAAGAAAGCTGTCAAGAACAGCTAAGAAGGGATTATTCACGGATTCTGACATAGGATTTGGGAGGTGTTCAAGATGTTTCGGTTTCAGTTTCGGAGAATGCTGCGGTGCAGAGAATTCCGGGCGGCGGTGCTTCTGGCCATGCTGGTGATCTGCGGGAACCTCCTGCGGGGTGCCTGGAGCAGTCACGGAATGGACGCCTCCCGCATTCTCTCTGCCGGAGAATGGTACACCGGAAATGGGTTGAGTTTTGGGTGGAGCGTTTTCAGCGCTTTATGGCCGTTTTTGGTGGTTCTCCCCTTTGCGACCTCCTTTATCGGGGAGAAAAAAGACCAAATTGTGGTTCCAGCCGTGTCCCGTGGAAGCTATGGGCGGTTCATGGTCAGCAAGGTAGTTGTGGCGGGACTGGGCAGCATGATGGTCATTGGCGGAGCGCTGCTGGCCGAGCTGCTGGTCAGTTATGTCATCTATCCGGTGAATCATAATGTGCAGTTGCAGGAATATTTTGGAATAAATTTCATTCGGCATCTGCTTGGAACCAATCAGATGTATCGGTCCTGCAACCCAGAAACGCCGATGATTGGTTTTTATATTGACAGTCCGTTTCTGTTTGAGCTGGTTTACGTAATCATTAACTGCGGCTTCGCCTTTTTGTGCGGATGTACCATCAGCGCCCTGTCCCTGTGCATGAACAAATCCCGCATTGCCCTGTTCCTGCCGCTGTATATCATCGTATATGGGTCGTTGAGACTGCGGACCATTCTGTGGGATAAAGCCATTGCTGCAAACAGCGTTTTCGTGAATCCCTACTGGATGGACTATCTGGCTCCCTTCAGAATTGGGTCCCAGAGTGGGGTATATGTTGCCATCGTGTGCGGAATATTGGCGGCAGTGACTGTCGGATGCACGACGCTGGGGATTCGGAACGGATTCCGGGCGGTGCAGGGATGAACGGCCGAAAGCTGCGGCCCCTGCTTCTGCCGGTGGGGGTCGCCTTTTTTCAAAATATGCTGCTCATTTTCGGGGAACCCGGAAAAGTTACCCCTGCGGATATGCTGATCAACGCATTCGTATCCCGGCAGACAGGGGAATTCCGGTCGGCCATGATCCTGGCTATGGAAAATACACTGGTGCTGGTGCTGTTCCTGATCTTCTACGGGGACAGCGTGGCGGCCCAACAGCGGACCGGAGCCGTGTACCGGTTTTCCCGGATGGCGGACCGGCGGAAATGGTATGCCGGTCAGGCATTGACTATGCTGGGTTGGGCGGCGGCCTACTGCGGCGTGTATCTGGCCTGTCAGGGAGCCGTGGCCCTGACCCGGACCACCCTGCCCGACGACGGGCGGTTCTGGCCTGCGGCGGCACGGGTCTGGTGCCTGATGAGCCTGGTGACGTGGCTCTTCGGAATGCTGTGCAGCCGGTTGTGCGGCGGTCTGGGTGCCGCCGTGGGTATTGTCGGCGGGGCGCTGGCGCTGATCTTGCTGTCAGCCCTGGCTACGGGGGCCGGGCAGGACCCCAGGATATTGGAATGGGACCCGGCGGGATTCCCCGGAGAATGCTTCGTCGAGCAGCGGATATTCCTGAAAAAAACCGGCATTCTGCTGCTGGAAGCGGCGGCAGTGGTGGCCGAGGCAGGCCGGTTCTTTTGCAGGAGAGATATTTTCGCAGCGGAAGGAGACGGATAAGCCATGAAAGTGGAAATTTCGCACATAAGCAAGACCCTTCGGGGGGCCAAGGTGCTGGACGATGTATCGCTGACCCTGGAAGGCGGGAACATTTACGGCCTGGTGGGCGAGAACGGTTCGGGAAAGACCATGCTCATGCGGACCGTCTGCGGCCTGGTGCGGCCGGACCGGGGGACCGTCACCTTTGACGGCCAGGACCGGAAAACCGCAAAGCCGGTGCTGGGCGTGATGATCGAGAACACGGCGCTGTACCCGGACCTGACGGGCATGGAGAATCTGGGATTGTTTGCGTCCATTCTGCGCATTGCGGACAAAAACGCCCAGGCGGAGGCCATGGAACGGGTGGGGTTGGACCCCAAGGACCGGCGGACCTACCGGAAATACTCGATGGGCATGAAGCAGCGGCTGCTGCTGGCCCAGGCCATTATGGAAAAGCCCCAGGTACTGCTGCTGGACGAACCTACCAACGCCATTGACGCCGAAGGCGTGGCGCTGACCCACGAGATCATGCGGCAGGAGGCGGACCGGGGAGCGGTGGTGCTGCTGGCCAGCCACATCAGCGCCGATATTCACGACCTGTGCTGCAAGGTCTACCGGATGGACCGGGGACGGTTGGAGGACGGGGTATGAAAAAGTATTTTTACTGGATGGTGCTGGGGATTTTTCTCATTTCCTTGCTGGCAGCGTTTGTCCTGGTGCGGACGGCCCCGGACTGCGGGCTGGCAGAGGTCAGGAGCGTGTCGGACCTGATGGACAAGCAGGTCCGCATCGAATGGGCCACGGGAGACCCCAGCCCGGATGTGAGTTACATCCCCAACTATGCCACGGGCATTCGGAACGGGATGGAATCGATCATCCAACAGGCCAAGGAATGCGCTCTGGTGGTGCTGGCCACTGCCGGGGAAAAGCTGGACGTGACGGATGGGACCACGGGGCAGGAAGTGACGGTGGACCGGGTGCTGCAAGGCACGGGCATCACCGCCGGGGAAAACTGCATGATCTGGCGGTATTACTGTCTGGAGGAAATGAGCGGGGTCATTACCCTGCGGAGTACCACCAATCTGATGGAGCCGGGGAAGCAGTATCTGATCTGTCTGGAAGAAAATCCCCTGAACGAAAAGACAAAAACGAAGAATTTCCCGGTCAGCTTCAGTTCGGGCCTGATCCCGGCGGACGGGACAAAGGTCGAGGCGCTGCCCAAGGGAATGCGGACGGCGGAATTCCGGGAATTTGCGGGATACCCCCAATTTGCGGCCACGGAGGAGATCGCTCAGGCGCTGAATGAACAGAATCAGGCGATTTTAGCGGCCTTTGGGCTTGAAAAAGAATAAAAATTTCAGAAAATTTTGGGAAGTTGCATGAAAGCGTGCAACTTCCCGTTTTTTTATGGCTACGGGCGAAAGGGAGGGGGGCTATGAAGGAAACGACCTTAAAGCAGCGCATCCGGGCGGGAAAACTGACCCGGGCGGATGTGGCAAAAAGGCTGGCGGAGTTGGCCTACGGCGAGGCCAACGACTGCACCGTACTGGTGCTGGACCCGGAGGCTGACATCCGGAAGCTGGACCTGAGTCTGCTGAGCGAGGTGAAGCGCAGCGAAAAGGGAGCCGTGGAGGTGAAGCTGCTGGACCGGCTGAAGGCGCTGGAAATGCTCACGGCGCTGACCGAGGAAGACGGCGACGGCATGGCGGAATTCCTGCGGGCGCTGAACCGGGAGGAGGGGTAAATGGGCTTTTCGGAATTTTCCACGAAGCAAAAGCAGGTGCTGACCTGGTGGGCACCGGGAAATCCCAATGCCAAGTACGACGCAATTCTTTGCGACGGGGCGGTCCGGTCCGGCAAGACCATGGCCATGGGGGTGAGCTTTTTCCTGTGGGCCATGAGCTGCTTCCGGGAGGAGCGGTTCGGCATCTGCGGAAAGACCATTGCGGCCCTGCGGCGGAACGTGCTGGCGGAGGTGCTGCCGAAATTGGAGGAACTGGGGGTCAGCTGGAAGGAGAAGCGGACGGAAAATCTGCTGACCGTGACCATGCGGGGACGGGAGAACCGATTTTACATCTTCGGCGGCCGGGACGAAAGCTCTGCCAGCCTCATCCAGGGCATCACCTTTGCGGGGGTACTGCTGGACGAGGCGGCGCTGATGCCCCGGTCCTTCGTGGAGCAGGCCTGCGCCCGATGCAGCGTGGCGGGGAGCAGGCTCTGGTTCAACTGCAATCCGGCGGGTCCCAATCACTGGTTTTACCGGGAATGGGTCCAAAAGGCCGGGTCGAGAAACTGCCTGCGGCTCCACTTCACCATGGAGGACAACCCCTCTCTGACCCCGGCCATCCGGGAGCGGTACCGGCGACTTTACTCCGGGGTGTTTTACAGGCGCTATATTCTGGGCGAATGGGTCCAGGCGGAGGGGCGGGTCTACGACTTCTTCACGGCGGACATGGTGGCGGAGGTACCCAAGGGCGAAGGGGCGGAATGGTACATTTCCTGCGACTACGGCACGGTGAATCCCACGTCCATGGGGCTGTGGGGGCGGTTCGGGGAAGTCTGGTACCGGGTGCAAGAGTTCTATTTCAGCTCCCGGCGGGAAAACCGGCAGCTTACCGATGAGGAATACGCCGACGCTCTGGAAAATCTGGCCGGAGGGCGGGAAATTCGGGCGGTCATCGTGGACCCCAGCGCCGCCAGCTTTCAGGAGACCCTGCGCCGGAGGGGCCTCCGGGTCCGCAAGGCGGACAACGATGTGCTTTCCGGCATCCGGATCACGGCGGACGCTCTGAAAACCGGGAAAATGCGCATCTGCGGTACCTGCGCCGACTGCCTAAGGGAGATGGACGAGTACGTCTGGGATCTGTCCGGCGGCGGGAAGGACCGGGTGAAGAAGGAAAATGACCATGCCATGGACGATATGCGCTACTTTGCGACCACGGTGCTGGGCAGCCGGGAGCGGGGCGGGTTTGCCGCCCATGCGGTGAGCCGAAAACGAATGTAAGGAGGAAGAGCGGATGAAATGGAAGAAAAAGGCCGCCCCGGCGGTGGGGGCGGTGGCCTGCCAGCTGCGGCGGAAGGAGCATCCCTTCAGCAATCTGCGGGGGTATGTGCCCCTGGGCGGCGGGGAGGAACAAATCTATCACGAAATTCGGGAGGCCATCCCGGTGCTGGATGCGGCCATCGGGAAGCTGGTGCGGCTCAGCGGCGGATTCAGCGTCCGATGCCCGGATAAGGCGGCCCAGCGGAAATTGGAGGATTTCCTGAAAACTGTGCCTACCGGTCATGCTCAGATTGGCGTGGACAGCTTCCTGAGCTGCTATGTGGACAGCCTCCTGACCTACGGCCGGGCCGTGGGGGAACTGGTGGTCCACAATGGGCATCTCCGGGCGGTCTGCTGGGGAGACGTGCGGAGCGTGGAGATTCAGGAGGGGGAAACGCCCCTGGACCTGCGGCTGTGTGCGCCGGGAGAGGGCGGCCGGGTGGAGCCGCTGCCTTACCAGGAGCTGCTGCTGTTTACCACATGGCAGCCGGAACCGGAGCATCCCTACGGGGTGAGCCTGTTCAGGGGGATGCCGTTCCTGGCGGACATTCTGATGAAGATTTACACCGCCATGGGCAGCAACTGGGAGCGGGCCGGGAACGTCCGGTACAGCGTGGTGTGCAAAAATGACGACGGCCTGGATGCGGCGGCGGTCCGGCAGCGGGGGGCCGAAATGGCCGAGGAATGGTCCCGGGCCATGGAGGACGGGAAAAACGGCACGGTGCGGGATTTCGTGGCCGTAGGCGACGTGGAGATCAAGGTCATCGGCGGCGAAGCGCCCATTCTGGATTCTCAGGTGCCGGTGCGGCAAATTCTGGAGCAGCTGGTGGCGAAAACCGGCCTGCCGCCCTTCCTGCTGGGCCTGAACTGGAGCACCACCGAGCGGATGAGCACCCAGCAGGCGGACATTCTTACCAGCGAGCTGTGGGCCTTGCGGCGATGCGTGGAGCCGACGGTGCGGAAGATTTGCCGGACCTATCTGGCCCTGGAGGGCCTGGACGACCGGGTGGAGATCGAATGGAACGACATTTCGCTGCAGGACATCACCGAGGAATCCAAGGCGGACCTTTACAAGGCCCAGGCGGAAAATTTGCGGAAAGGAAACTGACAATGGACATTACCAAGCAATCTCAGGTGGCGGCCTCCGGGACCCCAACGGCGGCCCAGATGGAGGCCATTCAGGCCCAGGCACGGAAAAAACTGACCCCGGAGGAGGTGTATGTGTTCTCCGTGCGGCTCTGCGACGATCAGGTGGACCGGGATTTTGAAAAATTCGACACGGAGGCCCTGCCGGAGCTGGCCCGTCTGTTCGTGGGGAAAACCGGCATCTGCGACCATCAATGGTCCAGCCAGAGCCAAATTTGCCGCATTTTCGAGACCCAGGTGGTGCGGGAGAAACAGGGCAGCTACATCCGGGCCTGGGCCTATATGCGCCGGGGCGGCAGCGCCGACGAAGTCATTGCGGACATCGAGGCGGGCATCAAGAAGGAGGTCAGCGTGGGCTGCGCCATGGGCCGGAAGGTCTGCTCCGTGTGCGGGGAGGAATACGGCACCTGCGGCCACCGGAAGGGGGAGCATTACGACGGGACCCTCTGCTGCGCCATTCTGAAGGAGCCTATGGACGCTTACGAATTTTCCTTTGTGGCGGTGCCTGCCCAGCGGGAGGCGGGCGTGCTGAAAACCGCCGGACGGGGCGTTTCCCTGAAGGAACTGGCGGACCGGCACGGGGCCCAGGAGGAATACCGGGCCTTGTGGCAGTTGGCCCAGTTGGGCAAGGCCTACCGGAAGCAGATGGAGGACGAGACGGTACGGCTGTGCCTGAGCCTGCGGCTGGGGCCGGAGGAGCCGGTGCTGCGAAGCCTCCTCTCCAAAGCCTCCGCCGAGGAACTGACGGCCCTGAAAAACGGGCTGGAACAGCGCTTTTCGGAAACCTATCCCGTCAGGACCCAGCTTTCCGGGAACCGGAGCAAAACCGGCGTGGAAAGCGAATATCTCATTTAGGTTTTCCCGGCAACGCCGGAGACCATATTTTTATTTTCAGGAGGAGTAGAAAATGGCAATTTCGTATGAGGAGATCGGCGCAATGTGCGTCACCGCAACGGCGGCATCTACCGCCGCAGCCGGAAAGGTCTGCAAGCTGGATACCAGCGGCCGGGCGGCAAACTGCACCGCCGGGGACCGGTTCTGCGGCCTGGTGCTGCACGTCCGGGGCGGCAATGCCGCCGTGCAGGTGGGCGGCTTTGCCCAGGTGGGCTACACCGGCAATGTGCCCGCCATGGGCTACACCAAGCTCTCCGCCGACGGCACCGGCGGCGTGAAGGGCGACACCGCCGGAACGGAGTATCTGGTGGCTGCCGTGGACACCGTGAAGAAAACCGTCACCATTTTGCTGTAAGGAGGAAACGAACATGGGCTATGACAATCTGAGACTGGAAAAGGGAATGTACCGCCAGGAGGGCAAGTCCTTTACCCAGGTGCTGGAATCCCTGGACCCCAGCGAAAACTATCGGGGCACGGCCCTGGAGGGCACCGATGCCTTCCAGCGGCAGCTGAAACGTTTCGGCATCAAGGCAAAGGGGGCCGGTTCTTCTCCCGTGGAGAAGTTCTTCCGGACCATGGATTCCGCCGTGCTGTTCCCGGAGTATATCTCCCGGACCGTCCGGCAGGGCATGGAGGAGCAGGACATCCTGCCCGCCATCACGGCCACCACCACCGTTATCGATTCCATGGACTACCGCTCCATTTACTCCGAGGCGGAGGACGCCGACAAGGCCCTGTGCAATGTGGCGGAGGGAGCGGCCATTCCGGCTACCCAGATTCGGACGAAGGACCATCTGGTGAGCCTGAACAAGCGGGGACGGATGCTGGTGGCCAGCTACGAGGCCATCCGGTTCCAGAAGCTGGACCTTTTTTCCGTGATGCTCCGGCAGATCGGCAGCTACATTCAGAAAATGCAGCTGGCGGATGCGGTGGACGTGCTGACCAAGGGCGACGGCAACGGCAATGCCGCCACGGTGTACTATGTGGGCACGGACCCCATTTCCGGCGAGTCCGGCACCATCGGCTACAATCAGCTGGTGGAGTTCTGGGGGCAGTTTGACCCCTACACCATGAACACCATCCTCTGCAATACCGCCACCATGACGGACCTGATGAAGATCAAGGAACTGCAGAACCCCCTGTCCGGCCTGAATTTTGCCGGCAGCGGCAAGCCCGGTACGCCCCTGGGCGCCAGCCTCCTGCGGACCAACGCCGTGAAGGCCGGGACCGTCATCGGTCTGGACAACCGGTATGCCCTGGAGCAGGTCCGGGTGGGCGACGTGCTGGTGGAGTACGACAAGCTCATCGACCGGCAGCTGGAACGGGCGGCCATTACGGCCATTTCCGGCTTCGGGAAAATCTGCACCGGGGCCTCTGCGGTGCTGAAGGTATGATCACGGCCGAACAGGTGATGGAGCAGGCCATCCTGCTGGGCGACGGCGTGGAGGAGGGGCAGAAGCCCCTTCTCCTGGCTTTTTGCCAATGCGCCATGGCGGACCTGACGGCCCGGCTGAGGCCGGGACTGTCCCCCGAGGAATGCGAGGGCTTTTCCACGGCCTGCAGCATGATGGCCCTGGCGGCCCTGGGGGAAACGGAGGATGTGCCGGACAGCTTCACGGTGGGGGAGGTCAGTCTCCATCCGGGCAAGCGAAATGCGGCCAGTCAGTGCCTGCGGAATCAGGCGGAGATGATGATGGCCCCCTGGACGGCGGGGCGGTTTCTGTTTCAGGGGGTGTGACCGTGAAAAAGGCCATAGAAGCGCTGCTGGAAACTTACGGCAGCGCCATGCAGCGGCAGCGGGGAGCGGAAAGCACCGATTTTCGGGGCTTTTTGCAGCCGGTGAGCATCACGGGCCTTTCCGAGACCCGGCGGCAGGCGGGCATTCTGGGAGAGGAATCGGTAGAACGGTTCCGGTTCGTGTCGCCTCCGGAGCCGGAGATTCAGGAGGGGGATTTTCTCCTCTTTCAGGGGCGGAAATTCCGGGTCTGCCGCTGCCAGGGGTATTTTGAGAAGGACACCCTGGTGTGCCGCCAGGGCGTGTGCATGGAGGTGGGAGCATGAGCGCCGGGGAACAGGTCATTGCGGCGTTGAATACGGCGGGGATTCCGGCGGAGGCCGCCTATCCGGGAAGCAAAATGCCCTACCTGACCGCCATTGCAGCACGGGTCACGGAGGAATCCGAGTCCGAGGGGGCCGTTACGGTAGCGGTGACGCTGCTGTGTCCCTTTGCCCTGGGGAACGAAGCCCTGAAAACGGCGGGGGAAAATGCGGCCAATGCCTTGAAGGCCCTGGGGACGGTCACGATGGAGACCATGGGTTTCGAGACCCGGTGGGACTGCTATTACCGGGTGCTGCGGCTTCTGATCCCGGCGGCACCGGCCTTTCAGATCAAGCAGGGCACGGCGGTGATCCAGAATGCCCTCCGGTTTACGGCGGTGCAGCAGGCGGATGAGAAGAATTCTGTGGCGCTGGCGGATGCCCCGTGGGTCATTACGCTGGAGGAGGAATTTTCCCCGGAGGGCAAGGAGACGGTGCTGCCGGGGGACAGCTTCAATCTCACCGTGACCCGGAAAACCGGGGTGGATATTTTCCAGACCTGCGCCTGGACGTCTGTCCGGCGGGTCTACGGCCGGGACAAAATGACCCAGATCCGCACCGGGACCGCCAAAAAGCGGATATTCTCGGCGGTCGTCGGGTGAAAATCGAATTCGGGCGGGAGCGTGAAATGCGCTCCCGCCCTTTTTCTGTATCCGCAAAAGCGAAGAATGCCGAAAAGTTTTGCGGTTTGAAATCGCAAAACTTTCTAAGACGGGAGACCGGGAAATTCTTTTCCCGGCACGGCTTTCGTGGAGTTTCCCGATGGGAAAGGACTAGAATAACAGCAAGTCTTACGAAGGGGGAACGGCCCATGCAGTGCCAGAAGTTACGAACCTATATGGAAACCGGCCGGGTGGTATTCCTGCCCGCCAAAGCCATCCGTCCCAATCCCGCCCAGCCCAGGGAGCTGTTCCGGCAGGAGGAGCTTTCCGACCTGGCGGAATCCATTCGCCAGCACGGCATTTTGCAGCCCTTGTCCGTGCGGCGGGTGGGGGTACAGTATGAACTCATCGCTGGGGAGCGGCGGCTCCGGGCCGCCCAGCAGGCGGGGCTGACCGAAATTCCCTGCATCATTATGAATATGGATGAGCGGGAGTCCACCCTGGCGGCGCTGGTGGAGAATATCCAGCGGCAGGACCTGGATTATATCGAGGAGGCCCGGGCCATTTCCCAGCTGCTGAGCCAATGGGGCATGAGCCAGGAGCAGGCCGCCAAGTGCATCGGCAAAAGCCAGAGCGCCGTGGCCAACAAGCTGCGGCTGCTGCGCCACAGTCAGCCGGTACTGAACGCCCTCCGGGCGGGGAATCTCACGGAGCGCCACGCCAGAGCGCTTCTGAAATTGCCCGACGAGGGGGCCAAGCTGTCGGCTATCGCCGAGATCGTCCGGCAGAACATGAGCGTGGCCCGGGCGGAAAAGTATATTGAAAGCCTCTGCGCCCAGTCTCCCCAGACCCAGCCCAAGGTCAATCTGGGGGCCTTTCTCAACAGCCTGAGCCAGTCCCTGGCCCGCATCCAGAGCTGCGGCATCGGGGCCGTGTCCGAGCGGCGGGAGACGGAGGATAAGATCGTACTGACCATTACCATCCCGAAAACAAACCGCTCTTTACAATCGGCCGAAAATCCGTTAAAATAAGGAAAACACAAGGAGGTGGCCCCATGGCACGGGATACACAGGAAGAATTGGAGCGGCTCTCCCAGGAACTGCTCTCCGAAAACGACGAAATTCCCCCGGAGGCTTTGCAGGAGCCGGAAAACTGGGAGGATTGGCTGGATTTTGACGACGAGCCTCAGGAAGAAGAACCGGAGGACCCGGACGCAACGAAAATTTATCGGAATTTCTCCAACGGCTACGGCGCTTACAACACCGACGACACCGACCCGGTGGACTATGCCGACGACACCCTGTCCGAGGAGCCGCAGGACCTGAAAGGCACCGATTGGGGCAAAGTGGTGCTGGCGCTGGTGGTCATGGGCCTCATCGGCGTGGGGCTGGCGGTGGCCGGAGGACTGCTGCTGTGAGCGAGCCGGTGCTGGGGCGGTTCGCCCCCACCCCATCGGGACGGATGCACCTGGGCAATGTGTTTGCCTGCCTGCTGGCCTGGCTGTCCGCCAGGAGCGTGGGCGGGGGCTTCCTGCTGCGGATGGAGGACCTGGACACCCAGCGGACCAGCGCCGAGTTAGGGGAGATCATCCGGGAGGATTTGACCTGGCTGGGCCTGACCTGGGACTTGGAGACTCCGGCGCAAAGCACCCGGACGGCGGTCTACGATGGATATTTTGAAAAATTGGCGGCTCTGGGTCTGCTCTATCCCTGCTACTGCACCCGGAGCCTGCTCCATAGCCCCAACGCTCCCCATTTGTCCGACGGGACCTACGTCTATCCGGGGACCTGCCGGAACCTGACGGAAGCGGAGCGGGCGGCCTTTCACCGCCTGCCTGCCTGGCGGGTCCGGGTGCCGGACCGGGTCTGGTCCTTCACGGACCGGCTCCAGGGGCCTTATGCCCAGAATCTGGCCACGGACTGCGGGGATTTTGTGGTCCGGCGGGCGGACGGGGTGTATGTGTATCAGCTGGCGGTGACGGTGGACGACGGCCTGGCCGGGGTCACGGAGGTGGTCCGGGGGTCGGACCTGCTGTCCTCGGCCCCCCGGCAGATGTATCTGCAAAGTCTGTTCGGCTTTTCGACCCCCAGCTATGCCCATGTGCCCATGCTGCTTTCTCCCGACGGCCGCCGCCTCAGCAAGCGGGATGGAGATCTGGATATGGGCGCTCTGCGCCGCCGGATGAAGCCGGAGGTCCTGCTGGGGGCTTTGGGTTATACGGCGGGTCTGCTGGAAAAGCCGGAGGCCGTCAGCGCCACGGAATTGGCCCGGGATTTTTCCTGGGACCGGGTCCGGAAGGACGATATTTCCATGGACAGTGCCGTATTTACCCCCCTGTGCGGCGGGTAGGTATTGCAATTTGCAAAAGAATCGGTTATAATGGACCAAATGGAGGCGACTTCTGGCCTCCGCACACAAAAAGGAGGGTCCCCATTATGAAAAAGCCGATCCTGGTGGTCATGGCCGCCGGTATGGGCAGCCGCTACGGCGGACTGAAGCAGATCGATCCTGTGGGCGACCACGGGGAAGCCATTCTGGACTATTCCCTGTATGATGCCCATGAGGCCGGGTTTGAAACGGCCGTGATTATCATTAAAGAAGCCATTCGGGAGGATTTCATGGAGACGGTGGGCCGCCGCCTGGAAAAATGTCCCATGGAAATTCGCTATGCCTATCAGGAGATGGACAAAATGCTCCCCGAAGGCTACCCCATCCCCCCGGAGCGGAAAAAGCCCTGGGGCACCAGCCATTGCGTGCTGTGCGCCAGAGAGGAAATCGGCGATGCGCCCTTTGCGGTCATCAATTCTGACGATTATTACGGAAAAGACGCCTTCCGGGTGATTTTTGACTTCCTTTCCAAGGCTCAGGACGGGGAGAAATATCATTATGCCATGGTGGGTTACCAGTTGGGCAAGACCGTCACCGACCACGGCAGCGTGGCCCGGGGACAGTGCGAGGTGGACGGAAACGGCCTGCTGACGGGCATTCACGAGCGCACCCGCATTGAAAAGTACTCCGGCGGCATCCATTATACCGAGGACGGCGGGGAAAGTTGGGTGGACGTGCCGGAGGACACCACCGTGTCCATGAATTTCTGGGGCTTTACCGGCAGCTTTATCCCGGAAATTGCCGCCCGGTTCCCGAATTTCCTGAAAAATGTGGTTCCCGGAAATCCGGTGAAGGCGGAGTATTACCTGCCCGTCACCGTGGAGGCGCTGCTCTCCGAGGGCAAGGCCCAGGTGGAGGTGCTCCATTCCGCTGACCAGTGGTTCGGCGTGACCTATGCGGCGGATAAGCCCGCTGTGGTGGCGGCCCTGGCCGAAAAGACCGCCCGGGGAGAATATCCCAGGAACGGATTGTGGGAAAAATAAGTACATAAGAAGCCCCCGCACGGTTGGAAAATCCCGACCGTGCGGGGTTTTTCGTATCATGATTGAGCGGTAAAAATCGACGAAGGGGCTGCCGGGACAGAGAAAAAGCCTTCCCCTCCAGGGGAAGGCTTTTCTCAAAAGTACGGGGCCGGTTGCTCAGAGTGAAGGCTCCCCTACACAAGGGAGGCTTACGCCCGCCGGTTTCTGCGTATGAAATTCGGCGCATCGGGGTGTGCCTCTGCACCCCCAATGATGTGGTCCGATTTATTGAAGAACCGGGAAAGCACCCCGTTCCGTAAACGGAGTGCAGGAAAAAAGGACCGCCGTGCAATGTCAAGAAATTTTTCAAATATCGAAATCACAGAAAATTGCTTTCCCGATTCTCGTTTTTTGGTATCGAAGTTTTTGCTGGAAAAGCAGTTGGCGAAATGGAGGGTTCGTGGTATAATAATGCCAATTCTTGGAAAGGGGCGTGACCCATGGAACCGAAAACGGAAAAAACGGCCTGCAACATCGGCCTGCTTGCCCATGTGGATGCGGGAAAGACGACCCTTTCCGAAGCGCTGCTTTATGCCGCCGGGGCCAGGCGGGCCCTGGGCCGGGTGGACCATGGGGACACGCTGCTGGACTCCGACGCGCTGGAGCGCCGCCGGGGCATTACGATTTTCTCCAAGCTGGCCCGGATGGAGACCGCCCACCGGCGCATCACCTTGGTGGACACCCCCGGCCATGTGGACTTTTCCTCCGAGGCCGAGCGGGCCATGGGGGTGCTGGACTGCGCCGTGCTGGTGATTTCCGGCACCGACGGCATCCAGGCCCACACCCTGACCCTCTGGCGGCTGCTGGAACGCTATCAGGTGCCGGTGTTCCTGTTCCTGAACAAAATGGACCTGCCCGGAAAAAGCCGGGAGGACCTGATGGCCCAGCTGCAAAAGACCTTTTCCGCCGGGTGCATCGATTTTTCCCAGGCCCAAATCGACGAGCAGTGCGCCCTGTGCGACGAGGCCCTGCTGGAAAATTATCTCCTGACCGGTCAGGTTACGGAGGCCCAGGTCCGGGGGTTAATTGCCGGGCGGCGGGTGTTCCCATGCCTGTTCGGCTCGGCGCTGAAAATGGACGGGGTTGAAAATTTGCTGGACCTGCTGGACCGGCTGGCTCCCGAAAATCCCTGGAAAGCCGATTTTGCCGCACGGGTCTATAAAATCAGCCGGGACCCCCAGGGCAGCCGGCTCACCTGGATGAAACTCACCGGGGGCAGCCTGCGGGTCCGACTGGGACTGCGTTATGTAAACAAATCCGGCGAAGCCTGCGAGGAAAAAATCCAGCAGTTGAGGCTCTACTCCGGGGAGAAATTCACCCCCGTGGAGGAGGCCAGCGCCGGGGAAATCCTGGCGGTAACGGGCCTGACCGGGACTTATGCAGGCCAGAATCTGGGTGCCGAGCCGCCCATGGAGGCCATGGAAACGGAGCCGGTAATGACCTACCGGCTGAAGCTGCCCAAGGGCGACGACCCGGTGACGGTACTGGGCAAGCTGCGGCAGTTGGAAGAGGAGGACCCGCTTCTCAAGCTGGAATGGGACGAGGGGCTGCAGGAAATTCGCCTGCGGCTCATGGGCCGGGTGCAGATTCAGGTGCTGGGCAGCATTTTGCAGGAGCGTTTCGGCATTGCGGCGGAATTCGACGAGGGCCGCATCTTTTATAAGGAAACGATTGCCAACACCGTGGAGGGCGTGGGCCATTTCGAGCCCCTGCGGCACTATGCCGAGGTCCATCTGCTGCTGGAACCGGGGCAGCGGGGCAGCGGGCTGGCTTTTTCTACCCGGTGTCCCGTGGACGTGCTGGAACCCCAGTATCAGAATCTGGTGCTGACCCATCTGGCGGAGAAAATTCATCGGGGCGTCCTCACCGGGTCCCCCATTACGGATATGAAAATCACCCTGCTCACCGGCCGGGCCCATGTGAAGCACACCGAGGGCGGCGACTTCCGGCAGGCCACCTATCGGGCGGTGCGCCAGGGCCTCATGCAGGCGGAAAGCGTGCTGCTGGAGCCCTGGTACGCCTTTACCCTGACGGTCCCCGCCAATCAGGTGGGCCGGGGTATTACGGACATCCGGGCCATGGGCGGCGAAGCGGAGCCGCCGGAGCAGAACGGGGAATTTGCCGTCCTCCGGGGGCGGCTGCCGGTGGCCAGCCTGGGGGACTATCCCCAGGAGGTGGCGGCCTACACCCAGGGCCGGGGCAGCTTACAGCTTTCCCCAGACGGGTACGATGAGTGCCACAACGCCGAGGAAGTCATTGCCCAGCGGGCCTACGACCCGGAGGCGGATACCGCCAACACGCCGGACAGCGTGTTCTGCGCCCACGGCAGCGGCGTGATCGTGAAGTGGGATCATGTTTTTGAACAGATGCACCTGGAAAGCGCCCTGAAAGCGGAACGGCCGGGGCTGATCGTGGGCAATTTGCAGCCCGACGACCGGGCCCTGGAGGCCATCTTGCGCCGGGAATTCGGGGAGCAGACCACCACCCTTTATCGGCCCAAGGAGCGGCTGGACCCCCAGGAAAAGCTGGTCATCCGGCCCCCCAGAAAGACCACCTGGATCGTGGACGGGTACAACATGATCTTCTGCTGGCCGGAATTGGCGGACACGGCCAAAAGCGACCTGTCTGCCGCCCGGCGGCATCTGCTGAACGAATTGTCCAGCTTTGCGGGCTTCCGGAAATGTACGCTGATCGTTGTATTCGACGGCTACAAGGTTCCGGGAAATCCCGGCGAAAAGGAACGGTTCCACAACATTTCCGTGGTGTACACCCGAGAAAACCAGACGGCGGATGCCTATATCGAAAGCCTGGTGGAGGAAATCGGGAAGAACGATCAGGTCAAGGTGGCGACCTCCGACGGTCTTATCCAGCTTTCGTCCCTCCGGTCCGGGGTCCTGCGGGTGTCCGCACGGGAGATGGAGGAGGAGGTCCGGCGGGCAAAAACGGAAATGCGAAAACTTTATGGGAGGAAATAGACCATGAAACAGGGCGTTATTCAGAAAAAAGGCGAGAAATTCATCCATCGGGTGCTGCACCTGCTGGAATTTGCCATTGCCATCCTGACCCTGGCGGTGCTGGTGGGGATGCTGGGGGTGGAGATTTTTAAAATGTTCACCGTGGAGGGGTATTTCACCTCCGTGGACAACTATCTGCACAACATTCTGACCATCGTGGTGGGCCTGGAATTTGTCCGGATGCTTACGGACCTGACCCCCGCCAACACCATTGAAGTGCTCATCGTGGCCATTGCCCGGCACGTCATCCTGAGCCACGACGACCCTCTGAGCAATCTGGCCTGCGTGGCCTGCATTGCGGGGCTGTTCGCCACCCGGCGGTTCCTCATCCCGAAACAGGAGATGAACCGGGAGCTTTCCGAAACGGAGGAATATTCCGAGTAAGGCGTACATAGGCTGTTCCCAAAGCAAAGGGGGAATGGCCGTGGCCGAGGAAAAGAAAATTTTGCCCCACAAGCTGACCCTCAACGAGCGCAGGAGCCTCAGCGTCACCGGCGTGACGGAGGTGGTCAGCTTCGACGAGCAGAGCGTGGTGCTGCATACGGGCCTGGGGACGCTGATCGTCCAGGGAAAGGGCCTGTCCCTGCGGCAGCTGACGGCGGAAGGGGGCCAGGTGGCGGTGGAGGGCAATGTGTCCTCCCTGGTCTATGAGGAACCCCGGCAGGCCGGAGGCTTCTTCCGGAGGCTGCTGGGATGATCCGCCGCAGCGCCGCCGGTCTGGCGGCGGCCTGGCTGGTGGGACTGGCCCTGGGACTTCTGGACGCCTTTCTGGAGCCCCTCCGGAAGCGCCACGCCGCCCTGGCGGACCTGCTGCTTCTGCCTGCCGCCTTCCGGGGCTGGCTGGAGATCAGCTTCCGGGTGTGCCGGGGGGACATCCGCATGAGCTACACCCTGGGGATACTCCTGGGTCTTACGGCGGGGAAATGGGTATTCGGCTGGCTGCTGGGCGGTCTGTTCCGGGGCATTTGGACGCTTTTGGGGCGGATTTTTGGCACGCTCCGGGCCATGCGGAAAAAAATTTTCAAAAAAGTCGGGGAAATCCGAAAAAAAGTATTTGCATCCGGGAAAAAATCGGGTACAATAGCAGGAGAAAAACGTCGGGAACGACGGCGGGAAAACGGAGGGAGCGCCCGTGGCAAAGGAAACAAAAAGCCGGGTGGTTTTCCAGCGCAGCGCACTGGGGACCCGGATCGCCCTGCTGGTGATGCTGTGCGTCTGCATCGCCGCCATGGCCGTGGCGGGCCTGGCCATCTACACCGCCAAGCGGGACACGGCGGCTCTGCGCCAGCAGGCTCTGGACCTGGAGAAGCGCAACGAGCAGCTGGAGGAATACCTGAGCAAGCTGGGCAGCGTGGATGCCATCGTCCGCATCGCTCAGGAGGAGTTGGGGCTGTACCTGCCGGACACCGTCCTTTTCGACACAAAGTAACACCCTAAAACATGGAGGAAAGAAAGGAAATATGGAGTTCACTGTTGGAGACATCTTGGAGGGTAAGGTCAAATCCATTACCAATTTTGGCGCATTCGTCACGCTGCCGGAGAACCGTACCGGAATGGTACATATCTCGGAGGTAGCCAATACCTACGTCAGCGACATCCGCCAGCATCTGACGGAGGGCCAGGACGTGAAGGTCATGGTCATCGGCAACGAAAATGGAAAGATCAACCTGTCCATCAAGCGCCTGGAGCCGAAGCCTGCCCGGGAGAATAACCGCCCCCGGAACAATGCTGCGCCCCGCCGGGAGGGCAATGGCCGTCCCAATCGGGCCCCCGCCGCTCCCGCTGCGCCCAAGACTGCCGACCAGCTTTTTGAAGAACGGCTGAAGCAGTTCATGACGGAATCCGACAGCAAGATCTCTTCCATCCGGCAGTATTCCGACCACCGGACCAAAAGCCGCCGCCGGTAAAATGCCAATAAAACAGGTATCCGTGCGCCCCTGCTTGCAGCAGGGGCATTTTTGCGCTTGGAGGAGAGAAATAGGGGAAGAACGCTCTCCCAGCGTGGCGAAAAATAGCCTTCCCTTGGGGGAAGGTGGCACACCGCTAGGTGTGACGGATGAGGGGCGGTAGGGGCTACCGCTTTTGAGTGTAGGGGCGGCGGCACGCCCCGATGCGCACGAATTCTATACGCAGAAACCGGTGGGGCCTTGCCTCCCTCAGTCTGCCCATAGGGCAGACAGCCCCCTCTTATGAGGGGGCCAAGGAGTGCCATATGTGCATATTTCGACTATCTTTTCCCTCCGGGTGTGTGCGATGGGCAAACGGCTTTTTCTAATCGGCGGACTGGTCGGAATTGTGAAAAACTCCGAATTTTTCGTCACCGGACCGGGAAAACAGCGCCTGAAAATCGTTTTCACAAAATGAAAAACCTGCAAATTATTTTATTTCCGCCATTTTCACCGTGAAAAAGTGAAGGGTTTTCCGGGAAAATCGGTTTTGAAACGTATTTTGTGAGAGATACACAAAATATCGATACAAACGTATGGATACCATATGGAAAAGCAACGGAAAACGACCGGTTTTGACGGCTGAAGCTCTTGAAATTCCCGTAAAATATGGTAAAATATTCGTGTCCGATGGGGGAAAACCCACGGAACAAACCATATTCAATGGAGGAAAATGAAATGAAGAAGATCCTTGCATTGCTGCTGGCAGCCGTGATGGTCCTGGGCCTGTGCGCCTGCGGCTCCAACGGCGGCACCAATGGCGGCGATAGCACGAAAGGCAGCGACAGCACCGTTGACAGCAAAACGAAGGTTTCCGTTTTCTGGTATGACGAGAGCGACGTGTATCTGAGCTCCGTTCGTACCGAACTGAACAACAAGCTGAATGCTGTCGGTGTGAAGTACGACAATCAGTACGCCGCCGGTGACCAGGCGAAGCAGCTTGACCAGATTAAGACCGCTATCGCCGGTGGCTCCAATCTGCTGGTGGTGAACGTGGTTACTTCCGGTACCCCCGACGTGGCCAAGGACATCCTGAACCTGGCTGGCAACATCCCCGTTATTTTCTTCAACCGTGCCATCGGCACCGATGGCTCTGACGTGGAAGTCCTGAAGGGTTCCAACACCGCCTGCTTCATCGGCACCGACGCTCCCGAAGCCGGCCACATGCAGGGCAAGATGATCGGCGACTACATCCTGGCCCACTACGATGAGATCGACCTGAACAAGGACGGCAAGATCAGCTACGCCATGATGAAGGGCGACGAGGCCAACGTGGAGGCCATCTACCGGACCCAGTACAGCGTGGAGGACGCCAATGCCATCCTGACCGCTGCCGGAAAGCCCGAACTGGAGTACTTCGACCCCAACAACTCCAACAAGTACCAGGTGGACCAGGGCGGCCAGTGGTCCGCTGCTGCCGCTACCGACTACATGGAGACCAACTTCGTCACCTACAACGAGGCCAACGGCAACATGATCGAGCTGGTCATCTGCAACAACGACGGCATGGCTGAGGGCGTTGTGTCCTCCCTGCAGGGCAAGGGCTACAACAAGGACGGCGGTCACGTTGTCCCCGTGTTCGGCGTGGACGCCACCGAGAACGCAAAGACCCTGATCGCCGAAGGCGCCATGACCGGCACTGTGAAGCAGGACGCTGAGGGTATGGCTCTGGCTATCTGCGAGACCGTGCAGGCCATTTCTGCGGGCAAGACCGTGGGCGACGCACTGGCCTCCGTGCAGGATGTGCGGTTCAGCATCGCTTCCGATTGCGCCTCCAAGCTGTACGTGGCCTACGCTCCCTACACCGGCGAATAATTCGTAAACTTGCGGGAAGCTGCCGTTCCGGCGGCAGCTTCCCCCTTTCTCATTTGCGTGGACGGCCCGGCAGAGAGTCGCAGAGAGCTGCGAAGTTCTGCCGGTTCGTCCCGCTGAAAGCCAATATTCTCGCAAAGGAGGAACCCCAATGGCACAGCAGGAAGTTCTCCTGAAAATGGTAGACATTACCAAGACCTTTCCCGGCGTGAAAGCGCTGGATCATGTATCCTTGGAGGTGGAGGCCGGTACGGTCCATGCCTTGATGGGCGAAAACGGCGCAGGCAAGTCCACCCTGATGAAGTGCCTGTTCGGCATCTACAATAAGGATGAAGGCCACATTTATCTCCAAGGCCGGGAGATCGACTTCAAGAGCAGTAAGGAAGCCCTGGACAACGGCGTGGCCATGGTCCATCAGGAACTGAACCAGGCATTGAAGCGTTCCGTCATGGACAACCTGTGGTTGGGCCGCTATCCCACTAAGCTGGGACTGGTGGACGAAAAGAAAATGTTCAAGGACACCATGGCCGTGTTCCAGGAGCTGGGAATCGACGTGGATCCCCACCAGATTATGGGCTCCATGCCCGTCTCCCAGCGGCAGATGGTAGAGATCGCCAAGGCCGTTTCCTACCACTCCAAGGTCATCGTGTTCGACGAGCCCACCTCCTCCCTGACGGAGGAAGAAGTGGAGCATCTGTTCCGCATCATCAATATGCTCCGGCAGAGGGGCGTGGGCATCATCTATATTTCCCACAAAATGGCGGAGATCAAGCGTATCTCCGATACCATCACCGTCATGCGGGACGGCAAATGGGTGGCCACCCGGCCCGCTGGCGAGCTGGAAATGGCCGACATCATCCGGCTGATGGTTGGCCGGGAGCTGACCAATCAGTTCCCGCCGAAAACCAACAAGCCCGGTGCGGTGTCATTGAAAGTGGAGCATCTGACGGGTATGTACAATCAGCTGCGGGACGTGAGCTTTGAGGCCCACCGGGGCGAGGTTCTGGGCCTGGCCGGACTGGACAGCAGCGGCCGGACTGAGACCCTGGAAAGCATTTTCGGCATCCGCACCCGGAAGGAAGGGACCATCACCCTGGACGGCAAGCCCTGCCTGAACCGGAACGCCGGGGAATCCATTAAGAACGGCTTCGCCCTGCTCACCGAGGAGCGCCGGGCCACCGGCATTTTCGGCGTGCTGAATATCCGGGACAATACCGTTATTTCCAGCCTGGACCGGCATCTGAAAGGCGGAATGTTCCTCAGCGAGAAGTCCCAGCGGGAGGATACCCAGCGCTATATTGACGCTATGCACACCAAGACCCCCTCTCAGGAGACGAAAATCCGTTCCCTGTCCGGCGGCAATCAGCAGAAGGTCATCATTGGCCGGTGGCTGCTGACGGACCCGGAGGTGCTGCTGCTGGACGAGCCTACACGAGGCATCGATGTGGGCGCAAAATACGAAATTTATCAGCTGATTCTGGACCTGGCCAATAACGGCAAGACCGTGGTGATGGTCTCCTCGGAAATGCCGGAGCTGCTGGGCGTGTGTGACCGGATCGTGGTCATGTCCGGCGGACGGGTGGCCGGTGAGGTCGATGCCCGGAACACCACCCAGGAGGCCATTATGACCCTGGCCGCCAAGTATGTCTAAGGAGGGAAACGTATGAAAAACCCCATTTCCACACTTCAAAGAACTTCTGCCCAGTTCCGTACCATGGACGCAAAGGACAAGCGCCGGTTCGTTCTGGACGGCTTCCTGAATAACGCACTGTACATCGTGATGCTGGTGTTTGTTATCTACACCGCCATCCGCACGGACAACTTCCTGACCCTTGGTTCCTTGGCCAACCTTATCAACCAGGTGGCCGCTTATCTGCCCATGGCACTGGGCATCGCAGGCTGTATCGTCCTGACCGGCACGGACCTGTCCGCCGGACGTATTCAGGGCCTGACTGCTGCCGTTTCTGCGGTGCTGCTGCAGAAGATGGATTTCGCAAACAAGATGTTCCCCATGCTGCCCGACAGCTCCAAGTGGTGGTGGATCGGCCTGACCCTGCTCATCGCCATTGCTGTGGGCTTCCTCATCGGCCTGTTGAACGGCTTCTTTGTGGCCAAGTTCAGCCTGCACCCCTTCATCGTCACCCTGTCCACCCAGCTGCTCATCTACGGCGTTATCATTTGGTTCTTCAGCCTGAACGGCAACAACTCTCAGCCCATTTCCAGCCTGAGCCAGCAGTATAAGGACTTCGTGGGCGGCACCATGTTCCGCCTGGGCAACATTGCCATTCCCTGGTATGTGCTTTACGCCGTCATTATTACGGTCATCATGTGGTTCATCTGGAACAAGACCGTGTTCGGCAAGAATATGTTCGCCGTTGGCTCCAATGCCGATGCTGCAAAAGTCTCCGGCGTGAACGTGTTCCTGACCACCATGATGGTCCATGCCCTGGCCGGTGCCATGTACGGCTACTCCGGCTATATCGAGGCGGTCCGTGTTGGCACCGTGGCCATGAACACCGGCCTGAACGCCGAGTGCGATGCCATTGCAGCCTGTGTCATCGGCGGCGTGTCCTTCGTGGGCGGCACCGGTAAGATCAGCGGTATTATTCTGGGCGTGGTGGTGCTGCGGCTCATCTTCGTGGCCCTGACCATGCTGGGCGTGGATTCCTCCAGCCTGTACATCATCAAGGGCGCCATCATTCTGGTGGCCGTGTCCCTGGATATGCGGAAGTACCTGGTCAAGAAATAAGAAAAACGAATCTGCTCTGCCCCCGGCGCATAAGCTGTGCGCCGGGGGCGCGTTTGTTCTGGCACGTTTTTGGAAAAGATTTAAGAGAAACTTAAGGTTTGGACGATTGCCAAGGCAGACCCTTTCTAGTATAATGTAGTCAATCAAAAGACCCATGAGGAGGTTTCGGAAGATGAAAAAAACTTGCATTGCGGCCATTCTGGTCCTGACATTGAGCCTGAGCCTGGTGGCCTGTTCCGGCAAGACCGGCGGCGTGTATGTACAGAATGTAGGGGACCTGAGCGGCTTTGGCATCACCGATGGAGACCGGTTCCCTGGCGTTGTGGTCGCGGAGAACGTCACGAAGATTCAGCGGGACGCCGACAAGACCGTGGGTGAGCTGTTTGTGAAAGCCGGGGACACCGTGAAAACCGGCGACCAGCTGTTCTCCTATGACACCGAACAGCTGCAGCTGAACCTGGATAAGCAGAAGCTGGAGCAGGAGCAGCTGGAGGCCACTATCGAGAACTATAAGGACCAGATTTCCGAACTGAAGAACCAGCGGGCCAATGCGGGTAGCAGCCAGCAGCTGGCCTATACCGTCCAGATCCAGACCATGCAGGTGGATCTGAAGGAGGCGGAACTGAAGCTGGAAGCAAAAAAGACCGACGTGGCCAAGTCTGAGGCGCTGCTGCAAAATGCGGTGGTCACGTCTCCCGTGGACGGCCAGATTCAGGCCATCAATGAAAGTACCACCGACCAGAATGGCCGGGAGCAGCCTTACATTACCATCCAGCAGGCCGGCTCCTTCCGGGTCCAGGGAACTCTGGGCGAACTGCAGCGGGGCAGCTTCACCGTGGGCACCCGGGTGAAAATCCTTTCCCGGACCAATGACGACAGCTGGACCGGTACCATTTCTACCATCGATTACGAGAACCCTGCTCAGAACAACTCCAACAACTATATTTCTTCCGACAGCAGCTCTTCCAGCCTGAATTCCAGCAGCCGCTATCCCTTTTATGTGGAGCTGGACAGCACCGACGGCCTGATTCTGGGTCAGCACGTCTATCTGGCTATGGACAGCGGCGAGGACCTGACCGGCCTGCGGCTCAGCAGTGCCTTCGTGGTCATGAATGACGACGGTTCTGCCTACGTCTGGGCCGAGAAAAACGGCAAGCTGGAAAAGCGCACCGTGACCCTGGGCGCGTATGACGATATGACGGACACCTACGCCGTTACCGACGGCCTCAGCGAGGCCGACTATGTGGCCTATCCGGACGAAAACTGCGTGGAAGGCGCAGCCACCACCCGGGAGGAGCCTGCCGAGACCATCCCGGAGGACGGCATGAACAGCGGCAAGGACAGCGGTGTGGACACCGGCATGAACAACGGTGTGGACACCGGTATGATAAACGGCGGCAACGAGGTGGGTTAAATGGCCATTCTGGAATTAAAGGACATCTGTAAAGATTATATCCAGGGCAAGGAGCCTGTCCACGTCCTCAAGCATATTGATTTGACCGTGGAGCAGGGGGACTACCTGGCCATCATGGGTCCCTCCGGCTCCGGCAAGACCACCCTGATGAACATTATCGGCTGCCTGGATCTGCCTACCTCCGGAAGCTACACGCTGAACGGGGAGAACCTGCAGGACCTGTCCGATGACGCCCTGGCGGAGATTCGGAACAAGTACATCGGCTTCGTGTTTCAGGGCTTTTACCTGCTGCCCAAGATGAATGCTCTGGACAATGTGGCCCTGCCGCTGCTGTATGCGGGCGTGGGCGTGAAGGAGCGCCGGGAGCGGGCCGCTGCGGCCTTGGAGGCCGTAGGTCTGGGGGAGCGGATGAATTTCCTGCCCAATCAGCTTTCCGGCGGACAGTGCCAGCGGGTGGCCATCGCCCGGGCCATGGTGGGCAATCCCACGCTGCTTCTGGCCGATGAGCCTACCGGCGCACTGGACACCAAGGCGGGCAACCAGATCATGGACATTTTCCGCCATCTCAGCGACCAGGGCATGACCATCCTTATGATTACCCACGAGCCGGCCATTGCCGCCTGTGCAGATAAGACCTATCATATTCTCGACGGCGAGCTGCGGACTTCGGCGGAGCCGGAAGGAGGCGCAGACCATGCAGAAGCGTAAAAAAGTCAAGTCCATTGTCATCAGCGTCACGGCGGTAGTTGCCGCAGCGGCTCTGGGCCTGGGCCTGTGGAGATATTTCCGGAAAAGCAACGTAGCCCCGGTGAAGGTCTACGACTTTTATAGCGTGGGCATGGACAGCTATTGGGGCGACTCCAAGGAGACCTACGGCCCCGTGTCCACGGACCGCATCCAGACCGTATTTCTAAGCTCCACCCAGACCGTTTCCGAGGTGCTGGTGAAAGAGGGCGACACCGTGAAGAAGGGCGATGTACTGATGCGCTTCGACACCACCCTCAACGACCTTTCCCTGGAGCGGAAGCGCCTGGAAGTGGAAAAACTGAAAGTAGACCTGCAAAATGCATACGACCGGCTGGCGGAGATCAACAACATGAAGCCCATGGTCATTCCGGACCCCACCCAGCCTACGGACCCGGTGACGCCGGACCAGGGAACCCCCATTTCCGGCCACTATCAGCTCCTTGGGGGCAATCAGGCTGTCGGAACGGCGGAAAATCCCCTGATCTGCTGGCTGAACAGCAGTGTGGGCATTGAAGATACCCTCCTGGCTCAGCTGCGGCAGGCTGCACAGGACCGCCAGGCGGCCCTGACCCCCACCCAGCCGACCCAGCCCACGGAGACGACGGAGGCCCCTGCGGCCCAGGCGGCGGAGGATGAGACCACCGAGCCCACCACGGCTCCTACGGACCCCAGCACGGACCCCACTCAGCCATCTTCCGATCCGACGGAACCTTCCACCGACCCCACGGAGCCCTCCACGGACCCCACCCAGCCCACCGAGCCGGAAAAGCCGGAGGTGCAGGATTTTTATGTGGTCTTTAAGGTCACGGAGGAGAATATGTCCAAGGGGGCCAATCTGACCTGGCAGGGTCTCCATGTGTTCACCAATGGCGGCAGCTTTGTGTTCCAGTTCTTCGATGCCTCCGGCGTCAAGGACCCCGTTGAAGACACCCCCGTGGAGCCTACCGAGCCGGACATCGACTATGGCAGCGGCTACACCGCCGCCCAGATCGCCCAGATGCGGACCGAGCAGGAAAAGACCATCCGGGACACCCAGTTCCAAATCAAGACCGCCGAAAATGCCTACAAGATCATGCAGAAGGAAATGGACAGCGGCGAAATCACCGCCGACTTTGACGGCACGGTGGTCAGCCTGACCACAGAGGAGGACGCCAAGATCAACTCTACACCCTTCCTGAAAGTCTCCGGCGGCGGTGGCTTCTATATTCAGTGCACCATCGGCGAATGGGACCGGGAGACGGTCAAAATCGGTCAGGAAGTGACCATCAATGACTGGCGCTCCGGCTCCGTCATTACCGGCACAGTCCAGTCCATCGGGGACTATCCCTCCACCGATAATAGCTACATGGGCGACAGCAACCCGAATATTTCCTACTATCCCATGACCGTCTATGTGGACGGCAGTGCGGACCTGCAGGAAGGAAATTATGTAAATGTTCAGTATTCCGAGGGCGGCGAAACCGGCGGCATCTATTTACAGACCGCCTTCCTCCGTTCGGAAAACGGCACATATTATGTGTATGTGGCCGGGGCGGACGGAAAGCTGGAAAAGCGGACCGTGACCACCGGCAAGGTCATCTGGGGCGGCGAATACTATGAAATTCGCTCCGGCCTCAGCGTCACGGACCAGATTGCTTTCCCCTACGGGAAGAACGTGGTGGCAGGTGCGCCGACGGAAGCCGGCGACCTGAGTGAACTCTATGGCTACTAAGGAGGCACAGAAATGATTGAGAATATTCGTCTGGCCTTCCAGGGCATTTGGGGCCACAAAATGCGCAGCGTTCTGACCATGCTGGGCATCATCATCGGCATTGCTGCCATCATTACCATCGTCTCCACCATCAAGGGCACCAACGAGCAGATCAAGCAGAATTTGATCGGCGCAGGGAATAACGTGGTGACGGTGCAGCTGAACCAGGACGGCTACGCCTACGACATGAGCTGGAACGGCATCCCCGACGGGGTGCGGATCATCTCCCAGGATACCAAAAAGAAGCTTCTGGACGTTTCCGGCGTGGAGAAGGTCTCTCTGTACACCAGCCGTCAGAATGCCGAAGGCGTGTACTACAAGTCTACTTCCTTCTCCGGCAGCATGTACGGCATCGATACGGATTACCTGAGCGTGTACGGCTATCAGGTTATCCGGGGCCGGGGCTTCAACGAGAACGACTACAAGAATTTCCGCAAGGTTCTGCTGGTGGATTCCACGGTCCAGTCCAGTCTGTTCGGCGGAGACGACCCCATCGGCCGCAGCGTGGAGATCAACGGAGACGTGTTCACCGTGGTGGGCGTCATTGCCCTTCGGGAGGAGTTCACCCCCACCATCAACAGTATGTCGGACTATAACCTCTATGCGAAAACCTCCGGCGGGGCCATGTATATGCCCGACGCCGTCTGGCCCACGGCGTATCAGTTTGACGAGCCCCAGACCGTGGCCATCAAGACCACCCACACGGACGTGATGACCACCGCCGGTCAGGAAGCTGCCAAGCTGCTGACTTCCAGCCAGATCGTCGGCACCGACAGCAAGTTTGACTATCGCTCCCAGGATATGCTGGAGCAGGCCCAGCAGCTGCAGAACATGAGCCAGTCCACCAATACCCAGCTGATCTGGATCGCCAGCATTTCCCTGCTGGTGGGCGGTATCGGCGTTATGAACATCATGCTGGTGTCCGTCACCGAGCGGACCAGCGAGATTGGCCTGAAGAAGGCCATCGGGGCCAAGAAGCGCCGTATCCGGCTGCAATTCCTCACGGAAGCGGCAGTGCTGACCAGCCTGGGCGGCATCATCGGCGTGCTCAGCGGCGTGGGTTTGTCGGAGCTGATTTCCAAAATGATGGATATTCCCGTGGCCATCAGCGTACCGGCTATCTTGGTCGCTGTGCTGTTTTCCATGCTCATCGGCGTGATCTTCGGCCTGCTGCCTGCCGTAAAAGCGGCCAACCTGAACCCCATCGAAGCCCTCCGGAGAGACTAAAAACGGCAGTATCTAAAAAACTCGGCGGGACCGGAAGCTTCCGGTCCCGCCAAATTATTTCATTATTTTTTTCCAAGGAGCAATGTAGACCCTTTCAGGCCCAGAAGGCGGGCCTCGGCGGGGGAGCGGAAGAACAACTTCGTGGTGTCGATGAGGTCCACTTTCTCGTAGCCCATGTCCAGCAGCTTCTGCCGGAAGGCGTTCATGTCGCCATAGCGCATAGGGGACATGAGATCGTGGATGGCAAATGTTCCGCCTTTTTTCAACACCCGCAGGCTCTCCAGCAGGAGGGCCTGCTTATTCTTGCCGGAGATGTTATGGTAGACATAATTACTGACCACCGCATCAAAAGTTCCGTCCGCAAAGGGCAGGGCGTTGGCGTCTCCGGGGCGGAAAAAAGCGTTGTTCACGCCCTCGGCCATGGCGTTCCGGAAGCACAGGGCCTGGGAATAGTCGGCGTATTCTTTGCCCCAGCGGTCTACGCCGGTGAAATGGGCATTGGGATTCCTCTTGGCGCAGGCGATGGTCAGAGCGCCGCTGCCGCAGCCAACGTCCAGGCCCTTAGCGTTATCGGAAAGGTTTACATAACCTGAAATGCCGCCGATGATGTGCCGGGAAAGCTGCCGTTTTCCGGTGAAGGAAAAGGCCCGGTAGGCCACGATGGCCCAGAGCAGGGATGCACCGCAGGCCAGGAAGCCCGTCAGGAACACGCCGAAGCCCACCCAGCGGGCCACCGAGGGGGCCACGGTGACGGCGGCCGTCAGAACGAAAAGAAACACGGCGCAGATGCAGGTAGCCAGGGCCAGGGCTTTGACCATGCCCTTAGGGACCCAGTTTTTATAATCCGTCTGCATGAAAATTCCTCCTTGATTAGCAATAACTAACTACATATAGTATAGCAAATTCCGGTGAAAAACGCAAGGGGGGACGTGCAACGGCAGAGAATTGGGCGCACAAAATCCCCCGGCATATAGGGGGGCCGTACTTCTGCGTTTAGGCTTCCCCTGGACGGGAAGGCTATTTTGTCCTCTGCCGGGGTTCTCCTGACAACAAAAATCCCCTCCCAGGAAATCTCCAAGGAGGGGAAAGGTACTTCACAAATTACAGGCTGCAGTAAGCAACGGCGGTCTTGGCGGCCAGGCGGGCGTTATTGAACACCAGCTCGATGTTGGAGTGCAGGGAATCGCCGCCGGTCAGCTCGGCCACACGGGCCAGCAGGAAGGGAGTGGTCTCCTTGCCGTGGATGCCCTGCTCCACGCTCTCGGCCACGGCCTGATCGATGGCCTTGTTGATCACGTCGGAGGGCATGGCGTACTGCTCGGGGATGGGGTTGGTGACCAGCATACCGTTGGTCAGGCCCAGGTCACGCTGTGCCTTGAAGCTCTTGGCCAGGTCTTCCGGAGTGTCGATGCGGTAATCCACGTTGAACTTGGATTCACGGGAGTAGAAAGCGGGCAGCTTCTCGGTGCCGTAGCCGATGACGGGCACACCGTGGGTCTCCAGGTACTCCAGGGTCAGGCCCAGGTCCAGGATGGCCTTCGCACCGGCGCAGACCACCATCACGGGGGTCTGGCTCAGCTCCTCCAGGTCGGCGGAGATGTCCATGGTCTTTTCGGCGCCACGATGCACGCCGCCGATACCGCCGGTGGCGAAGATCTTGATGCCGGCCATGTGGGCGATCATCATGGTGGTGGTCACGGTGGTGGCGCCGTCACGCCCCA
>OIWM01000890.1_pt1 | contig 33165 bp, 21 predicted proteins | sample 1587451 | NCBI WGS metagenome assembly OIWM01 (sample SAMEA3888907, study PRJEB22519) | human gut metagenome | biome: human gut; feature: human-associated habitat; material: faeces | place: Denmark | collected 2011
ACGGGCTAAGGCCCGTGACACCGTAGTAGAGGTATGACTGCCACCGGCAGTCATATAGATTTCGGATTCGCTGCGCGGGGCACAACCCTCCAGGGGAAGGCTTTTTCTCAGTTCCGTCAGCCCCTGCGTCGATTTCATCCACTCAAACATCCCAGGCTGGCGGGCGGGGCATGCCGCCGCCCCTACAAAGCCTCGCCGGGAGTGCTTACTGTCCTCCCGCAGGTTCTGGTTCCAAATTGGCATCCTTTCCCAGCAGCTTATGATAGATATGCAGGAAATACACCGTCTCCAGAATGGCTGTGATGGTCCAGGAGCAGACGTACAGGCTGTACAGGGAGAAAATCGTATGGAACTGAGCAAAAATCGTGTAGACCCAGAAAATCCGGAACACGCAAGAGCCCAGAATCACCACGATGGTCGGCACAATTGTCTTGCCCAAGCCCCGGGAGGCGGCAATGGCGCTGTCCATGAAGGCCGACACGCAGTAGGAAAAGGCCATGATGCGAAGCCGCTTCATACCTGCCTCGATGACCAGCACATCCGTAGCGAACAGGGACAGGAACTGCTTGCCGAACAGGAGCAGCAGTGCCCCCACCACGGCAGCGGACACGAAGGCATAGCTCAGGCAAATGAGATAGCTTTTCATTACCCGGTCCTTTTTGTGGGCGCCGTAATTCTGGCCCATAAAGGTGGTGCAGGCCAGATAGAAGCCCGCCATCATGTCATAGACCAACGCATCGGCGTTGGCGGCGGCGGAATTGCCCTCCACCATCACCGTATCAAAGGAATTCACGGCGGATTGGATGAACAGATTCGCCACGGCGAAAATCGCATTCTGCAGGCCCGCCGGGATGCCCAGCATCAGCATGTCTCTTGTCACACGGCCGTCCGCCTTCATTTTCTTTTCGGACAGGGCATAATGCTCCCCGCAGGTGAACAGCCGCCGCAGGATCAGCGCCGAAGAAATGTACTGGGAAATGATGCTGGCCAGAGCCACGCCCAACACGCTCAGGTGGAACACAATGACGAAAATCAGGTTCAGGCCGATATTCACCACACCGGCCGTCGCCAGATAATAAAGGGGCCGCTTGGAATCTCCCTCGGCGCTGAGGACGCCGTTGCCGAAATTGTAAATGGCCAGGGCCGGGGTTCCCAGCAGGTACACCCGCATATAGAGGACCGCCCCGTCCAGCAGCTCGTCCTTGGTTTTCAGCAGCACCAGCAGCGGCTCCGCAATGGCCAGCCCCAGGACCATGACCAGCAGACCGTACAGGGTGGTGACGATCAGGGCCGAATGGACGCTGCGGCCCAGCCGGTCATAGTCCCGGGCACCCTCGCACCGGGCGATGATGGCGTTGACGCCGTTGCCCATGCCGATGAGCAGGCCCGTGAACAGCGACACCATAATGGTGCAGGAACCCACGCTGCCCAGGGCATGAGAGCCCGCAAACCGGCCTACGACAGCCACGTCGGACATATTGAAAAGGACCTGCAAAATGTTGGAAAAAATCAGCGGTACGCTGAAGATCCAGATATTTTTCGGTAATGACCCTGAGGTCATGGAGATGGCCTTCGACTTCATATTTTTTCTCCTATTTTTATGCTGCGGCTATAAGAATACTCCATTTTCCGCCAAAAAGCAAGGGATTTTCCAATCGTTTTCACAGCTTTGAATTAGCCGGGGATTTTCTCGATTCTCAGAAACTTTTTATCGTAATTCCAAATTACTTATTGACTTTCGATAATATCCGTGATACAATCGCGCCAGAAGGAGGGGTTTTCCATGCCCGACTATAAAAAAAGTGCCCTTTTGTGCATCCGCATTACCCGTGTGCTGCTTCTGGTGCTGGCGGCAACCCTGTTCGCCATGCCGCCGTTTGTCAAATGGTATGCCGCACTGCGGCTCCTGAGCAGGACCGCTTCCACGGTGCTGCTGGTGGCCTTTTACCTGTGCACCATTCCGGCAGGGCTGGCCCTTTGCTCCATCCATAAGCTGCTGACCAACATCTGCGCCGACCGGGTGTTCCTGGCGGACAACGCCCGTCTGGTGAGCCGGGTGGGCTGGTGCTGCGCCGCCGTGTGCGTCATCACCGCCGTGGCCGGGTGCTTCTACCCTGCCCTGCTGTTCATCTGCCTCATCATGCTGTTCCTGTGGCTGCTGATGCAGGTCGTGGCCAGCGTTCTTTCCGCCGCTGCGGCGCTCCGGGAAGAAAACGACCTGACCATCTGAGGAGGCCGCCATGGGAATTCTCGTGAATCTGGACGTGATGCTGGCCAGGCGGAAAATGTCCAGCGGCGAACTGGCCGAGCGAGTGGGCATCACCCCCGCAAACCTGTCCATTCTGAAAACCGGTAAGGCCAAGGCCGTGCGTTTTTCCACCCTGGCCGCCATTTGCCGGGAACTGCAATGCCAGCCCGGCGACTTATTGGAATACAAGGAGGATAAAGACGATGGATAACGAACAACAAGCGCAGAATCCTTACGGAAGCTGGCCGCCCCAAGCCTCAACGGCTTCCCCGGCTCCCATGCTTCCCGGCGGGAAGCGGGAGCGCATCTTCGCCCCCATTCTGCTTCTGCTTTCTCTCATCATCGGCAACACCGGTCCCTACGCAGGGTTGGGCTTCGCCATTCCCTATATGCTGATGGGGGCCGTGACCATTTGGTATGTGTGGAAAAAGGAGACCTTCTCCGCCTACGGCCTGGCCTGCATCCTGCTGTCTATGGTCCTGGCCGCCGCCTATGGCCGGACCTCGGACCCCTTTGTTCTGGCCTTGTTTGCACCGCTGACTCTTGGGGCCTATTTCCTGGGGCTGGTGGCCATGACCGGTGCCAACGCCCGGCCTCTTGGCCAGTTTTCCAGCCTGCTGGATATGTTTTACGCCGCCTTTAACCGGACATTTACCCAGGTATTTCCCGCCCTTCGGGGCCTGTTCCGGCGGCGGGAGCAGGGCAAGAAGGTCAGTCCCGCCTTCTGGGGCGTGCTGATCGCCATTCCGGTGCTGTTTCTGGTGGTCCCCCTGCTCAGCTCTGCGGATGCGGCCTTTGAAGGGCTTTTATCCGGCTTCACGAAGCATATCCCCAAAAATTCCGAGCTTATCACCGGCCTGTTCTGGGGTCTCATCGTGTTCGTTCTGGCCTACGCCCAGGCGGTGAGCCTCCGGGCCAACGGCCCACGGCCCGCCCGGAAGGTCCGGGAGGGGAACATCCCCGCCGCCGGGGTCAACGGCTTCCTGGGAGTCATTTCGGCGGTGTATCTTCTCTATCTTCTGAGCCAGACCGCCTACTTTTTCAGCGCTTTCCGGGGTATTTTGCCGAAAAATTTCACGGCAGCGGACTATGCCCGCCGGGGCTTCTTTGAAATGGCCGTCCTCGTGGTCCTGAATCTCGGCATGGTGGGCATTTCCAACGTTCTGGTGCGGAAAAATGGAAAAGCCCCCCTGTCCACCCGGCTTTTCAGCCTGTTTCTGCTCCTGTTCTCCTTTGTCCTCATCGCCACGTCCTTTTCCAAGATGGTCCTGTATGTGGGGTCCTTCGGCCTGACCCAGCTGCGGGTGCTGACCAGCCTGTTCATGCTCTGGTTGGCAGCCTGGGTACTTTCTGCGGTGGTGACGCTGTTCCGTCCCCGGTTCCCCCACATGAAGGTGGCCGTGCTGGCTGCCCTTGTCCTGGCCTGCGCCGCCAGCTGGGCGGACGTGAACACCGTCATTGCCCGCTACAATGTGACCGCCTACCAGACCGGCAAGCTGGAGACTGTGGACGTTGAAACCTTCTACTTTTTGGGGGATGCCGCCGTGCCTTATGCAGCGCAACTCACGGAGGATAAAAACGAGTTGGTGGCTCAGGATGCCGATGCGTTTCTGATCGATTGGGCCAAAGCCCATTCCGACTGGTACACCGACGAAAAGGGCGTGGAGCGGTTTACCTTTGACGACGTGGACTGGCGCAGCTGGACCTACGCCGATGCCCAGGCCCGGGAGGTGGTCATTGACTACCTCTGCGCCCAGCACATCCCCATTTCCGCACCGGAACTGCGAAAACCCCGGTAAAAAAGCGCAAAAAAATCGGAGACACAGCTTTGTGTCTCCGATTTTCTTTTACGCATCCAGCTTGCCGATGGCCTCGACCAATTCTTTCTGGTCCTCCTGGACTTTTTTCAAAAGAGCCATATCCGTCAGGGGCTTGTCTCCCCGCAGGGCCTCGGTCAGCTCCGAAGCGGACCGCTGGAGCTTGTCAAAGCCCAGGTTCTGGGCCACGCCCTTCAGGGTATGGGCCGCCAGGAAAGCACCCTTCCAGTCCTGGGCCGCCACGGCGGATTCCAGATTACCGAAAGTGGGGTCGGCCAGGTACTTGCCCACAAATTTCCGCAGCATCTTCTCGCTGGGAATGCGCTTCAAAACTTCCCCGGCGCTGCCGCCTACCTGCTCGTAAAGTGCTTCCAAATCCATAATCGATGCTTCCTTTCTTATATTTCCCGCCGTTTCCGGGCGTACATATTTTCATCGGCAATGCGAATGGCCTCGCTGAGGGGCCGGACCTGATAGGCCCCGCCTACGTCCACCCCCAGAGGGACCTCCGGGTGTCCGGGGATATGCTCCCTCGCCACGGCTTCTTCGATTTTCCGGATACGGTCCTCAAAGACCGGCTTGCTGATTTTCTCAAAGAGCAGGATAAATTCGTCGCCGCCGTAGCGGATGAGGGTATCCGAGGACCGGACGCAGGAGAGGATGACCTGGACGATCTTCACCAGCACCTGATCGCCCACGGGGTGGCCGTAAGTATCGTTGATCTTCTTGAACCGGTGGACGTCGATGAAGGCCACGCCGTCGCTGCCCTCCAGATTCGTGACGAAATTGTCCAGATACAGCCGGGAATAGGCCTTGGTCAGGGGATCCTTGTAGAAGTTCAGCAGCATCAGGCCCCCTTCGCCCTGGACCTGGACCTCGCCGTTTCCGTCGCCGGTAATACGGGAGGCCACCTCCAGTACACATTCCTTACCGGAGATGTTCTGGAACCGGGACAGCACGAAATACATCTGCCCGTTGCGGATTTCCAGCTTGCTGAGCCAATCGTGCTCGTGAAGGGTCCGGCAGGAGGTGCAGTTCTGGCACCGGGCGCCCCGGTTCCAGAAGTGCTTGGGGGTCTCATCCAGCTTGCCGTCCTCGTCCAGGGCGAGGATTTTTGCGTTTTCCGGGTCCACCAGCCGCACCACCTCAAAGATGGCCCGGAGGCCCCGGATGGAGCCGGCGGTCTTGACCGCATCCAGCGTCTGCTGTTCCATGGCCTTCAGGCCCTTGTCCATGATCTCCTCATGGATGTCCCAGAGCTGGCCCAGGGTGCCGCAGTATTCCTTCTCCGCCTGGGTCCAGACGGTCTGGGCGGTGAGCCGGTGCCAGCGGTATTCGCTGCCGCAGTCCACCAGCAGGTCCATATGGATTTCCGGGTTTTCCGGAGTCGCGCTGCGTACGGCCGTCAAAACCCTCTGCTGGTCGTTCTCGGAGAGCAGCCGGATATTTTTCCAATCGTTCAGGGTACCGTGAATCTCCCGCTCCCGGCCGGTCTTGCTCCAATCCACCAGAGTGACCTTGTTGGTCCACCGGTCGAACTCGAACTGAATGCCGCCGCAGAGCCTGGCGAAAAATTTCTTCTTGCGGCGTTCGTATTCCAGTATCCGCTGGCTGTGATCGTCGTCACCGGGCAGGTCCTTCTGCTCCAGCATTTCCGTGGACAGCCGCCGGGCCTCCTGCTGATAATCGAAATCTTCCGGGTTCTGCTGCATCCGGGTCTGAAGTTGATCGGCAATGGCCTTCAGACACTCCAGCAGCAGCGGATTAAATGCCCCGCACTCCCCGTTCAGGATCATGTTTATAGCCGTCTCATGCGTATAGGCCTTTTTATAGCAGCGGACGCTGGTCAGGGCATCATATACATCCGCCAGAGCTACCACCTGAGCGGAAATGGGGATCGCATCTCCCTTCAGGCCGTCCGGGTAGCCCTTTCCGTCCCAGCGCTCATGGTGCCAGCGGCATATCTCGTGGGCCGTACGCTTCATGCCCAGGTCCTGATTATCCGGCACATCCCGGAGCATTTCGTCGCCAATGACCGTGTGGGCCTTCATCAGTTCCCACTCGGCAGGGGTCAGCTTGCCGGGCTTGTTCAGAATTTCCTCCGGAACACCCATTTTGCCGATGTCGTGGAGGGCGGACAGGGTGGAAATGGAGGAAATGTCCGCTTCCGTCAGGGGATATTTGTCGGTGATCTTGATGAGCTGCCGCAGCATCAGATTGGTGACCACCCGCACATGGAGGATATGGGTGCCGGACTCGTGGTTCCGGGACTCTACTACATGGGAGAGAATGTTCACCATGGTGCTGTTGACCTTTTCTCGCTCATAGACCTGCTGCTCCACCAGGTGGACCAGGTGCTTCTGCCGGGCGTAGAGCATCAGGGTATTGGAAACACGCCGCCGGACCACTGCCAGATCGAAGGGACGGCTGATATAGTCTGCGGCCCCCATGTCGTAGGCCCGGCGGATAAAGCTGGCGTCATTTTCCGAGGAAATGATAATAACGGGGATCTCGTCAATACAATGCCACTTTTTCATGAACTCCAGAACGCCGAAGCCGTCCATTTCCGGCATATTGATGTCCAGCATGATGAGGTCGATGTTCGGGTCCTCCTGCATCAGCTCCACAGCCTGCACGCCGTTTTCTGCCATGCTGTACACATAGGTATCCCCCAGAATGTCGGACAGAATCTCCCGGTTCATATAGGAATCGTCCGCAATGAGGATCTTTGGTTTCTTATCCATTCTTCACCAATCCTTCTATCCGCTTCAAAGGGAAGCGGATACGCCGCCGCAGCATCAGTCTCCCTGATTCAGGAGCTTCACTTCAAATGAATTGTTCGTCAGTTCATGGGAATCCTCCCGGTCGTAAATGGAAAGGGTCACGGTAAAGCAGTATTCCGACGGGTCATATTCGATGGCCAGTCTGGCCCGGGCCCCATAGGCGTAGGCCTTGGAGGGGATGAGCTTGTTGCCGGAGAGCAAAATCTGGCCGTCGGAATTGACGGTAAAGGCCGCATTGTCTCCGTAACGCTGGCTGAAAAAAGAAAACTGGGTCATGTCGTAGGTCGTCCGGGTCCCTCCCGTCAGATGGACTGTACCCGCATAGCGCAGTTCATCGCTGATAGCGGTGGTCAGGGTGGAGCAGAGGACCTGGGCCTCCGAGTCAGAAACGGAACGGTGGTAGCTCCTGACTCCCAGCTGCACGCCGGTGACCACCAGGGCGCTGATGAGCAGAATAATGACGATGGTGCAGAGCATCTCCACCAATGTGAAGCCCTTGTTCATGGGGACACCTCCTTGCGCACATAGAAGGTGTATTGGTTGTCCGCATAGCGGTCCACCTGGGCCGTGTAGGTCTCCGCATCGCCGGTGATGGTCAGGGTGTCCGTGGCGGGGTCCGTGGCACGGGAATATTGGAAGGACAGGTCATATTCCGACACTTTTTTGTTGACCTTAGCCGCCGTGACCACGGCGGTGGTCAGGAACAGGAACACCAGCACCGCCACAAGAATGGCCGCAAGGCTTTCAATGAGCGTCTCGCCGGAGCGGGAAAGCAATTTCTTTTTCATAGGCTCAGCCTCCTGTCTGGGTCCGGGGGCGGGTGATGGTCGCACCAGTCCATTTGATCTCAGTGGTGGTGGCTTCGTAGCGCAGGCCGCTGTCGTACCAGTAAGTCGGGGTCTGAGTGGTTTCCCCGGTAAAAGTCACAGTCATCCGGCAGGGATGGTCCCCCTCCGGGTCATTGTAGAAAACGGCGGTCAGCGTGAACTGGTCGTTGTCCCCCTGCTTTGGCTGAATGGTCAACTCCATGGTCACATCCTCCAGGCCGGTCATGGACAGGGTGTATGTTTTCCGGAAGGTGGTCGGGCTGGTCAGCAGGGTCGGGATAACATTGTTGAAAATCTCACTGAACGGGCCGGAAGCATTTTGCTTCTCCGTTTTGGTGCCTTGCAGCTGCGTACCCGAATAGGTTTTCGTGACGATCTCCCGATACCCGCCGCTGCCGGATTGGATGGCATCCCGGAACAGCTCCGCTGCGGAGCTGACGGTCAGGTAAGCCTGCTGCTCCTCCCGAGCGGCTTTGGCATCGGATTCGGCGCTGATGGCCGCCGCCAGAATGACGGCGCTGACCATCACGCCCACCAGAAACAGAAGGAGCGCCATGAGCATGGTCTCGCCCCGCTGGCTGTGGAGTTTTTTCAGGATTTTACCCATGTTCTGGTGCTCCTTTCTGCGAATTTAGGGATTTTCCGAATTTTCTCCGGCATTGCCGGTGCCGCCGGCTTCGCCGTTATCCCCGGTTTCCCCGGAGTTTCCGGTATCTCCGCCGTTTTCTTCCTGCTTTTCCCAGACGGCGTACAGGGTCACATTCTGACCCCGCTCCAGTATCAGGTCCTCGGTAATTTCCGCCCGGTCGGCGTAAATCGCCGCTCCGTCCGCCGTCAAGGCCCAACCCAGGAAGTCATAGCCCTCCCGGGTAAAGCCGTTTTGGGTAAGGGTAAAGGCTTCGTTGGTGGTGCAAGTCATGGGGGCCATGTTACCGGTCCCACCGTTGGGATCGAAGGTCACGGTGTACGCTGCCTCCGGCAGGCGGAAGCGGAGATTCAGGGTGTAGGTCCGGCCGTCGGCGTTGCGCAGGGTCACGGACAGGGTCACTTCCCCGATATACTTGGATTCTTCGCTGTTCAGGGTCAGGGAACGGAAATCGTAGGTGCTGTCGACGGTTTCCACGTCCCCGACGGTCAGTACGTAGCCCTCCGTCACCCACTCGCCGTCCTCCAATTTGAATTCATGCAGGGCATTGTCCCGAATGGTCACGGTCTCGATGGTCATGCCGGAAAGGGCCGTGTAGTCCTTGGTGGCGTAGAGGTAGAGGCCCTCGTGAGCCGGGCCGGAGGCAGTGTCCCGTCCGGTGTAGCCGTCGGTCTGAGGGGTGTGGGGCACGGCGGTCTGATTGAAGGCCCTGCCGTTGGACAGGCCCAGAATATCGCTGGCCTTGGTGGCAGCACTCAGATAGAGGGAGGTCTGGACGGTCTTGTCCCCTTCGTAGCGATAGGTGCAGGTAACACGGATGGCCGCTTCGCCTGCGGCGAAGCCCGTTACCGGCAGGGTGTATGTTCCGTTTTCGTTGCGGACCATTTCGCCGCACTCCACCACATCTCTGGTGGATGCGCCGTTGTCCACGGTCACTTCCCAGACCACGTCCTGCTCCGGAGCCTCAATGTCCTTGTTCTTGGAATCCCGCAACCTAAGGACCGTCTGCGTTTCGTCGCCCTCGTAGACGGTCAGGGTGGCCGGGTCTGCAATCAGCTTCAATTCCGCCGTCACCCGGATGGTCAGTAGGGCTTCTGCGCCGTCCAAAGCGGCCTTTGCCACCACGGTCCCCTCCTTTTCGCCGGTGAAGGTGATCTCGTAGCACTTTTCCGTGGAATTGTAGGCGGAGGACACGGCGCTCAGGCCGGAATCCGGCAGCTCCTGACCGTTTTCATCCTGGAAGGTGATGGTCGGCATCAAATGGGTGTCCAGGCTGCTGCTCTGAACATAGAGCTTCACGGTGGTCTGGGCATTCGTTTCCGTGCCCACGCTTACCCGGTCCGCCAGCAGGTCCAGATCGGCGCTATTGGCCGCCCAGTAAATGCCGGATTTGGGCCAACGGCCATAGTGGACGTTGACGGTGTTGCCGAAAATGTCGGTCTGGGTCAGGATGGTCGGGAAGGGATAGTTCAGACCCTTGAGCTGGGTGTCATTGCCGGGGAAACTGTACTTGCCGTCGATGGGCGCCCCCTGCTCGGTGACGGTGACGGTGGAGAAGGAAATGCCATCCTTGGCGCTGTTCTTATTCAGGTATTTCAGCAGCGTGCCGTTGGACATATCCTCATAGGACATATAAGGGCTTGCCGACTGGTCTGTGATCTCGATTCGGCGAGACCAGTAATCCTGATTACCATTCCACTTCTGATTGGGGCCGCTAACATAGTTGGTCCTGTTCAGGTTATAAGTGCCACTCCAATTTTGCTGGTTGGAATACGCCTTGTAATCGTCCGTTTGGTTTACGGCGGAATTCAGGGCATAGCAGTTCTTGATGACGATGTAGTCATTCTGCACCGGGCTGAACCACTCCTGCATTTCGCCGTTAGAGGCAACGGCCTGGGTACTCTTGACAATGTTTTTGTCGCCCCAAGTATTTCTCGAGGGCATGGTCACATAGCTATAACAGTTTTCAACAGTCAATGCCTGGCTCACATCACCGACCAGCTTCACCAGTCCGCCGCTGTTCCGCACGACGATACCGCCGACGATACCGCCCATCCAGATGTTGGCGCCCGAACCATAGTTTTTGTATTCCAGATTTGCCGTACTGACCATGGAACCGCCCGCATAGCAATAGCGAACAGAGCCGCGGCAGACGCCGGCAATACCTCCCACACGGAGGTTCTGGTAGCCGCCGTTATACTTGACGTTCAGGATAATATCCGTCACAGCGGAGCATTGGGTAATGTCCATATTGGTCATACCAACCAGGCCGCCCACGTTGCCGCCGCCCCAGCCGGGCGCATTGACATGGCTGTCCAGAATGGTATATCCGGACACGGTGCAGTTGGTGAACGCACTGTCGGCCACGTCTTTCTTTGCCGCAAAACCGACCAGGCCGCCGATACAGTACCAGCTTTCGCCATTGACATTGCCTTCGATGGTATTTCCTTCGTCGGAATACAGAATCACATTCTTCATCACGGCTCCGACGGTAATACCGAACACGCCCACGCACTGGGCCTCGGAGCTGATGGCTATATTTTTAATGGTATAAGCCTGTCCATCGAAGGAAGAAGCAAAATAGGACATGGTGGGGTCTGCGTTGGCGCTGTTACCGGCGTTATCATACATACTGCCGATAGGTGTGAAGGAATTCTCCTTGCCCAGGCTCTCATACTCCGTGGAAGCGTTCATATCATGGGTCTGTTTCCACACCAGATTCAATCCGGAAGTTGCCACTTTTTTGGAATCACTGTACACCTGATAAGTGAAGCCCCTCTTGAAACTATCCCAAGTGCTGCTGTTCCGGGTCAGAATGGAGGTATGCACAGACAGCGTGTTCCGATTCCAGTTGATATACTGCAACTGGGTGACGGAACGAATTTGGTAGGGATTCCTGGCCGTACCGGGTTTGGGGTCGTTGGTAGTCCGGTTAATGCGGTCCACATAAATACTGTCCAGGCTCATGGAATCCGCAAAGAACGGGCAGAGGGTATAATTATAGACCGACTTGACGGTGCCGGAAGTATAAACCAGCTGCCAGGTTCCGTTGGCATCAGACGTCTCCAGATACATATTGCTGCCGGTCTCATACGCAACGAACGTATAGCCGGGCATCTGGGCCTTCAAGGCCGTTCCCGCCGCTTCGTTCAAAGCTGAACGGAAATTAAAATTGAAGCCTCTCGTGAAATCGATGGATGTGGTCCCCCGGTTGCTGTCGGCGTAGAAATAGCCGTAGCCATAGTGGGTGACCACGCCGCCGTCATCGTGCTCGGTGCACAGGGAGCTGCCCTTCAGGCCCAGATCGTTGCCGGTGCCAGAGGAAATTTCCGTGCCCTGGCTGGTGCCTACATAGCTGAAATGATAGCCGGAGTTGGAGCCGCCGTCCTCATATTCCCAATAGAATACGCCCAGGGTGCCCATGTCCCGCTGGTAGGGCCAGTTGCCGAAGTGAACTGCGGTCCCATCACTGCGCTTCACCACGGCAGGATACAGATAATCGCCGGTGGTGTCCGGATGGTTCACGGAATCGGCAGCTTTCCCGAAGCCGGAAAGGTTCAGGGAAATGAGCTGCTGGCCGGTAATGGCCGTACCGGCGGCGTTGGCGGCAAAATCGTTCTCCTTGGCGTTGTAGGCGTAGAGCTTGCCCACATAGGAGTAGGTGCCGCCGTCCAGATAGTAGGCCCGATCCGTCAGGCCGCCCAGAGGCGCAAAGCCGTAAGCCTCGGCGCTGCCTGCGGCGGTCAGGGCCGCTGCGGAGTAGCACCGGCGGATGACGCCGCTTTCATTATTGGCGGTAAAGCCCGCCAGAATAACGGTGCTGTTCCGGGCCTCCCGGATGGTCAGGGCACCCACGGCATAGGAAGCCGTGATGGCGCCGTGGTTCTGTCCGGCGAAGCCACCCACATAGGCGGTGGAGTTGGTGTTGCCGGTACGGATGGCCGGGGCATCCACCTGGGAATTGTAGATGGTGCCGTAGTTGGTGCCCACCAGGCCGCCGATGGAGGCGGTGCTGGACAGGTAGCCGTAGACCTCCATGGTATAGCCGGAGGCGGCGCAGTTCCGGATCGTTCCGGCGTTATAGCCCGCCAGGGCGCCCATGTGGAGCCGGGCGGCAGAGCCGGTGATGATGGAGGTGGTGCGGCTGCCGTAGGTGACGGCGTTCCCGCTGCCCACCAGATACAAATCATGGATGCTGCCGCTGCTGCCCACGTAGCCAAACATACCGGTCTGAAGGGTCTCAGAGCGGAAGCTCACGCCGGTGACGCTGTGATAGCCGCCGTCATATTCCGCTGCAAAGGGGGCGTTCCCCTTTGCGCCCACATAGCCGATGGGGCTTTGCTCGGAGATAGTACCGTAATTGGTATAGTTGCCCCACTGATAGCTGCCGTAGTCGATGTCCAGCTCCTGCCGGAAGGTAGACCTAGCCGTTGCAGCGGCATAATCCCCATAGTGACGGCTCAGGTCATACAGCTGCCGGGCCGTGCGGACGGCCACGGTGTCCGGGGCGGCAGGCTTGCTGTCGTTGACGGTGACGGTCCGGGCGAAGTGGGGATTATAATAGTAGCTGTTCTCCCCGATGGTAATTTTCTGGTAGAAGCTGTCCGGGCTGGATGCGTCAATATAATCCGTGCAGACCACGTTCACGGGCAGAGGGGTCAGATAATAGCGGGTGCTGCCGTCATAGGTATTCAGGATGGTGCCGGTGAAATTGGCGGTGCTGCCGTTGCCATAAGTGATGGTGGGCAGACTGGCGGGCTTGTCCCGGTAGGCCAGAGCGTAGCCGTCGCCCACCACATAGGTCCCGTTCAGGGACCGCTCGTTGCGGAGGGTTGCCACGTTGGCCCCGTAGAAGCCCACGAAGCCGTCGCTGTACACTTCATAGTAGACCAGTGCGCCGTCCTCGAATTCCGCCTGCCAGTCGCCGTAATGGTTCAGGCCGGTCAGACGGGGGTAGGTGTAGTAGGTCAGGCCCTGGTCCATCAGGTTATAGGGGAAGGTGGCGTCACCGGAGGACATGGTGAAGGCGCTGCCCAGATTTTCCCCGGCAAAGGCGGTCGCACTGAGGTCCTTGTAGGTCTTGCCTACGGTTCCGTCCAGGTGATTCTGGATGGTGCCCATGCTGGACAGGTAATAGAGATTTGCAGGAGTGGTAACGGCGGAAACGGCGGTGGAATAGGGCTTCACGCCCTCCGGCGTGGTGAATACGCAGGCGGAATAGCCGTTTTTCGCCGTTCCCATGGGTCCGGCCACCAGTCCGGCGGCCATTTGCTCCGCCGCCTGGTAGCCCGCGGCATAGAAATTGTTCAAATCCACCTTAGCCCCGGTTTCCGTGCCGCTCACCAGGCCGCCGGTAACGGGAGAGAGCAGGTAAGCGTCCGCATAGGAACCGGTAACGGTCAGATTGCCCGCAGCAATGCCCACCAGACCGCCGGAACGGGTCGTTCCCCGCTCCACAGTGGAGGCCAGAGAGCCGGTAATCACCGTATTGCCCTCGGTGCGGCCCACCAAACCGCCCACGATGTTGCCCAGGAGCCATGGCTGAACCTTCTCGGGGCTGTTGACGGTGGCCACGCCGGTCAGATCGCCCTTCCGCTGGCTCAGATACACCCGGCAGTTGTCGATGGTGGTATTCGTGACCCGGCCCGCCAGGCCGCCCACATAGTTGCCGCCGTCAATTTTCGTGCCGGTCAGGTAAATGTTGGAAAGGGTCCCGGTGAAATGGTCGAAAAGCCCCGCATCCCGGTTGTCGGCCCCCACATGGAGGTTATAGATGGAGGACTGGACCTCCGCCTCGCCCAGGGTAGACTTGCCGTTATAGGCGGTCAAGGCGTCATTGCGGATGGGGATAAAGGTGTCCTTCTTGTAGACGCTGACCCAGTCCTCATCGTCGGTGGGATCGTCCTGGAAGGAAATGTCGGTGATCTGGATGGCCTTAGTGACGGTGTCGGACACCTGAGAGGTGGGCTTGTCCAGATTCTGCAAATGCCGGGCGTAGGCGATCAGGGCCGTGTCGGCGCTGGTGCCCTTCCGGTAGGCGAACAGGCTGTTGTCCGTCTCGGTGCAGGAGGCCTTGTCCACCATGGGGTCCTCAGAGAAAACCGTCAGCGTCACGTCAATGTCCGTGCCGCCGGCCAGGCCGGTCTGGGCCACGAAGCCGGTCTTCGCATTTTCCAGGCTGTCCATGACCCAGGTGTAGGTAAAGGTCCGGCTGTTGATCTGGGTCAGCTGGTCATGGTTCACGGTGCGGGTGTAGGTCTTGCCGAAGCCGTCCTTCACGGTGATCTGGAAGGTCAGGGCATAGGCGCTGGGCCGGGTGCAGTAGAAGGTCGCCGTGAGCTTTTCTTTATTTTCGATGACGATGCGGGGCTCCAGATTGTCGGTGGAATAGGTCAGCGTCACGTCGCCGCCATAGTAGCCGATCCTGGCCCCGTCGTTGAGCCGAGCCTGCTTTACCCGCATATTTTGCAGATAATTGGCAAGATTTTCCCCGGTAATGGGCTGTTCGCTGTAAAAAACCGAATAAATACTGCCGCTCAGGGGGTCATATTCGATGATCCAGTGGTTGTCCCACAGTTCCTTGTCCACGCTGTCGGCGCTCAGGAGCCAATAGGCGGCCTTGGTCTTGTCGTTCTTGTCGTTGGAGCGGACGTAGCAAATGGTGTCGGCGGTAATCGTTGAATCCTGGGCAGCGTCCTGGGGAATTTGCCCCAGCTTCACCACTCCGGCGGTGCCGCCGTCGGCGTAGAGATAGCGGTCCTCAAAGCCCGCCGCCTGCAATTCGGAGATACGGTTCTGAGCGGCCATGTAGAGAATCTCCGCCTTGCTGTCCAGTTCCCGCTGGCGCAGGCCCTTTCTCAGCGCCGCAAGGCCCGTCACACTCAGCGCGAACAGAATGACCAGAATGGCCACCACCACAATGGTCTCTATCAGGGTAAACCCCCGCTTGTCGGATGTTCTTTTCATGGTACTCACCTCGTTTTCAGCAGAAATACACAAAACCGGCAGCATTTTTCATCACTCCCGGTCTGTGTATTCCGTTATTTTTTCAATTCGTAGTAGGTCACGGTCATGCTGACCTGGACGCCGGCCTTGCCGTCGGTCTCCTGCATGGCCACCTGCACGTCGGAAATAAGATTGATGTTCCGGCTGTCGTGCAGGGCGTCAATAATGGCCCGGGCCTGGGCGTAGGTGTCCGTGCGGAAGGTCATGGTCACGGGACGGCGATAGATATAATCCCCTCCCAGCAGCGTCATATCCCCAAAGCGCAGGTCATAATCCGCCGCCGTGGACAATATGGCGTTCAGCTCCGTGAGCATGGGGGCGTAATTGTTGTATTCCGGCACGGGAATCGGGTCCCCGGCGGCATAAATTTCCGCCAGTTCCTTTTTCATGTTGTTCATTTTGGTCAGCAGTGCGGTGTTGGCCACGATCTCGTCCTGCTCAGCGGAGGCCTTCATCTGATAGTCCGCAATGGAATCGTTGATGGGCTCCAGAAGCAGCTTGAAGTAGCAGATGCACATAACCAGCACCACCAGCACCACCAGCAGCACCTTTTCACGGGTGGAAAACGGTCTGTTCATTGGCCATCCTCCTCTGCTTTCTGCACGGTAATGATGAAGGAGAAATCCAGATTCTCCGTGTTATCCAATTCGGGGGTCAGAGCGGTGGTCAGCCGGGCGTCGGCCACGATGGGCTGTTCCTTCAGACGGTCGAACATATCGGAAATTTCCGTCAGGCTCATGCCGGACATGGTGACGATAACGGTGCTGTCCTGAATGGACACGTTCTTCACCGTGCCGCAGGACATCACATAGCCCTCGATCAGATTCAGAATCTCCTGCCGGTCCACCTTTACGAAGCCGTTGCCGTCCTCGTTCTTCATCCAGTTCCGGGAGTAGGTCCGGTACTCGGCTTCCACGTCCGGGTACTCGGCCACGGCCTGCTGCATGGCCACATACTGGCTGTGGACGGTGTAATACTCCGTCTCCGCCTTCTGCAGCCGGGCCAGCTGGTCAATCACGCCGAATTTGGCCACGCACAGGGACAACGCCAGAATGGCGGCAATGCCAATGACCAGCGTGGTCACGTTGCGGCTTTTCGGTTCTTTCTTGCAAAGATTGACCTTGGTTTTTGTGGGGATTTTCACGGTTTTTGCGGTCTTTTCCCCCATTTTCAGTTCCAGTGCCATAGGAGCCTCCTTACATTTCCAGCCCGCAGCCCACGGCACGGGCAAAGAGCCAGGGTTCTTCCGAACCGGTATCGGGCAGCAGCTCCGTCACCGGATGCACGTCCAGATCGGTCATTTGCCGGATGGCCTCCTGCAGGGGGGCCACTGCAGTTCCGCCGCCGCAGAGGTAAATTTCCCGGAGGCTCTGCTCCCGGTTGTTGTAATTGTAAAAATTGACAGCCTTCATAATTTCCACGGCCATCCGGTTGTAAAGCTCCCGGCTGGAATCCTCGGAAAGCACGTCCTGATAATCGGTCATCAGATGGGTGTGGGCCATGTGGATGTCCACGCCCTTTTCATCGGAAATCTTCTGTTCCAGGTCGAAAAGTCCCAATTCCACAGTCCGTTTTGTTTGAAATTTACTGCCCCGGTACATATAGAGCCGGGTGCCCCGGTGGCCGATGTCCGCAATGCAGCGGTCGGCGGAGTCCGGATGGGACTTGCCGTAGTTTTCCAGCATGGCGGCGTAGGCAGCCTCCTCGGGAATGGCGCAGCGCAGCTTAAAGCCCGCCCGGCGGAACATCTCCCGGTACTCCTCGATGGTGTGCTTCAATGCAGCGCAGGCGAACAGGTCCATTTCCTCCGGGTCGCCGGACGCCTTCTTTTTCACGGAATCCACCACATAATCGAAGAAATACTTGCTTTTTTCCTCGGTCAGGTAGTCCTTGAACTCGAAGGGCAGGTTATAGGCAAGCTGGGCGTCGGTCATAGGCGGAACGGTCACGTTCCGGGTAAACACCAGAGAGCCGGGCAGGATGACCCCGGCATTGCCCCGGCCGATGCCGTTTTTCCGGGCCACTTCTTTCAGGAAATCGCCCATGGCATCCATGGAGAGAATCTCGCCCCCGGCCACCAGCCGGTCCGGCAACTCCTCGGACACCGCTTTTTTCACTTTTCCTCCGGCAAAGGACACGATCTTCACCTGTGCTTCGCCAATATCAAAGGCAACATATTGTCCGGCCATCGTAGGACCTCCTGATATATGAAAAATGATGGATGGAAACGGGGGGATGCTTCGGGCTGCGTCCTTCTGAGGGTTGCCTTCCCCTGGGGGAAGGTGGCACGGGCCTCAAGCCCGTGACGGATGAGGGGCGGGATGCACTTCCGGCAAGGCCGCCAGCTTCCCTCACACAAACAGTCCCAAATAGGCGCTGATCAGCTCTCCTCCGCAGAGGGCGCTGATGATTGCACCGGCGGCAATGGAGGGTCCCCAGGGGAACAGCTTCTCCTCCCGCTTTTTCGCCGTAAGCAGCCCCACAGCGATGCCGAGGATGCAGGCAAAAAACAGGCACAGGAGATTCCTCTGCCAGCCCAGGTACAGTCCCGTGAGGAACAGCAGCTTCAGGTCGCCGCCGCCCATGGCCTCTGTCTTACGAATTTTCTCGTACACCAGGACAATGAGCAGCAGCCCGCCGCCAATGGCGAAGCCGCCGATGCCAGCGTCCAGCACTTGCCCCTTCCAGTCCGGCAGGAGAAAGAAAAAGGGAATTCTGAAAACGATTCCGGCCAGAATGAACCGGTCGGGGATCATATATCCCTCCAAATCCGCGAAAGCGCAGCCCAGAAGCAGGCTGGCAAAAAGCAGATATTCAAGGGTTTGGAGCGATATATCATATTTCAGCAGCAGCGCCACGAAGGTAAGCGCCGACAAAATTTCTCCCCACAGGTGCCGCTTGGAGAGCTTTGCCCCGCAGTAGCGGCATTTGCCCCGGTGGGCCAGGAAGCTGACCACCGGCACCAGGTCGGCGGCGGAAAGCACATGGCCGCAGACATCGCAGTGGGAGCGGCCCTTGGTGATGGGTTCCCCGTGGACGATGCGCCAGGCCATGCAGTTCAGGAAGCTGCCCACGCAGGCCCCCAGCAGGGCGGCAAGCACGCAGAAATAGACGGTAATGGCCGGGCTCAGGTACAGCATGGCGAAGCTCCTTCCAAAAAGGGTTCCCTCCCGTCTGCGGAAGCCGCAACCCTCCGGCTTCCGCAGTGCGGAAAAGGTGTAAAAGGGAAAACTGGGTTGTGGTTAGAAATTAGCCTTAGCTCTTTGCACCGTACTCAATAGTGACCTTGCCGGTAGCAACGTCATACTTGACAGTAGCAACGCCGTCTGCAACAGGGGAGCCGGAAGCCTTCAGGCCAGCAACAGCAGTCTCAGCACCGGCAGTCTTCCAGCCAGCCTGCTTCTGAGTCAGCTTAACAACAGCGGTGTAAACATACTCGCCCGCATTAGCACCAGTGCGACTATAAGTCACAATGCCATCAGTGGTATTATAAGCACTGGGATCCTCTTCAGTCAGGCCGGCAACCAGCAGCTGAGCATAAGCAGAACGGGTGTTGGCCAGGTCGGCAGCCTCACGGGACTTCTCCAGAGCGGAGGTCATAGTGGGGATCATGACAGCCACGAGAACAGCGATGATGGCGACGACGATCAGCATCTCCATCAGGGTAAAGCCCTTGGAATTCTTCATTTTGCGCATAATGAATTTTTCTCCCTTCAAATGTTCATTTGGAATCTATATGTACCATCGTCCGGGGGTTGTGCCGGACGGGGATACCAAGGTTATAGAGGACTTTCGTCCCTCTGAGTTGAGCCTCCCCTGTGTAGGGGGAGGTGGCTGCCCGTCAGGGCAGTCGGAGGGGGTGTACGGTCGGTTCTTGTAGGGGGCTATCGAACGGTAGCTTTCAGCGAATCGGGAGCGTTCACCCCCTCAGTCACGGGCTTGGGCCCGTGACAGCTCCCCCTACACAGGGGAGCCAGCGCCCCGACGATCGTGCAGCCTTCGTCCCTCTGGGTAAGCCTCCCCTGTGTAGGGGTTGTGCCCCGCGCAGCGAATGAGAATCTATATGACTGCCGGTGGCAGTCATACCTCTACTACGTGGCTGCCCGCCAGGGCAGTCGGAGGGGGTGTACGGTAGCAATCTCGTAGGAGAGTATCGAACGATGCCTTTCAGCGAATCGATAGCTTACACCCCCTCAGTCACGGGCTTTGGCCCGTGACAGCTCCCCCTACACAGGGGAGCCAGCGCTCCAACGATAGCTTCCCCGCACAGGGAGCCAGCGCCCCGACGGTAGCTTTCCGCTACCGGGAATCTTTTGCTTCCATCCTCTGTTTTACCAGAGAATCGATATATTCACAAACGCCTCGGAAATTCCCCGTCACTTCGTTATTGGGGATCCGGACAACATGAATCGAATATTTTTCCAAATATGCGGTACGCTGTGCGTCCTTCTCCTGCTCCTCCGGTTCATAATGCTGGGAACCGTCCAGTTCCAGCACCAATCCCGCCTGAGCGCAATAGAAATCCGCAATGTACCTTCCTAAAACTTTTTGCCTGGAAAACCGCACCGGATAAGTCCTGAGATAGTCAAACCAAAGGCGGCGTTCCTCCTTGGTCATATCCCGGCGCAGCTCCCTGGCCCTGGAAACCAGTTCGCCGTTCCGCTTTCCTTCCATGGCCCTTTACATACTCCCGTACATACTGAACAGGGGCAGGTAGACACCCAGCAGGAGCGCCACAGTGAGGATCGCCAAACCGATGGTGATACACGGCTCCAGCAGGGACAGCAATCTTGTGGTGGTCACGTCCACCTCGTTATCGAAATACTCGGCAATGACGGTGAGCGTTTCTTCCAGATTGCCGGAATGCTCGCCCACGCCGGTCATTTCCGTGAGCATTTTCGGAAAATAGGGACTTTCGTCCATGCACTCGGCCAGCCCCCGGCCCTGCTCCACGCCCTGCCGGGTCTTGCGGGTAGCCACGGCAACCATATCGTTGCCGATGACGTTGGCAGTGACCTCCAGGCACTTCACCAGCGGCAGACCGGCGGTGAGCATGGTGGCCATGGTGGAGGCGAACTGAGAAGCCGCCGACATGGTATGCAATCGCTTCAGAGGCGAACGGGTCAGTTTATTTTTCGCCAGCCACATCCGGCCCTTGGGGTCCCGCTTCAAAAGCAGCCGCCCGATGAAGAAGGCCAGAGCCAGCAGAGCCAGCACCCACCAATAGCCCGTGAGGAAATCCGACACGGCGATCATGCCCTTGGTAATGGGAGGCAGGTCCGTGCCAAGTTCCCGGAAGGTGGAAACGAACATGGGCACCGCCACCACCATAATAATGATGAACACCACGATGGCCACGACGATGACCATGGCCGGGTAGGTCAGGGTAGAAATGATCTTGGCTTTTGTTTTGGCAGTTTTGTCATAGTACTTGTGCAATCTGTCAAAGCAAATTTCCAATGTACCGGCCTGTTCACCGGCCCGGACGGTCTCAATAAAGGTCGCCGGGAAGCTGGTGCCGTTGTTTTCAAAGCTCTGGGCCAGACTGTAGCCCCCGGCCACGTCCTCGGCCACCTTGTAAAGCATGGCCCGCAGGTCCTTGTTCTGGGCCTGAGCGGCCACCATTTCCACGCACTTGACGATGGGCAGGCCGGAGGTCAGAATAATGGCGAACTGGGAGCAGATAATGGCCAGTTCCTTGTCTTTGATGCGTTTTTTGCCCAGATCGGGGTTCAGGGATCTGGTTTCCTTGACTTCCTCGATCTTGGTAATGACGGAGCAGGTCTGCCGCAGCTGGGCCACCGCCTCGTACTCGTTATAGGCTTTGATAACGCCGGAGACCTTGGCTCCGTCCGGGGACAGGCCCCGATATTTATAGGTCGTCAAACCCGCTCACCTTCTTTCTTAATAGCGTCTCATTTTGTCCATGGCTTCCGGGTCCCGGGCATAGTTCCGGGCGGTCTCCATGGTGACGACGCCCTCCCGGACCATTTTCAACAGGGCGTTGTCCATGGTGATGCTGCCGTTCTGGGCGCTCATGGTGATAAAGCTGTCGATCTGGGGGGTCTTGCCCTCCCGGATCAGGTTCCGGATGGCAGAATTGACCACCATGACCTCGCAGGCGGCGGCCCGGCCATGTCCGCCCTTCCGGGGCAGCAGCTGCTGGGACACCACAGCCCGCAACGTGGTCGAAACCTGCAGGCGAATCTGCCGCTGCTGGCCCTCCGGGAACACATTGACCATCCGGTCGACGGAATCGGCAGCGGAGTTGGTGTGCAGGGTGGCAAAGACCAGGTGGCCGGTCTCGGCGGCGGTCAGAGCCGTCTCGATGGTGTTCAGGTCCCGCATCTCGCCGATCAGAATCACGTCCGGGTCCTCCCGGAGGATGGACCGGAGGCCGTCGGCATAGGAGGCGGTATCCGCACCGATTTCCCGCTGGTTGACGATACACTTTTTCGGGGTGTACACGTACTCGATAGGGTCCTCCAGGGTGATGATGTGGCCGGGCCGGGTCTCGTTGATGCGGTCCAGCACGGCGGCCAGAGTGGTAGACTTGCCGGAACCGGTCTCGCCGGTAACCAGCACGATGCCGCTGCGGTAATTGGAAAATTCCGACACCACCGGAGGCAGGTTCAGCTCCTCCAGGGCGGGAATATGGTCCGCCAGGATACGAATGGCGGCGGAAACAGCCCCCTGCTGCCGGAACAGGTTCACACGGGTCCGGGCCCCGCAGGGAAAGCTTTTCGCCAGGTCCAGCTCGCCGATGTGCTCCATTTGGGCGTAATCCGCCCCGGCCAAAGCACGGGCATAGGCCTCGCAGGCCTCTGGGCTAAGAATTTCGTCAGTCAGGTCGGTGATATTGCCGTCAATCCGGCATTTGGGGGGCAAGCCCCGAACCAGGTGAATATCGGAAGCCCCGTCTTTCCGGGCTTTTTCGATCAATGCGTCAATTTCCAGCATACAGGCTCCTTACCCCGCCGTGGAGTTGATGGCCTTGGCGGCCTCGGCTGCGGTGGTCTCCCCCCGCAGGACCAGGTCCCGGCAGTTCTCCCGCATGGACACGAAGCCCTCTTTCCGGATGCAGGCCAGAATCTGGTCGTCCCCGGCCCCGGCGGCGATGAGCCGGCGGACATTGGCGGAAACGGTCAGAATTTCAAAGACTGCCCGGCGGCCCCGGTAGCCGGTGTGATAACATTCCTGGCAGCCCTCGCCCTTGTAGAAGGAGACCTTGCTGGCGGGGTCCATCCCCATATCCAGCAACTCCTCGGCGCCGGGCTGGTAGGCCCGCTTGCAGTGGGGGCAGACCTTCCGGACCAGCCGCTGGGAGATAACACCCCGGAGGGCACTGGAAATGAGGTACGGCTCCACGCCGATGTCCTCCAGACGATGGATGGTGGAAACGGCATCGTTGGTGTGCAGGGTGGACAGAACCAGGTGGCCGGTAATGGCCGCCCGGACTGCGATCAGGCCGGTCTCGCCGTCCCGAATTTCGCCCACGGAGATAATATCCGGGTCCTGCCGCAGGATGGCCCGGAGACCGGCGGCAAAGGTCATGCCGGTCTTTTCGTTGATCTGACACTGGTTTACGCCGGGGATGTTGTACTCCACCGGGTCCTCCAATGTCATAATATTGGTATCCTCGCTATTCAGCTCGGAGATCATGGCGCTCATGGTAGTGGACTTACCGGAACCGGTGGGACCCACGATGAGGATGACGCCGCTGCTGTTTTTCAGCAGGGCATTGTATTTTTCCAGGTCCTTCCCTTCCAGGCCGATGGACTGCTTGCTGGCAGTACCGGCGGACCGGTCCAGCAGCCGGATGACCATTTTTTCGCCGTAGATCGTGGGAATGGAGGAAATACGCAGATCGATCTCATGCTTGCGGACCTCCACCATGGCCCGGCCGTCCTGGGGGATCTTCCGCTCGGAAATGTTCATGCCGCCCATGACCTTCAGGCGGGAGATAACGTTACTCTGCAAGTTGGTAGGTACGGTGAAAATGCGGCGCAGCACGCCGTCAATGCGCATCCGGACCACCATTTCCTCTTCCTGAGGCTCCAAATGAATATCGCTGGCCCGTTCCAGCACCGCCCGTTCAATGACGGAGTTCACAAAGCGGATGGTGGGGGCTTCGGAAGCACTGGTCTCCTCGGTCTTGACCATCTGGGCGGGGACGATGTCCGTGCCGGTATCCCCGGCCTCCCGCTTCATATCCTCGATGGCCCGGGCGGCGCCTTCGCTGCCGTAGAGGGTATTAACGGCCTGCTCCACGGCCTTCCGGGTGGCGATCATAGGCACCACCTGCTTGTGGGCGGAGTTCTTGATCTCCTCCTGAGCCACGAAGTTCAGGGGGTCGCTCATGGCCACATACAGCTCGTCCTTCACCAGCTTCACAGGCACCACGCAGTAGCGCCGGGCAATGGCACGGGGTACGAATTTGGCCATTTCCAGAGGAATGGACACGGTGGTCAGGTCGATATAATCCACGCCCAACTGCATTTGCAGGGCCTCGATGAGCTGCTTCTCCGTAATGAAGCCCTTCTCGATGAGCACATCGCCCAGACGGCCCGTGCTGCTCTTCTGAAGTTCCAGGGCCCGGTCCAGTTGCTCCGGGGTAATGGCTCCGGCGGTGATGAGCAGGTCGCCCAGACGCATATAAGCCATCGAATCTTCCTCCTCGAAATTTGTCGGTTTTGCAGGGGTTTTTGACAGCCGAAAATTCAGAAATGGCCGCAAAGACCCCATTCGTCTTTTTTCGTGGATATTCTACCACAGGCATTTCGATTTTTCAACTTTTCCGAAAAGAAAATCTGCACAAACTTGTTGCCATTTTGACCAAAAGTTCAGATCAAAAACAAGTCGCGCAGATTTTATGAACGTATGAACCTCTTAACCAAATTCCGGAGACAGAAAAATGCAGAAACGAACGAGAGAAGAGCCCCCCCTGTGGAACCGCCCCGTACTTCTGAGGGGAGCCTTCCCCTGGGGGAAGGCTATTTTCCGCCTCGCCAGGGGGCTCACAGAAACAGCATGGTCTGTTTCTCCACCAGCGAGCGCAGATGCTCTTTATCCAGGGCGTAATAGACTCTGGCCCCCTCCACGGTGCAGGTGACCAGGCCCGCATTATAGAACTTATTCATGTGGTGATGGATGGTGTTCCGGGCCAGGCCGAAGTGGTCCGCCAATTCCTGGCCGTAGGCCGGATGGTCCCGGAGATAGAGCAGAATTTCCAGTCGGGTCCGGTCCGCCAGCAGGTGGAACGCCTCGCAGAGCTGGGACACGTTGCCCTGGGTCTCGCTGACCAGCCGCAACAGCAGCTGCCGCAGAACTCCGCAGTAAATGACCACGCTGCCGTCGGCCTGGGGGCAATCCAGGAACAAATTGGTATCCGGCCCCAGAATCATGGGATAAATCCGGTAGTCCTCCCCTTCCCGCTGGGTCAGGCTGGTGATCTCCCGGAGGTAATTCTCCATGCCGGTGCGTTCCAGATCGCTGCCAAAGGCCGCCGCCAGGGCATCCATTTCCGCCCGGTGGCCCTCAATGGCCGCCATCACAGGCCGGAGCATGGCTCCAACTTCCGGGATTTTCTCCCGATAGCTGCGGTGCAGTTCCAGCAGGGCCAGACGGCTCTCCGCCGGGACGGTCATGGACAGGACGATGCCCGTAAAGGTGCTTTCCGTGTCGTCGTCCGGCTCCCCCTCCCACATATCCAGGGCCAGGAGAATATCCCGTGCCACCTGGGCAGGGGTCCGGTCCATGGCGGCGCTCAGAAAGACGTCCAAATCGCCGTTATAGGAAAAGGCCGGAGCAAACAGCAGCAGAAACGCCGGAGAAAAGGCCCCGGTGGTATTGTACTGGAAGCCGGGCAGGTCCCAGAACAGGGCCTCCAGCCGCTCTCGGCTGCCGATGTTCGCCTGCCGGAGAATATCCTCCCGCAGGGCGGCGAAGGGGGCGTAGCGCTGGCGGAACACCGTCAAATCGTCCACGCCCTTGGAGCGGAGCCGTTCTTCCAGCCGGGCCTGACCGAAGCCGTTTGCCTCGGCTCCCAGAATAACCATGGCTTCCAACAGTACATTGGGGGTCTGCACATATTCCATAAAGAGTACCTCCTGTTATCCGGTAGGTTTTTGGAATAGTATAGCACACTTTCCCGGAAAGGCATAGAAAAACTTTTCCGGATTCTCCGGGGCCTGAAAAATTTCCAGATTTTTCCAAAATAGATAATACAGCGGCTGTATTCCTCCTTGACACACCTGTCTTTTCGGAATATAATGGCATCAACATATAGATATAGAAACCAGATATTCCATAGATATATGTTGATTCCACACCGGCGACCCTCTGCCGGTGCAGAAAAAATTCTGACGAGAGGAAGAAAAGATATGACGAAACGCATGATCGCTCTGGTCCTGGCGCTGTTTCTGGTCATCGGCCTGCTGCCGGCGGTCCGTGCAGCGGAGACCGACGAGAGCAGCCAGGACCAGACCGTTTCCGCAACAGAGCTGCCGGGCCAGACCCGGCTCAGTGCCGGAGCAGACGAGGAAGATCTCTCCCTGTCCGCCTATGCCGATACGGATATGGTCACGGTGATCGTGGAACTGAATGCCCCGTCCCTGATGGACGGCTATTCCGCATCCACCTTCTCCGCCGAGGAAAGTGCCGGTGCGGCCCTTTCCGACTACCTGACCTCCGCAAGCGCGCAGGCCGCTTCCGAGGCTCTGGTGGAGCAGCAGAACGAGGTAATTGCCCAGCTGGATAACGGTGTGTCCACCTATTCCGCTGACAACACCCAAGTGCCCGTGCAGGTGCTGTCCCAGTGGACCTCCCTGGTCAACGGCATGGCCATCCGCATTCCCTACGGCCGTCTGGCCGAGATCCAGTCCCTGCCCGAGGTGAAGAACGCCTATGTGGCCCACACCTACGAGGCCCCCGCTCCCGCCATCGGCGGCGAGAACAGCACCTACGGTTACAGCTATGACCTGGTGAACCTGTCCACCGCCTGGGGCAAGGGCTACACCGGCAAGGGAATGCTGGTGGCGGTGCTGGATACCGGCCTGGACCTGAACTATGAGGAAGGCAAGGGTGTGACCCGTGTCCACGAGGCATTTACGGAGAATTCCTTCCGTTCCGATGTGTCCGACACGGACCTGCGCTTCACCAGCGACAGCCTGAAGGCCATGCTGAACCGGGTGCAGCTGAACGCCACCACCGATTCCGACGGCAGCAAGATCACCTACGCCGACAACGGCCTTTACAAGAACCGGAAGGTTCCCTTCGCCTTTGACTACGCCGGAAGCGACGGCAACGGCCGGGATCTGAACGTCCAGGCCGGGCAGGACCACGGCGTCCATGTGGCCGGTACCATTGCCGGTTACGCCGAGACCGCCGAGGGCGAGGTTCGCTTCTCCGGCGTGGCTCCCGATGCCCAGCTGATGATCATGAAGGTCTTCCCCGATGGCAACGGCGGTGCCAATGATGCCAACATCTTCAACGCTCTGGAAGACGCTATGAAGCTGGGCGCTGATGTGGTGAACCTGAGCCTTGGCTCCGACAACGGCTTTGCCCACGACGATTCCATCCTGAATACCCTCTACGCCAAGATGGAGCAGGCAGGCATTCTGGTGGTCACCGCCGCCGGCAACAGCGACACCGCCGCCACCAACAATAATTACGGCGGCCACATTCTCGCCTCCAATCCGGAGACCTCCATGGTGGCCGCTCCCTCCGTGTACGACTCCAACCTGTCCGTGGCTTCCTTTAACAATGTTGTGAAGAGCGAAGCCGTGCTGAACTGGAAGGCTGATGGCGGTACGGACACCTCCGTGGCCTTCACCGACCCCTTCACCACTTCCATGAAAAAGGGCTTCAGCAGCGAGGACTGGGAGGTCATCGCCGTGCCCGGTTACGGCACCTACAACGACTTCTCCGCCGCCGGTTTCAGTTGGTACGGCGGTAAGACCGGCATTGCCCTGGTGAAGCGGGGCGGCGGCCTGAGCTTTGACTACAAGGTCCAGATGGCCCAGTACAGCTTCCCGGGCGTCAAGGCCGTCATCGTCTATGACGAGGACCCGGAGGCCACCACCCTGATCAATATGGCCATGGAGCATGCTACCCTGCCCTGTGCGTTCATTTCCGGTAAGGACGGCGCCGCTCTGGCCGCTGCCTGCGCTGAGGGCAAAGTGACCCTGCGGGTCCAGAAAGAGGACCGCATCAGCGCTTATGAGTCCGCCAGGCAGATGTCCTCCTTCAGCTCCTGGGGCGCAGGTCCCGCACTGGAACTGAAGCCCGACATCACCGCCCCCGGCGGCAACATTTACTCCACCGTGGTTGACCCCCTGTACGCAGGCGGCGACTACACCGGCGGCTATGACATGATGAGCGGCACCTCCATGGCCTCTCCCCATGTGGCAGGCCTCTCCGCCCTGGTGGAGCAGTATGTCCGCAAGGGTCTGGCCTACACGGACACCCTGGAAGCCGCAGCCATCACCAATGCGCTGCTGTCCAGCACTGCCCTGCCTCAGAAGGACCCGGACGGGATGTATTATAGCCCCCGTTCTCAGGGCGCCGGCCTTGTAAATGTAGGCGCAGCCGTGTCCACCCCCGCTTACATCAGCGTGGCGGGTCAGAAGACCGGCAAGCTGGAACTGGGCGACGATCCCGAATACACCGGTCACTTTGACCTGAACTTCCGGGTGAATAACCTGACCTCCGACACCCTGACCTACAACGTGAAGGCCATCGTGCTCTCCGCCGCCACGGAGGAAGCCGACGGCAACACCTACATCTCCAACAGCGAGCAGCTTCTGGGCGAGATTGATCTTGGCACCGTCACCGTGCCCGCCGGCGGCGTGGACGTTTCCGAGAGCATCCGGCTGACCGACGACCAAATCGCCAGCCTGAAGGCTCAGTTCCCCAACGGCGCTTATGTGGAGGGCTTCGTGGTCCTCACCGACGCCAACGGCGAGAATCCCCAGATCGGTCTTCCGTTCCTGGGCTTCCTGGGCGACTGGACCGCTGCCCCCATCTTTGACTCCGTTCTGTGGACCGATACCCCCGATGACGGCACCGATATCCGGAACAACAAGTCCACTTGGGGCGTCAGCCTGATGGAGAGCGCCTACGTGCTGGAGAACACCCCCCTGGATGTGCAGGTGCTGGGCTCCAATATATTTGACAACGAAGGCAAGGACCAAGTAAAGTTCATTGCCGACAACATCGCCATCTCCCCCAACGGCGACCACATTCTCGACAGCGTCAACGCCGGTGTGCTCTATCAGCTCCGCAACGCCAAGCTGCTGGTGGGCGAGGCCCGGAACAAGGCCACCGGAGAACTGTACTTCCGCAGCTATGCGGCCAACAGCTTCAAGACCTACTATTCCGCCAACTACTCCGCCACGCTCATCTGCTCCACCTTCCTGGACCGGTTCCTGGATGAGTGGGCCGGTACCGACCTGGAGGGCAATCCCCTGCCCAGCGGCACCGAGTGCGTGTACACCATCTACGCCTACACCGACGGCGACTATCCCAGCCATGTGGACGAAACCACCGGCGAGACCGTATATGATTACGACCAGGTCATCCCCGGCGAGAACGAGCCCACCTTTAACGGTCATGCCATGGATATGACCGGCGACATCGTCTCCTTCCCCGTGACCGTGGACACCAACGCACCCAAGCTGGTGGACGGTGCCGTCCATCTGCGCAAGGATGAGGACGGCAACACCTACATGAGCGGCACCTTCACCGATGACGGTGCCTTGGCTTCCGTTGAGGTCTATCCCCTGGTGAAGATTGTGGACAGCTGGTACGGCACCGTCTCCTACGATGTGGATACGACCCATCCCCTGTATGTCCACCACATTTACGATGCCTCCGTGAAGCAGTTCTCCTTCGAGACCGAGGCCCTGAAGTACACCGGCTCTTATGAATGGACCGGCATTGCCTACGTCTACGGCGGCGACTACGGCGCCAACGACCAAGGCTACGCCGTGATGGTGACCAACAGCGACGAGGGCATCCAGCTCTCCCAGAGCAGCGCCCTGATGTACACCGGCGACGTGCTGCACCTGAGCGTCAACAACAACACCGCCGAGGAAGGCACCCTGGTCCGCTCCTCCAGTGACCCTGCCGTTGCCACTATCGATGCCGATGGTAACATTGAGGCCAAAGCCCCCGGCCAGACGATCATCACCGTGTCCAACGGCACGGCTTCCGCCGTGTGCGTCATCGCCGTGGAAGAAAAGCCCACCAAACTGACGGACTTCACTCTGGCCCTGGAGCAATTTGACGGTTTGAAGCCCGCCGGTCAGCTGGAGATCCGGGTCACCGACATTCAGCCCGGCGATGTGGTCCTGGACGATGAGAATATCACCTACCGTCTGGAGCTGGACAACCCGGAGCAGGAAGACCTGTTCACCGTGGAGCGGAGCGATGATAACTCCGCCTTCTACCTGTCCCTGCGTTCCACCGGCACTCCCAAGGACGCCGGTTCCGGCACCCTGTATGTGACCATCGACGGGATCACCCGCAGCGTGAAATTCAGCTGGGAGGAACTGTACGAAGTTTCTGACCAGGATGACATCGTTTCCAGTGGTTCCGACGACCAAATTCTCTATGTAAAGCCCGGCGAGACCATCGATCTCGTTGCCGAGTACAACAATTCCTCCACCCACAAAATCGTGCCCATCGTTCTATGGACCGGCGACACCACCAAGGACGAGGCCGCTACCGGCCTGGTGCTGGACGGCCCGGCCTACTGCACCGCAGGCGGTGCCTGGACCGGCAAGCTCGTGAACACCGAGGGCTACGCCCTTCCGGAGAGCATCCATATTTACGAGCGCTATTCCGACGGCTACGACAGCGAGTGGCGCAACAGCGAATACTCCACCCGTTACACCTACGACGCCTCCACCGGTGAGATCTCCTTCTCCAACGGCCCCTTCTCCACGGATTCCACGCTGCTGATCCGTGCCGATGGCGTGGCCAGCGAGGGCAATCCCGCAGGTGCTCTCAGCGGAATCGAGTACCCCACCCCCGACGGCCAGTACGGTCCCTTCCAGTGGACCCTGGACAGCGGCTCCGGTACACTGAAGGCTGAAGAGGGCTTCGAGATCGACTACGAAAAGGTCAACGGCGCCCACTTCACCGCCACAGAGCCTGGCGTGAACTGCATCACCGCCGCCAGCAAGGACGGCAAGTACGCTCTGCATTACGCCGTTGTGTGTCTGAGCGTTCAGGCTGAGAGCCTGAAGCTGGATGCGTTGGACGTGAAGATGGCCGTGGGCGACACCCTGACCCCTGCTGTGACGTTGGATCCGGAGCCCACGCTGGATACCGACAAGGTCCTTCGCTGGACCTCCTTCGCCCCGGAGACCGTCAGTGTGGATGAAAACGGCGTACTCACCGCCCACAAGACAGGCTATGCCCTGGTCAAGGTAGAGCTGGCCAACGATTCCTCCGTGTACAACTACCTGACCGTGTCCGTCACCGGCAAGAGCACCGTGACCTACACCGACGGCGTAAACGGCGAAGCCTTCGCCGACCAGCGCTATGAGGTGGAGACCGGCGGCTTCACCCCCGCCTTTGTGGGAACCCCGGAACGCACCGGCTACACCTTCACCGGCTGGGACAAGACCGTTTCCGCTCTGGTCCTGGAGGACACCACCTACACCGCCACCTGGCAGGCCAACACCTACACCGTGACCCTGGAGGCCAACGGCGGCGAGTTGGACGCCAACACCCTGCCCGTGACCTTCGATGCGCCCATCGGAGAACTGCCCGTGCCGACCCTGGCCGGACACACCTTCCTGGGCTGGTTCGATGCCAACGGCGAAGCCGTGACGGCGGAGACCCTGTACCGGTTCGCCGGGGACAGCGTGTTCACCGCCAAGTGGTCCGAGAACACGCCGCCCACCGAGCCTTCCGTTCCCACGGACCCCACGGAGCCGAAGCCCACCGAACCCAAACCGACCGAGCCGAAGCCCACGGAGCCTGCTCCTACGGAGAAGCCCACCGAGGCTACGAAGCCCGGAACCAGCACCCCCGCTACCGGCGACACCCTGAATGTGCCGGTACTGGTAGCCGTGCTGGTGGTGGCTGCCATCGGCATCGGCCTGCTGCTGTTCTTCCTGCTGCGGAAAAAGAAGGATAAGAAGTAAGCATACCCCCAAATGCGATTTTCCCCCAACGGGTTTTCCCCCGTTGGGGGAAATTTTTGAGTGAAAAGAGGAAAATCTCCCGGCAACGCACTGTAGGGGCGGCGGCTTCCTGCCGCCCCTACGCTCAAAGTCGAAAGCCCGACCGCCCCTCATCCGTCACGGCTTGCGCCATGACACCTTCCCCCAGGGGAAGGCTATCTTTCCCATCTCCGAAAAATTTCTCCCACGCTTCACGAAAAAGTTTTTATAAAGATTTCTTCTGACCCCTTGACAGACGGGGACAATACGTGTAAAATATTGATTAAAAACCAATTAAAGTTTAGGAGATGGATGCCATGACCCAGCGTGAACGACAGATCCTCCAGTGCATCGAGGCAGACCCCATGATCTCCCAGCAGAAGCTGGCCGATCAGCTTGGCATTACCCGCTCCAGCGTGGGCGTGCATATTTACAATCTCATGCGCAAGGGCTACATCGCCGGAAAGGGCTATGTGCTCCGCTCCGGCAGCTATGCCGCCGTTGTTGGCGGCGTGAACATGGACATCGGCGGTCTTGCTTACGAGCCGCTGGTGGCCGCCGATTCCAACCCCGGCAAGATCACCATGAGCCTGGGCGGCGTGGGCCGGAACATCGCCCACAATATGTGCCTGATGGGCGTGGACGTGCGGCTGCTCACCGCCTATGGCGACGACGTGTACGGTGAAAAGGTCAGCGCCTCCTGCTCCGAAACCGGCATCGACATCACCCACGCCCTGCGGGTCAAGGGCGGCACCACCTCCACTTACCTCTTTATCTCCGGTCCCGACGGGGACATGGCCATGGCCCTTTCGGATATGGCCATCTGCGATCAGATCACCCCGGGCTACCTGTCCTCCAACCTGACCGTGCTGCAGAATGCCCAGGTCATCGTCTGCGACACCAATATCCCCCAGGAAAGCCTGATTTTCCTGGCGGAGAACGCAAAAATCCCCATTTTCTGCGACCCGGTGTCCACGGCAAAGGCCGAAAAGCTGCTGCCCATCCTCTCCAAGATCCACACCCTGAAGCCCAATAAGCTGGAAGCGGAGCTGCTCTCCGGCGTACCTATCCACGACCACAATGACGTGGAAGCCGCCGCCAAGGCCCTGCTGGACAAGGGGGTTCACCGGGTATTCATCTCCATGGGCGCCGACGGAATGTATGCCGCCACCGCCGAGGAGCAGCTGTGGCTGCCCAACCTGCCCGGCCGCATGGTGAACACCACCGGCTGCGGCGATGCCGCCATGGCGGCCCTGGTCTGGGCCTATCTGGAAGGCACGGACCTGCGTGGGTCCGCCCTGGCCGGTCTGGCCGCCGGGTCCATTGCCATGGAGAGTCGGCAAACCATCAATCCCGCCATGAGTGCTACGGCGCTGCGTAACCGCATGGCGTTGGCATAAAAGAATTTTAATTCGGAAAGGTCGTTATCTCTATGAACATCAATAAGTATCTGGACGTAAAACCCGAAGTTGCCGAGGCCATTGCCGCCGGGAAGCCCGTTGTGGCTCTGGAATCCACCATCATCTCCCACGGTATGCCCTACCCCCAGAACGTGGAGACCGCTCTGAAAGTGGAGCAGATCATCCGTGATAACGGCGCTGTTCCCGCTACCATCGCCATCATCGGCGGCCGCCTGAAGGCCGGCCTGACCCCCGAGGAGATCG
>OIWM01000893.1_pt1 | contig 33089 bp, 47 predicted proteins | sample 1587451 | NCBI WGS metagenome assembly OIWM01 (sample SAMEA3888907, study PRJEB22519) | human gut metagenome | biome: human gut; feature: human-associated habitat; material: faeces | place: Denmark | collected 2011
GTTGTATTTTCTTTCGACAAATAATCGGCTGGATTGAAGTTACCCGAGTCCCAAAGGGTATATTCTATTCCTCCCGTATTCCTTTTTATAGCTGCCGTAGAAATGAGCAATACTTCGTATATGTTGGCTCCAATTATCGTCCGAAGGCTTTCGCTGTCACCAAAAGCAAAACGCCCGATAATATTTCGTCCATCTTCAATCAATCTTTTTCCTCCAGCCAATCCCACATCTCCCGTTATGGTCTTACCTCCCGAAAGCGGCAGGTAATCATCCGGATTGAAATCATTGGATTTCCATACTTTAAGCCAGTCGCTCCAAGATTCCAGACTTTGCCGGTAACGGACAAAAACGGACGGATTGACATTGCCCGCAGAATATCCTAAGGCTAACTGTATCCAATTTCCTGATCTCCCGGTTCCTTCGACGACAATGACGCTGCCGTAAGAAGTAGGCGTGTTCTGCGTAGTTGCATCGTAGGTATAGAATCCGTAAGTCGTGGCGTTATTCAAGTTAGCAATAGCACCCCGGTTCACAATATACTGTTCAGCCAGTTTTGCGGCTGTCACGGCACCGTCGGCGATCTTTGCGGTCGTTACTTTCGCTGCACCGATAGTCGGGTTAGGATATGTTCCGGCCAAATCGCCACCGGCTGCGCCACCCGGAGGCAGGGACGCAGGCTTATCCGGCAGGCTGGCGAAGGTCGTACCGTGTGGATTGCCGCTTTTGATCTGCGAATGATCGTAAGCCGCTTTTCCCCGGTCTCCACGATAAGCCGTGGCCGAAGTCTCGCCCAAAGCCAGTGAAGGACTGATCTCTACATATCCGGAGCCGCTCCAGCGGTAAGTAAGATTGGTATCGGTAGCTACGTAGATTTTCCCTGATTCGCCCGTTGCAGGAAAAGCGGAACGGGAGGCGTATTCCTGCACGTCATCGACGTAGGACGGAAGTTGTGAAACCGGTACATGACCCGTATCGTCCAATTCGGCCAATCCGCCGGGCTGCCCTTTCTCGGAAAGGACGCGGTCTCCCTGTTCCTTCGCATAATCGCCCTGCTGTTTGGCAAATTCAGCCGCAGTATTTGCCGAATTTGCAGCCTGATCGGCTCTAACTGCCGCTTCATTCGCTGCCGCTGCGGCTTCGCCGGCTTCTTTGGCAGACTCCACGCTGACACCAGTATCCTCGTAAGCCTTTATTTCGTCATTATAAACGAGCCACGTATTATTCGGGCCGATCTTTGGAGACGCTCCGGTTGTAATGACGTTGTAAGGGACATCGATCAGGTTCGCATCGAGCGACAAAGGCAGTTCCATATACTTGGTTTCACTTCCCTCAACCACTTTCACGATCTTTAGAACGTGCGTAGCCAACACCCGGTTGCTCACCATCTTCACATTGACGAAAAGCCCGTATTCGCCCGTTACTTTCAGCTCGCGGTCGGGAAGAAGACGAGCATACACCGTATTCATCTCCCGATCGATCGAACTGTCGAGAGCCTGCATGGTCTCACCGGAAGGAAGCTGGAGCCATACGGATAATTCGCGTGCACGCCGAAGATCGGCATCGGTCCCGGAGGGCCTTTTGAGAACGATTCGGACTCCTAAAGAAGTACCCTGTTTTATTTCGATCATATCAGTCGCCTATTACTTTGTACCGGACTCTATTGGCTGTCATTTTGCCGTCCTGCGTATATTCAGGGAATGCCTCGGGACGGCATTGGATATATCCGAGACAATCTTTCATGTAATGATCTGCAATCGAAAACGCATCATTGTAAGCCTGATTACGCTCCTTGAATTCTACACTATGCGAATAATCGTCTGATTTACTGACAAACCCGTACCGAGTCGATATATTCGTCCCGCTTTTTACGATCCGAGCATATGCGTAATAGGCCAGCGCTTTTTTCAGACCCGGGAAATACCGTTGTTCCCCACAAGAGTCTGAGTACAGCCCACCATTCAATAGCTCGTCATATTTATCGGGCGAAGTCACAATGGCGATATACAAAGCATCGCCGAGCGCCGGCCGAACGTCGTTATGCTCGGCCTCCTCAATGAAGCGTCGGGCAATATCCTCGTCAGCAGAACAGGGGCGGGCGAGCTCGTTTATTTCGTCAGGAGTTATCAAAAGGTCCTTCATGCTTGAGGTGCATTTACAGCTTTCACAATCGGTTCGATTTCAATATCCTGATCGTTCAGGATCGGAGCGGTTGCCATATCCCAATGACCGAGGATCGTTTTGTAGGCGCGGGTCAACATCCGCTGTTCCTTGTGTACGCGCTGTGCATACTCCAGCTTCGCATCATAGATCAGGGTGCCGGAAAAACCGATTTTTCCCGAGCGTATGCAATAAAACGCCTCTTGACCGAAAGCCGAATAGATACGCTCGATTACGGACGAATCCGTGACCGTAAACTCCTTGTCGTAATTCTCGCCTTTGAAAGATACGAACTGCGGAATTTCCTCGTCCGCATCCAATTCGACCTCAAGGATTTTCAGCGAATTGCTATCACCTTGCAATTTGGCGAGTTCATCGGAATATCCGCTATCGTCTTTCCCGTCGTCCGGCGGCATCTGTCCGTTTTTATGAACGAGCATACCGGCCGTAAGAAAGTTATTGCGAACATTGCGGTGTTTGACATTCGACAGTCCCTCGTCCGTGCTCATTTCAGTAAGAACCGCATCGAATTTCGCAGTAGGGTAGTTTCCCGCCCCGCTCGACGATACCCACAAAATCTGCCCCTTGAAAAACTCGATACCCCCGGCCCGAACGATTTGTGCCTGTACAACACGCGGATTAGGATTGAACACGGGTAGCAGATCCACCGTGTCGCGATTCACCTTGACCGGTTTTCCGTTGCGCGTCATCTTGCCCGACCAGTCGGGATGTACGGCAATATGGCTCACCCGGCCTTCTTCGTCCGATTCTTCGAGCCGGCAATTCTCAAACGGTACATGCGACAATTCGACGATTTCGCCCAGCACGTTATAGTTGACATGCAGGGCGAAACCGTTGAACTTTGCCAAATCGGCCGCGCACAAATGATGAATATCGTCGAAACGGTCGCCGCTACGGTTCACCACGAAATCGGCCAGCGTTTGCGATGCGAAGCCATTCCCTTCGATGAAGTCAGCATATCGATTGCAGCAGGTCGTACCGGTTGACGAAGCAGCCACAATGGCCGCCACGTTTTGCGGATATAGGTTATCAGCGTCGTATGCCTGAATGCCTAATGATGACAGGTACTTGACATCGATCCGCCTACTCGGCTTTTTCGTCTCCTTGATATTCATCCCCGTTCATAAATCGTTCGACTCGTGCTCGGCCTCCGCAGCCTTGATATGCGCATTGATAACCGCGAGAGTTATCGTCTTACCTGCTATCTGCCGCCCTTTGTAATCTTTTTTGATCGCGGTCTTCGATTTCCCGGCCTGAAGGTCGGCGGCGATTTCAGACCGCAAATCCGGATTAATCTCGATCTCCGGATCGGACTTTTTCTCAGGGATCACCTCAAACAGCCCGACAGCTCCCGGCCGCTCCTTGAGAAACGCAGTAGCGACCGCATCGGTCAAGTTGTCGTTCGTGTAGACATCGGACGTACCACCCGGCTGGATTACCACGCCGGCTTTGAGACGGTAGTTGCATATTTTTCTCATTTTCATATTCTTTTTCAGGTAAATTCGCATCTCGATCACCGCATCGGAATACCTATCCTTGCAACGACAGGACCTGAGCGGCCGACGGAACACTTCCAGATAAAGCGATTCGATTTTGCGTTGTTCAGAATGGGGGAAAACACCCGGTAAGTGTTTCCCCCATTCCGACACAAGCTCGTATGCCTCCGCGAAAGACATAACAACCTACTCAGTCGCTCCCTTGAGCAGCGTTTCGATCAGCGTTTTGGTCGCCGCATATGTCTCAGCGAACAGGTAGAGGGCCGATTTAGGCGACCCTGCCTCCTGAAGTGTGAATGACCATCCGCCGTTCGTATCGTCGCTGTACTTGTCGAGCGTGGCAGCATTGGCTACGAGCCCCTGATAGAAGCCGTAAATCTCGAATGCGGCAGCACCGGCAGGCGTTCCCTGCATCTTCTTGAACTTGTTCTCCAAAATGACGAGGAACGAGCCATTAGCGAGCGGATCGATGATGCTTTCGGCCACGTCCGGCCCGGAGTCCGGGATATACATCACGATCTGATGCGTGAACGTATTCCGGCTCGTACCGGTCGCCAGCGCCGAATTGGAGCCGGTGAACGGCGTGTTGCCCGGCTGGTAGATTTCAAACGCCTTCTTGCCGCTCAGAAGCGGCAAAGCCGATACGACGTTGGACTTGTCCGCAGCGAACTCGACTGATCCAAAGTCCACATCGTCGCGGTTGATGATGATACCGCGCTTCTCCAGCCCCTTTACCAGCGGATCGTCGCAGTTTTCGGTGATCGCCTGCGCGATCAAATATTCACATTTTCCCATATTCGTCCGTTTTGAGAATTAGAAAGCCACCTGAAGCAGATCGTCCTGACCGATCAGCGTGCCGATAGTATCTTTGGCGAGGATGTAGTTCACCTGATCCTTTTTCTCGAACCAGATATCGAGCTCGGCGATCTCGTTTTCACTCTCCGAACCGACCAGCAGGTTCTCCTTCACCGTGTACAGCGCCCGGTGCGGCTTGTTCCACGCTTTCCCGCCCGTGACGGTCTCCGTCGAGCGAATGATCTCGTCCCAGAACGGAATAGCGAGCAGTTCGACACCTTTGTAGGTCGTTTTGGCGATGCCGTCGAAAATGGCCGTCCATTGCAGTTCGCTACCCTTATTGTTGTTGATGATGTCCCAGTCGAGCGCATCGCGGAGCGACTGCGTGATGTAGATCACCTGACCGGGTGTCTGCCGCAGCACCATCGGCGCTTCCCGAATCAGGCTGTCGATAATGCCCGTAGGCACGCCGGCAGTGTACAGCGCTGATACCTGAGCATCAAACGATGTTTCCGAGTTGGCATCGATTGTCGTCTTACGCGCAGGGGTCTCCGTCGTGAGCGTAAACAGGCGTTTCCAGAAGCCGTCGATCAGCGTGAAATACCCCTTATCGACAGTATCGAGCAACACCCCGCCGTTGGTCACGGTATCGGCAGCCTTGTCGCCGAACCAAGCGAAACGCATCAGCATTTTGCGGATCGCCAGCGACAGGCGCGGCTCCAGAATTTCGTCGATATACTGCGTGCCGGTCAGATCTGCCACCTGCGTCTTGGTACGCATAGCAACCTTCGCCAGCGTGCCCCGCAAGTCCGTGTAACAAATCTGCTCCGATATCTGCCACTCGGCAATGTCCCACGTTTTTTCCGACGCTGCGAGAACGCTCTGGTTGAACGACGGAAGACATCCCGTACTCGCTTTGCCGAGCATTCCGAACTCGCCGATCATGCCGACCTTCTTGCCGTGCTCTTGGTTCGGAAGGAAATTGAACAATGCCCCGAGCTGGTCCACGTCCATGACGGAGAGGAAGATCAATTCCCGAAGGTCCCGCACCGCACCGTTATCGGGGGTCAGTTTTGCGAAATCAAGTCCTGTGCTTGCCATAACTTTCTCTGTTTTTTAATGTGTTTTTTCTGGTTTATTTTTTGGCTCTCAATTCAGCGAGCCGGCGGGCCACTTTGGATTCACCCTCCGTCTCCGTCTTTCCGCTCTGCGGGAAACCTCTCCCTGCCGGTTTGTACTCCGATTGTACCTTTTTCAGCCAGTCGATTCCTCCGGCTACCTTGACGAGGTTAAGGATACGTTTTTCGTCGCTCGTCTTGGCAACGCTCTTGGCTCCCTCCAGTTCCTGTTCGAGTTCGGCAATCCGTTCTTTGAGTTCGGCGTTCTCTGCCTCCAACTCGGCGATCCGGACATCCTTTTCGTCCTCGCCTTCGGCCACCGGCTCCGGTCCCTCGCCGCCTTGTTCTTCGGCCGCCCGAATTTCGGTAATGATTCCGTCCTCGATGATGATCGTCGTGCCGTCGGGCATCTTGTGCTCTCCATCCGGCGACGCGTTGTCGCCGACGGCAGGAGCCTCGCCCTCCGGCTTATCGATTGTGATCGTCTCGCCGCTCTCGGTATCGAGTTCGTATGCGACGATTTGGGCGGGAGTTACGTTGAACCCCATGAGAGCCGCCAACCTTTTCATGGCGGCCTGCATCGTTTTTTCGTTTTTCATACTCGTTTTATTTTGGTTGTTATTTGGCCATGCGGCCGCACCTTTCCCGGCATAAGCCGAGGCCGGCGGGATTATTTCGGAAATGAAACCGAGCCGCTGCGCTTCGGCGGTATCGATCCATTTATCATCCTTCATCAGCGCGGCCAGCTCCTCGCGATTTGCCCCGGTTCGCTCGACATAGAAATCGAGTATCTTCTCCGTGTTTGCACGGAGATCGGCGGCAATCTTTTCGAGGTCCTCCGCACGATAGGCATCGGCCAGCGTGTACTCGGGGATATAAGGATCATGTATCAGAATCTGGGCGTGCGGATAAGCCCGCCTATTTTCTTTGGGTGCGGCGCAGAGAAGCACCGTAGCCATCGAGGCGCATTGACCTTCAATCGTCGCACAAATCTCCTTACCGGTTGCTCGTAGTTTATCGACCATTGCCCAGCCTTCGATCACATCGCCGCCTGCGCAATGCAGCCTCATGTCGATTAGGTTATCGTTCTCGGGAATGGACGATATGAACTCGTCGATGTCTTGGAAAGATACGCCCTCAACACCCGAGAAAAAAAAGGTCATCGCCTTATTCTCCTCATTCACGATAGGGCTGTAAATTTTCAAATATGCCATAAAATCTACTTTTGGCATAACATAGAACAAAGCCTCGTTTTTTTCCCTCAAAATGGTATAATTCGACTGTCAGTCTGTGACAGTAATATGTCCATGCACGATTTTGCGAAAAATATTTGAAGAAAAATTTGGATATTGATAGTAAAAATACTATCTTTGTGTTGTGATAATTAAACAACCGACAAGATGAAGTATTCAGAAATTGAGAAGAAATTAAGGAAAGCAGGCTGCTACTTCCTAAGTCACGGAAAAAATCACGATTGGTGGTACAGCCCGATTACAAAACGTCGATTTCAGATTCCTCGACACAAAAGCGAAGAAGCGAAAGGCAAGACATTAAAAAGTATCAGTGAGCAGTCCGGGGTCGAGTTCTGACCCCGGCAACTGCCGACAACATTTAAAACTATAACTATGAAAGCACAGGTAATCATCGAGCGGGGGGCCGACGGCACTTTCGATGCAAATATGGAGTATATCAAGGATATTCCCTTCGGATTGCTGGGACAAGGTAAAACCGTAGCGGAAACAATAGCCGATTTCTATAACTCATATGAAGAAATGCGGGCTATGTATCAGGCCGAAGGTAAAACGTGTCCGGCATTGGATTTTGAGTTCAAATACGATATCCCGTCGTTTCTTCAATACTACGCCTATGCCTTTACGTTAGCCGGATTGGAGCGAATTACAGGTGTCAATCAAAAACAACTCGGACATTATATCAGCGGATTCCGAAAGCCCAGCGAAAGGACGGCACGGAAAATCGAGGAAAAAATCAAAACGTTCGCAAAAGAAATAGAATCCGTTCGGTTTGTTTAATTATCACAAATTATCTTCCAAACGGATGCCCCCTCGTTTCGAGGGGGTTTTTATTGCACCAAAACCCGCTGGAATTTCCGGATGATCCGCCACACGGTCGCCTCGCTCACCTCGTACTGATCGCAGAGATGGGCCACGACGTAAGTAGTTTTCAGTCCATCAGCCCTGAGCCTCACGAAATCCTCGTACAGTTCCAAATGTTTCACATCCTCGACGGCTATTCCAGCCCGAGCCAACCGTATCAACAGGTCGCGGTTGTTTTTCAAAGATTCATATACTATCATGCGTCGCCCAGTTTTTCAAGTACAGCGACCCGATTTGCCGTTGTCGTGATCTCCTCGACGGACACGACCGGCCGGGGTAGGGCGGCCACTCCTTTTGCGACAGCTCTCGCCAGCATTTCCTCGCCCTCGATCACGCTGCTCGACTGCTGTACGGAGATCGGCACTCCGCCCCCGATCTGATTGAAAGCGGAAAGGACGGGTGCGAACATTTCTGTCGCCCGTGAAGTCATAACCGACTCTCCGTTCGACAAACGCGCAGGAATACTATCAGACGTTCCGGAACCGGGACCGGTAACCAAACCACCTTCAGCGAATTTGGCAGACTTGACAACACTCGTCGCCTGAGCCATCATAGCGAGTATTCTCGCTACCCCCGCCGCGGTAGTAAGTATGCCTAACAATCCTTTGCTCGACTCAGCGGCCACCATTTCGGATATAGCTTTACCAGTGTTAATCGCAATTTCAGCAAGAGCCAACACTTTAGATAATGCGGCCATTGCTTTATTGTCTTCGCCTAATTGAGAGAATACGTCTGATAAAGAACCGGCAATAGTAGCGGCAGCCTCATACTTAGCCTGCTCAATCTCGATTTCTTTCGCAGCAATAGCCTCCTTCGCATCCGTATAATTCCGCTCAGCCTCCAACTGTCGGGCTTTAAATTCCGCGTCCGATTCGCCCTCCATTTGATGCAATGCTTCCAACTCAGACCGCCGATACTCTACCTCTAACTGTAATGTATCTTCATGCTGCAAGGCAGCTTCGTTGATCTTATTCTGCCATTCGAGCGCCAATTCTTCGGCCGCCTTATTGCGAAGATTCTCAGCCGTCTTCGCCCGCTCATCTTCGATCAACTTATTGTACTTAGCCTCAACCTCGACCCGGGCAATACCCAACTCTTCCGCCGCACGTATCTCCTCGGCCTTCTGCAACTCCAACTGCTGAATTCTGAGCGCTAATTCTTCATCGCTGCCCTCCTTAAGCGCGGATAGGCGTAGCTCGATCAGCTTCGCTTGCTTGTCAGCCTCTTTCTGAATTTCGTCCTTGTTGGCTTGCTGGCGAATCTGCGCGAGGTCGATTTCCTTTTTGTCCTCAAGTGCGTTGATTTGGGAGTTAATCGCTCTTTTTGCGGCAATAGTCAAGTCCTTTTCCGTTTCAAGCCGCTTCTTCAGGTCCTCGATCTGTCGATTATAAGTCGCCTCAGTTTGAGTCAACTGCCGTTCCGATTCCGAAGTTATCAGCGCGAAGATCGCATCCTGTGCAGCTCGGACGGCTTCGAGTTCTTTCTGCTTTCGCGCTTGCATATCAGCAGCAGCCTCCTTCGCTTTAGCGGCAATTTCTCCTCGAACCGTATTTTCCTGCTCCAACAGTTCCATTGTCTTTGAAAAATACTCTCTCCGAGCATTGTACATATCCGCTTCGAGCCTTGCGAGCTCAGCGTTTGTCTCGGCGTTATTTTCCGCCCTCTCCGATTCGAGTTTCAGAGCGTTATAACGGCGCTCGGCCAATTCTACATTACGTTTTGCAGCTTGTTCTTCCAATTTATTCGCCTCTTTTATAGCCGCCAGCCTTTCCTCTGCAGTAGCATTTTCGCGATCCTTGGCTTCTTTTCTGAGCTCGGCCACTCTTAATGCGTCTTTGGCATTGAGGACTTCATTCTCGCGTGCTTGTTTCTCGATATCGGCCTTTTCTTTGGCAAGCTGTATCGCTTCCTCGTTCGCTTTGTTGATTTTTTTAATCTTATCGCCCACAATAGGCAGTTTTTCGGCCAATTTCATAGCCCAATCATACATTTTCATTCCGGCTTCGACGAAAGACAACAAGTAACCCACCGCTTTTTGCAAGAGGTTCATCAAGAAATCCATAGCGCGTCCGAGAGGAGCGAGAACGACATTCCACCTATTCGTCGCCTCCTCGCTCGAATTGATAGCTGTTTTGATTGCCATTATGATCGCCGCAAGGCCGGCCAATACGGCAAATACAGGATTGGCCAACAGCGTAAGCAGCGTTTTACTCAAATTCACGACGGCCGATCCCAAAGATTTGATAGCCTTACTTGCACCACCCGATACATCTATCATACTTTGAATTTGTCCAATAAACGGAACATTCGCAGCAATGGCTTTCTTGATAGACTCTTCATAATTACCGACATTGCGGTAGAAGCGCTGTGTTTCGGCCTCTGCCTCTTTGAGCTCATCGGTCAACTCGTTAATATGTTTGGCAAGCGCTTTACCCTTCGCTCCTTCTCTTTCGGCCTTGCTAAGACTATCGAAGTCTTTCGTCGCATTCGATAATTGAGCGCGTAAGGAACGCAATGATCCATCTTGCTCCTTTTCATGCTTGATATTGTTCTGAACCTCTTTGTTTAGATCGCGAATCGCGCTCTTGTACTCATCTTGTGCAGCCTTTATTGCGGCAAGCCGCTTCCGTTGTTCATCGGTAGATTTTCCGCTTTCTTTGATAGTTTCACGCAGCTTCTTTTCTTCTGCATTGACTTCCTCAAGTTTGCCCATATACTCGGACAACCCTTGTATTGCCTTATCGTAATTCACCTGAATTTCGAGTATCTTCTCTTTCGTGTCTGAATTCGCCATATCTATGATATTTACTGATTTGCCGATTCTGATAACTGCAATAGTTGCACCTCGCAAATATGCGCGGAGCTCGTCTGTATCGTGACAATACCGTAATACCGGCCGTATTGCCGCAAATAGACGGGGACAGTGTAATCAAGCGTCTGAAGATCATATTCGGTCAAGGTAAAACGTTCTTTAATAACGACGGGCTGATTTATTAACGCCTGATAGTTGACATAATAATCTGCTATCAATTCACTGAATTTCAACCCATCGAACGAAAGCGCGCATTTACCCGACACGTTCGTCAGATTCATAATGCGGGGCTCGACCTTCACTTCTTCGAGCTCTCGCCCTTCACCGCTCGTCGAGTCCTTCCACTTGTAATGCGCAATGATATTTCCGGATGAGGCTGCAAACGGAAGTGTAATAAGGTCTTCCTCCGGATCAAGGCTCTCGTCGTCCACGACAAGAACTCCGTCCGCATCAACCTTTACCGTATCATCCTCCTTGTATTTCAGATTATTCCTTTGTGCAAAATCCCCGAACGTGAAAGCTGTTGACTTCGGCTCGTGATCTCCAGCATCAATCAATTTGTTCGACCAATCAATCGCACTGCCTATGTTCGACAATAGCACATCCGGCGATACCAAACGGATCGTGTTCGGCGTGCCCGAAGGCATGGCAAAAAGCCCGAACATCGCGCATAATGCCTTGATGAAATCGATCTGCTTAATATTCGGAAGATTTGGAACGATTGGATATGCCGTCGGGTAATGCAGGTCTACGTCGTAAGGACTCACGTATACCGCCGCATCGGTCAGTCGCCAATCACTGGTCGAGATCAGCCAGAAGGACGTGCCTTTTTTCAGGGTAACCACTTGATCGAATAATATAGTATACCCTTGATCGGGATGACCGGAAATAGGTTCAGCATCCCATTTGTAATCGGGAACCGCAGCGCCGACGACTTCGTCCCACGTCGATCCTTCGTACAACCTGACCGACGGATTGTCCCAATGCGTATCTATCGCCGATTTTTTCAGCATCTGTCCTGACACGTAAATCCGGACTCGACTGCTGCCCCCTGTGTCGAAATAGGGATCGGTCCAAATCTGCGAGCTTTGTGTGTATGTTGTCGGGAGAATCGCATACCATGTATCTCCGGAAACCCCGGTAGCCCTTCCCGAATAGCTGTCGGAAGATTTGTAGCCTTGCGCATTCCAACTCGTGATGTTACCGTTGGTTCCAAACAATGGAATCGCCAGTTTTTCAATCGCTTCTTTTTGCGGCGACGGAATATCAAGCGTAAACCCGTTAGCTTGTTCGATCTGCTTCAGAATCCAAGCGACCCGGACCGACGGATGAATATTGCCGAACTTCTTGGCTTCCGAAAGCATGGGGACTCCTGTATTATAATCGGCGAAGAAAGCACCAGCCGCAGGCGGATAAGAATCCGGCATCGTATTCTCGTCCCACGCGAGCGTCGTACCTTCATCCGGCAAATCGGATAATTTAGGAGCATCGGATACCCATGTCTTCAAAGCCTGCAATAAGCCCCACGTCAGAGCGATCTCGTAACTTTCGGAACTCTCCATTACGATAGCCGTCGCACTGTCGATTACAATCATTCCATTGTGCAGATACCGCGCGGCATGAGTCCGATAGCGGAAACGGCTGTCGTAGGCCGGAGCCGTCGGATTATCCAATACGCAACGATTACGAGTCGTTTTAGGCAACTGAATCGTATAGCTGTTCGACGCCGTGATTTTGCTGATGTCATGTAGAATATTCGACTTGAAATTCAGCGTGATCGGTTTGTCCGGATACAGGTCTACGATCTGATCATCTATGTATAGTTCTTCCTTCATGCCTCACAAGATTTGCGCATTTTTCTCGGGCAGGGTAATCGATACATTGAAATCTTGCAGCAGGTCGTTGCTTCGCGTCCGCGATCCCGTAGCCACATTCACTCTCCGCCACATCGGCACCCCTTCATCGTCGTAACCGGTGAACAAATCGACCACCGGCGACTGTGCCAGATCAGACAGATAGTCGTATGTCGGATCGTCGATCAATGGAGCTACTATCGTGAGCGTTTCGGCCTGTCGTAGAATCTGGCGTGTCGATGTTCCGATATTCACCCCGTCAACGTATTGAGCGGGATTGCTCATTTCATTACGTGAAAATGACTCGTCTTTACTTATGGCGTATTCGTGAGCTGTCCGTTGGAATAGGTAGTATTCGTACTGCCCTTGCCGGTCGATCCACCGCAGATACACGCCCGAACAATCGCGGCTTATTCGCAAATCGTATGACGTTACGCCGACCCGTTCCACGTCATTGCGAATCTGCAAGGCATTCGGAATGGCAATGTACAGACGGCGGTTTGCCAAGAAGGTATCGAAAACGCGGGCCGGATTGACTATGTAATGATGATAATCGTCCTCGTCGGTCGTCGTCAACCCGAAGGCGAGCGAACTGACCGGTCCGTCGTCACATTTGACATCGAAAAAGTTGCTTGGTTTGGAAATCACATTGAACGTGAAAGGGTAGTTTACGAACCATGTACGGATATACGGGCCCCCGCACCGCTCGCCGGCATCGAGAGCGCCCCACACGCAATCCATATCGAACTCGAACGTCGTTACGCTTACCGTGACTTTTACATGAATTTTTCGGACGATAGGACTGTCTGAAAATCGAACAGAATAATCGACAACCGAATGCCTGATGCCTTCGAGAATCATCTGCAAATAACGCTGGATATCGAACACGACTCCGCCAGCAGGTGATGCCTTGCGGTTCTCTGTGTAACTCTGACCCGTCGAGTCGCAGGTAATCTCGACAGAGGCCGATTTGATTCGGCCCGAAACGCTGATAATCGCCGGCGTGAAGGCGAAATGTACCGAGTTAGGGTAGGTGATCGAAAAACCCAAGCCCGCATCCCATATTCTCATGCTCTATTCTATTTTTTGGTTATCGATTCGTCTATCGCCACGTCAAAGATACCGGCGAGACGACTGGCAATCCGATCAATCGTCGCAGGAATTTCGTTTGAATAAATATCTGTCCGGCCACCGGTGCGATATAACTTCGAGCCTTTCGTCATAATGTTGTACGCAATACCTCCGGCCGGCGCGGAGATACCCTTTCTCGCAGCCCATTCGGCCATCAGATCGATGAAAAACTTCGGCGGCCGAATGTACTGCCTTTTCCAAGGACGCGATCCCTTTTCAAGCGTGGAAAAGAACGAGCGCCCCCACAAAATACCAGTGATTCCGGCCGACCCTTCCGTCACTTCAGGTGTCAGGCTATTGGCCGTTGCTCCACTTGCGCGCTGACCGGCTGCGTCCATGTTGGCAATAATACGTTGACGTAGCGCTTCGAGTTCCTCTGCAACTACCTCTGCTCCCTGATATCTAAGCGCTTCCATTACTCCGTCAAATTACGCGCGCAAACACCCATAATTTCTCGCAATACCAATTCGACCGTCACGAGCGCGAGGTTCCGATCCAATTTGTCGAACATACAGGTATAGATTATCGGGCCACTAACCGGCTCGAATAGCCCGCTACCGTTCACACGCACGACAAATTGCATCGCCAATTGCTTCATACGTTCGACGACTTGCTGCACTTCGTCGGCCGGAGCATCAAGCCGAATTTCATCACCGAACGCGAGCACGCAGTTCGGAGCATCGACAATCTGGCCATTGTTGTTCCAGTAAATCGTACCGCGCTGCGGCAGTACGTTGATGCAAATAGGGTAGGATAACACCCGCGTCCGCTTTTTTCGATCAAGCTCGACATTCGCGCCGTGCCACGACTCGAACAGATACGCGATGCCCATTGCTTCGATGATTTCCCTGATCTTTTCTTCGACGCTCGTTTTCATAACTTGTTCTTTTGCTGGTAAATATCTCGCAACCGGCGTTCGTACTCAGCTCGACGTGCATCGATCCGAGCACATTCGTACAGGCGAAGCCAAGGCAAAGCCATGACCTGATCGTGATCGGCTATGTGCATGCGCTGGGCGAACCAATCGACCATCCCGAACGGACCGAAACGCAGCCTTTCGATACCGGCGGCAATCTCTTCTTTTGTCGGATTTACAATCGTGCTTTGGAAAAGCTTGTTGATGCGCTCTATTTCGGTCCCGACCCAAAGAGCAAAACCTATTGCGTCGCGCGCCGATGTCCTTATGATTTTCGCAGCAGGAAGCCCGAGGATGATTTCAGGCGGGATGAGTAACAAGGCATGTACGTTTCGTATGGTTTGTAAACGACAGAGCTGCTCGAACATCAGGCTGTCGAGATTGTTCGGCACTTGACGGCCGCATAGGCGGGACGGCTTCGGGAAATTCTCGGCCGTCATCTCCACCTCGTCTGTCAACGCCTGCTGTATGTGCAGAAATTCCCGTAATGTAATCTTTCTCATCGTGGCAAACTACCTACAGATACTCTCGTTTTGCGGACCGGCCCTCTATGGAACTCGCGCTCAACAATGCCGGTCAGGGCATCGGCCGCATCGTCGAACCGATTCGCCCGGAACAGTCGCTTGTAGGCCGTCACCATAACATAGAATGAAGGCCAGATTTTTCCCCATTCTGAAGGAAATTTTATGCGATTTATTACGGATGCCGAATTAGTCAATATCCTTGACTCCTTATTTCCCGATTGATGAAACCATTCGACACGGACTGCTGGGGCCAGTCTACCCACTGCACGGGCGAATCCTCGGCCGCCGTTGTTGCTCTCGATATAAGCTATCCTTGTATCGTTCCGCAAAAGCATTTGCGCGGTCATCGGCTCGGTCACTTCCATAGGCTCCTGCGTAAAAAGCACGTCCGTTACATAGGCAAAACCATCACGACTCACGACATAGCAGATCGAGCACAGGTAGTCGTCACCCAAATCGGCCGTATCAGTGTAATTCGCTTTTTTGATGATCTCGTTCGCCGGAGGAAGTTCGTCGTATGTCTGAAATTCGGCTCCATATAGCAGCCCTTCTTTAGTTGCCGGACGGCCTTGATACAGACTGTCGAAACCCACCGGATCGAGCGCACGGCGGCGAACTAACGATTGTAGGCTATGCCGCTCGGGCCATAATGGCTGCCCGAGTTCGCGCGGATCGAGGTCTGTGCGTGGCCCCTCCTTGATCGCCTCGAAATCGACCTTCAGCCACGCATCGGGATCACAGCCCGATAGCTGCCTGAGCGATGTCAGGTTAACCACCTTTTCTGAGGCTTCGATCCGGCCGATCAGGTCGTCCTCATGCCATCGCGTAAAGACGATCAGTTCTTGCGAGTCGTTGTGCAGACGAGTTTCCGCAACAGACGTATACCATTCCCAAACCGCGTCACGAATGAGCGGAGAATTGGCCTCTGCCGCATTTTTGTACAGGTCGTCCAAAATAAGCACATCGACAGTCTGTCCGGTCAGACCACCACTTCGCCCCACAGCCGTAAGCTTTCCTCCGCGGCCTATTATTTCAAACTCGCCTGCGGTTCTCGCCCATCTGCTCGAATCATCGGCTACCGGACTACCGGCGAGTTGCGTATCGGGGAAAAGCGTATAGTATCGCTCGGAGTCGATAATCCGCTGAATTTCGCGATTGAACTTCCGGGCGAATCGGTCCGAATACGAGGCAATCGCTATTTTCAAGTCCGGATTCAGTCCGAAAAGATAGGCCGGAAGCAACCGGGTCGACCCCTCCGATTTACCATGCTGAGGAGGGATGGAGACTATCAGCCTCTTGATACGTTTGTGGGCGAAGGCATTCAGAATTTTGTAATATCGTAAATGGAAGGGGGTGAAGAACCCCTTCCCCTTAATTGCTGCTGAAAACAGCGGAAAGCTATGCCGAACGCCCTGCTGAACTGCGGCTATGTACCTTGCATCACTCATCACTCAAAAGCTCGGCAATCTCATCCTTACCCATCCCGGCAATGAGCTTCGCCCCAGCCAGCAGGTCTTTTCCGTCTTTACCGGTGACTTCCTGCGATTGACGGTTTTTCCAACGCCCGGGTGCGATGTTCGTCAGCAAAAAGATAGCAGCCCCGACGTTGGCAGGCTCGCGCATCGTCTTAGTCGTATGCTTTTTTTTGTAAAGATTGCCCATCTTGTCATAGCCGTACTCGGTTGTCGATTGTGTCCATTCGTAACCTTTGGCTACATTGGAAAGGGACTTCACTATGTCCTGCTCGAGCAAATCGCGATATTCTTCCTTCGCCTTTTTTATAGCTTCCGCAAATTCCGCATTTTCGAGCCATCGGTAGTATGTTTGATAGTCTATTCCCGCATAATTACAAAAGTCCCGAAGACGCGCTCCTCCGTAATCAATGAGGCCATTGTTGCGCACCCATTCGGCCCACTCCTTGATTTTTTCTTTACTATATTTTGCCATAACGTGCAATGTTTCAACATAACATAGAATTACTCCCCGATTTTTTCCCTGATTTTTGAAGAAAGTGTAAAAAAAATTTTGTCGAACTTGTTGTACAAACATTTCTGGCTTTCCGGCCCGGGCCATTCAGAATACGGTCGTCCATCGAAGAACTTCCACTCAAAAATGATGCGGTCGCGCTTGGGCAGTTCAAGTTCATCCAATGTGTCACTGACAATTTGATAACATTCGTCAAGATTGAGATCGTCAATATCGACTCTCGGTTCCGGATGCTCCTCTGACCAGTCAACCGAATACGTGCAATGTTGGGCTTGTTTATAACGAAACGATGAGCGAGGGGATATGATGTTACGCTTAATAATTGAAAGGACAAAGAAGTCGAGCTCGGTGTACCCGTCGCGGGCACACTGCATCAGCATTTCTAAACGCAGCGGAGATCGCGAAAGAAGGCCGCAGAGAACATCGTTAAGCACTTCGGCCGGTTCGATTGACAATCCGGACGCATGGCAATGATAGGTCGCGTAATCAAGCCACCGGTCATATCTTTTCGATATATAGTCATTCAACGTCACTGTCTACCCAAATAATTCTTGACCTCTTCGATAAACTGCTCGATGTGCCGTACTACCACACACTTGTTTCCGTTCGTTTCGGCCCATTGCAGCCATTCTTTCTGTGCCGGCGACAATCTGCCCGTCTCAGTCTTCAATTCAATGCAGAGAGCCCCGAAATGACCTCGCGGAACCAGTAGAATCAGATCGCTAACCCCGGCAACCGTTCCCTCGGCTTTCATCCGCGCCGCCTCGATCCGGTTCCGTGAGCCGCCGTTAGGCACGGCGAACAGCAGTCCTCGATACTGTGGATACTGCATAGTAAACCACCGAACGCACGCTATTTGCAAATCGCTTTCCCTATGCCTCATTTAGAATATCCTTTACTTTTATCGCCATTTCACGGAAAATAGGGGAGGTGTCGTATTCGTCTTGGTAGCGATTGATCAGGTAGCCAATACTCGCACGATCCCGATGAATTGCCTGTCCGATCTCTCGGGCCGACGCGCCGCGTTTGTGAATCTCACGGCACAGAATGATCCGCGCCCGAACTACCGGTAGTCTCCTGCTACGAGCTCGTATATCCTCCAATCCGAAACCCGTCGCCTGTTCGACGGCTGCGGATATACGCTGTATCTCACTTTCAAGAATCGTCATCGTCCCAATGCTTTGTATTATTTCACCAGTTGAAACTCGATGCGCCAAACAAAAGGATTCCGATCCCATGTACCTTTGCCGGAAACCTTGTCGATCAGCGAGGCGAAAGCTTCACGGGGTGAGTCGAACATGTAATATCGTAAATGTTCATCTGCATATCCCCATTGTATACGGCCATCATCAGCCGATGCTAATAATGTTATCCCTTCCTTAAAGTAATCGTCCGAAATATCCTGCAACCGCTCAATCCGAAGGTCTCTAATCTGTATTTGGTGGGGCATCAGATCAGCCTTAACAAACATTTTGTTATCCCAACCTTTTGACGCAAGTGCGGTGGTCTGATAATCGTGCTCAATCACTCCATTGTTGGGGTGCAAGAAGCTATCATATCTTTGAGCCACGGCTACGATCTCTCCAACATTGTATCTTGGTTCAATTACCTCCCAACCTTCATTCTCGGTATAGCCATACAGACATTCTTCAAACTCAAGACATGGCTGCCACCACCGTAGTTTTTCGTACTTACCCTGCGGATCAACAATCCGCCTTGTCACCGTCTTTCGACCACTGATAACCGCCTGCGTCAGGCCGTAACGGTCGTTAAACATCATCTTTTTCATATTTCGTCTATTTTTATCAGGTCCGCATTATCGTGGATGTTGCCGATTATTTCGCAACATTGCGATAACCATGATGCGTTTTGCATTTCAGCAATAGAGGAATACGGATATACTGGTGCTCTATGGTCATAGCCGAATGCCACAGGATTATCCTCAAAAGCGAGTCCGCCGGGAACTCGGAAGATGGATCGCACAATTCCGCTATCATCTTCTTTGAATATATCCCCTTCCCAAAAGCTCTTGCCATTCTTGTCTTTCAAACCCGTGTACTGGCCGACGGTGGCCGGATCGACTTCTACCGCAGCGACGGAGATGCGGCCGTTATCGTTCGTTGCTTGGTAAATGAAGGTCCGACCTTGATTTTCGAGTAGGTATCCGCTCTCCCATTTCCCATTGTCGAGGCTCTTGCCTCTGAAAAGTATCTCTCGCATGATTCTCACTGTTTTTCGCCTTTCGACTGTTCGTATCTTATCGGTTCGGGTTTATCTAATCCAGTTAAATCACCGCATTCCGGGCAGGCCACGTACCAGAATTCCACACCGTCCCACTGACTGTATTTGATTTTTTCTACGTCTTCCCATTCATACTCGAACTGGCAGCCACAATTGCAGCATTCTCTCAAAAAGATGGCATTAGCGTATTGATCGCCGTGTCTGATTATTCGTTTCATATTCTTGAGTTTTTAATAGTTCTATGGGCCGCCAGTGGGTGACATCTATCGGTAAATCCATCGCTGGATCAAACCATGCCCCCTGTGGATAATATTTATTTTTGCAATATGATGCACAGTGGTAGCTACCATCAAACACAAGAACCATATCACTAATCCCATTTTTACCAACTACCGGCAATTTATCTCCTACGCTGATCCATTTTTGGGCTTCGCCCACTTTGGCTATCGCAGAGGCATAGCCGGCAAGGAAATCTTCAGCAGAATATCCTATCCTACTTCTGTAAGTACGGCCATTTTTCCAAATCTTCTTTGCATACTCTCGGGCAGCTTCTTCTGGTGTTTTCATCATTCATAAGGATTTTCAGGTAAGGTATTCACGTCGATTGCCAGTCCGGCGTAGATCAGGTTCCGGTAGTCGAACATCCATTCATTGAGCTTGTCGTAGTACCTTAACGCCTTCTCTGTATCAGATACAGGGAAACAATTTAATTTATCTAATGCTAAAGTCGGCACAAACCTTTCCCCTTCGTGGGTGATCTCTTTGGTTAGGTCGGACATCGGGCGAAGAAGAGGCTTTCCATGTTTGGGAGGTATTTTGAGAAACACATATCCACCTATATGTGACTTAATCTCAACGGCAAAAGGACAAACATTTTTATAATGCTTTTGCATTAACCCGTACGGCATATAGCCGCAAATATCTTTCAACTCAAGTGTTTTCATAGCTCTTTCTTTTCAATCGTTTTACAAAATTCTTGACATTCAACGCCTGTTCGTAGTAGCAATCCTTCTCCACCACTATTCTCTCCTTGTAGAGAGGCAATCCGTCAAAGCCCATCGCACACTCCCGAATCACGTCGGCCGGCTTGATCTCGCCTGTTTTGTAGTTGAAAGAGAACAGAGTGTGCCCCGGTACCTTCTTCATGCTTCCGATCAGCTTCAACTCTTGCTGCTTTTTGATTTGGGCCTCGATGCGGGATTGTTCTCTTTTATCCCAAACTATGTCTGCATCAGGGATCATTTTCATAGCTCATTCTTTAAAGTGTTTAATGTTTTTTAAAGGTTCAGTTGTTAAGAATTACTTAATAACTGGAGGGTGAGGCGGTCATTTATCCCGCACGCAACGCACGCTGAAGCCGTAGGCGCGATAGCAGCTGTTCGGCGGGTAGACGTAGCCCGAGTCGAAGTTGAGGATGCCCGCGTAGTTGTCGCCTCCGTAGTTCGGCGACGAGGACCAATAGTAGCCGTAAGAGCTCGTGCCGGCCAACTCGCCGCTATTGCTGTAGAGCAGGCCCGCAGCAGGGAGAAACAGCGAGCCCTTGTGGTCCGAGTCGTGGTTTCCCCCGAACCAACGGCCCTTGCGCTCGTCGTCCCATGTCGAGTTGAGATAGTATAATGCCTTCAATTCCTCCCGGGTCGGCAAGCGCTTACCTACGGACCTCGCGGCATCGATTGCTTCCTGCCATGTGTAGTAATGGCGGCCGTCCTTCTCGTAACCGCCGATGGCCAAATTCTCTGTGTCCCACAGCAGGCCGCAAAGCTCGATGGAGTCGGACTCGGGATCGGACGCAGAATCGGCCGCAACCGGATTATCCTCCCTCCATTGAGCGCCGGTAATGAACCCGTCTATCCATTCATTGTGGCAAGCTTTATCTATCATGTTGTAGATGGTCTTATCGTAATCCTCACCCAAACGAATCGGGCACAGTGCCTCGGCTACTTCACGTAATGTTTTCATAATCGTCTCAATTTTTCAATTTCCCTATTCTTGTCATCGATTACCTTGCGGGCTATTTCCTCGCGCTGCTTCGACTCGTCGAGGCAGATTTTCAGTTTGGCTATTTCTGCCTTCAGTTGACGGATTTCCTCTTGGTATTCGTTTTCCGGACCGTATCTCCACTCAGGGAAAGAGTCGTCTGTTTGTAGGTAGCTCATACCTAATCCTGTCATCAGTTTCATATTATCGACTTAATTTCTCGTAAGCGTTGATCGTCTCGAATATCCGCAGCGCTACCTGCGGCACTATGGCGTTGCCGTAGGCTTTGACGGATTCCCTGCACCAACTTGGAAAGGTAATGCCGTCCAATCCACCGGGAAACCCATCATCTCGGCGACAAACCGGGGATTCAGTCGGAAACCTTTCCCAGTTCCGGATAATACGGTCGTCCTTAAATCCAGACCGCCCTTTCCGTGTTTGCCCGGCGATTGATAATCTCTTGCTGTCGGTGTCGGCATAAACCCCAACGGCATGAAGACCGTCTTCCCTTTGACACATATCTTCAGACCCTGAGTCTGCGCGGTGGGCAACAATGAACACTCTGTATCGTCTGTGAGGGGCGTTGACACTACAAGCCGGAAGTACGAACGGTTGGACTTCGTAGCCCTCATTTTCCATGTCAGAACACACCTGCTCGAAAACCAGTCCCTCCGACCAATCAACAATTCCGGGAACGTTTTCGCCCACGATCCATCGGGGACGAATCTCCCGAACAGCTCCAAGCATCTCCGGCCAGAGATAGCGGGCATCTCCCGTGCCTTTTCTATTACCGGCGACGCTGAACGGCTGGCACGGGAATCCGCCGGTGAGAACGTCGATACGGTCTCGCCAAACGGTAAAGTCAGTTGTTCGGATGTCTTCATATTGCAATGCATTAGGGAAATGGAATTTTAGAACCTTCCGGCAAAACGGGTCGATCTCGCAGTTGAACACGTTAGTCCAGCCTGCCCATTCTGCGGCCAGATCGAAGCCGCCGACACCGGAAAAAAGAGATGCGTGGGTCATGGCTTCAGCTTGTAATACGTGCTATTGACCGTCGGCCCGCAAACGAGCATTCCGGCATCGACCAGACGGTCCAACTCGCCTTGCAGATCGGGCCCCGAATAGTGGGCGGCGATCTCAGGGTACAAGGCTACGAGCGGGGGCCTTCTCGCTGCGCGCTTACCTTCGATAATGGCTTCTATGATGTCGAAAACGCTATCCATGATTGCCCCGGTTACTCTGTCCGTCCAAAATGATCGTCGTCATGTCCCGCATTCGGTCGTACACCCGTTCGCCGTACCTCCCACGGATCGACTCCTTGTTGAGATTCGTCACGACTATCGTAACTTTCCGCTCGTCGGCCCGCCGGTGCAGAATATCGGCAAGCGGCATGATCTCGTTCCCGTAATGCTTGACAGTGGTCGGTTCCACGCCGAGATCGTCGATGGCCACAGTCCGGTAACGGAAGAACATCGGACATATATCGCTGTCGGCCCGGAAAGCATCGGCCACATCCGAGGCGTGGAAGATGTTGACGAACGCTCTTTCGCTAAGCGGTACTCGCTGCATGTAGTCGTTCACGAACAACCGAATCGCCTCCATCAGCGTACTCTTGCCGGTTCCGATTCCGCCCATGATCTTCAGTCCCCAAGTATTGCCGGAGGTCAGCCACCCGGCCGCGATGTCGATAGCCCGGTAGTGCGCCGGGGTGAAGCGAGCCGCTTTCCCGCTCCCGGCAATCAACTGCCCGCAAATGGCCAGCAGATTGTCCCGGACTTCTTGCACAGGCCGACCGATCCTAAAAAACCTCGTAGTGGCTCGGAACGGCAAGGCGCTCGTTAATCTGCCTATTGCTTTCGCTTCCATACTGTTGCGATTTTTCTTTGTTTTCATACTTGCCTTCCAGCACTTTCACGAAATTTACCGGTCTGAAAATCCAATCGAAGTCGGCCGTCCATTCGCGAGTATTCTGTCCGGCGAGAAACGACGACCGGCCGGCGGCCCGGATCACGTCGAAAACAGCCTCCCGGCCGTGCTCGCGGAGCCGGGCATATACAGCCTCCCGCCGCTTGTCGGTAAGTGTTTTTACGGGACGCAGCGATTTGCAGGTGTCGTTGTAGAACTTTACGACCTCTGCAAAAAAGCGAATATCCGTTTTTTGGGCCTTATTTTTGCCAATCTCACCCTCTGGCGACAAATTGACCGCATCGGGAATTTCATTTGAAATTCCAGCCGCTTCCGTGCGATTTTCGGGTATTGTATGCTTCGAGGCCATAGGCGAGTCCGCAGATTTGTTAATATCCGGCTTAGAGGCAATATTCGTTTTTTCAGAATTTACCGTACTTCCCGAATCTCCATTTCCCGAAGTTCCGAACGACAATTCAGCGTCCTCCGATTTAGGAGGACTTATAGGAGGTTTTTGTTTTTGTTTTTGTTTTTCTCCTATAAGAGGTGTGTCGGCCGTTTTGCTATGTGTTTTGCTAAAGTTTTTACTAAAGCTTTTACTAAAGTTTTTGCTAAAGTTTTTGCTAAAATTATTTAAGTTTAAAAGAGTGTATACCGGAGATTGAGCCCGCCTGTTGCCTTTCACGAACTCGATAAATCCTTTCTGCTGTAATCTATTGCGTGCATCGATCAAGGTAGGTTCGCTCATACCGATCGAGACGCAGATCAACCCGTTGGGACACTCAAAGGGATTCTCCCAGTTTTGCGTATTGCATTCCTGAAGAAGAAAAAAATACAGGTCGGCCTCTACGCTGGACAATCGCACTCTACGTCGTGTTTGCCAAAAAAGGTTTATCAGTTCGATATAGTTCATAACTCAACTCCTGCTTTTACCAATGCGCTCTTGCATATAGCCACGACGCACTCGCACTGAAATTCGTCGAACATGCCTATGTGGCATACTTCCGGCTCGATACCCATTTGTGCGGCCAGCCATCGGTAAGCCTTGTTCCGGTTCGATATGCCCGGAATGTATTTCGGCCATATCCGGTTGATAAGCGGTGTACGGGAAATCGGGTCGAAATAGTAATGAGCCCGTTTTTTCCACTCCCGGAGCGACCGGTTAGCCAGTCGGCCGAGCGCCTTGTCCGTACCCCGATGAACGCCCACGTAAGCGTCGCACTTGCGGCACAGGTAGATCATCCCGTAGCTGATCCCGTGATAGAGGGCAGCGCTATCGACATACTCCGTCGGCTGTCCGCAGTAAGGGCAGATTTTGCCGGTCAAAATCAAAGTCGTATCGTAAAATCGTCGTCCCATGATTTACATATACACGTTAGTCAATACCCGCGTCCGGTTCTGTATGCAGTACGTACCCGGCTTATAAGAGGCGAGCTGCAAATCCTCGACCCGGCCGAAGCGGTTGAAATTGCCGCACAGATCGACGATCCAGCCCTCGGCCTTCGACGGGTGAGGACGAATCGCCCGGCCCACCATTTGGTAGTACAGAGCCAGCGAAAGCGTCGGCCGGGCCAGTACCACCGTGTCGAGCTCCGGATAGTCGAAGCCCGTCGTCAGCACGCCGACATTCGTAACGACCTTGATTCGTCCCGCCTTGAAGTCGGCGAGGATGCGCTCGCGCTCCTTTTTCGGCGTATTCTGCGACACGATAGCCGCCATACCCGGCAGGCTGTCGGAAATGTACTGAGCCTCCTCCACGAACCGAGAGAACAGCAATATGCCCCGACGATTCACCCGAAGCAGTCGCCGAACGATATTCAGCACTCCGTCGTTGAAGCTCACGCGCCTATACTCGCGCTGCACGGAGTCGTCCGTATAGTCGGCCCCGGTCGAATTCCTGCGCAACTGGTTCAGATCGATCAGCGGGATGCGGTAGTAGTTCAGCTTGGCCAGATACCCCTGCCCGAACAGATAGCCGATCTGCACGAAGAACAGAAGGCGCGAGAAGACGCGCGGGCTGGTATTCGTGATAAAGCGCAGGACCGCGCCGTTTCGCGTCGAATACAGGCGGTACGGCGTAGCCGTCAGGCCGATGATCTTACACCGGATCGCCTTGAAGAAGTCGCGGTACATTCCCTCCTTCGGATTGACCAAATGGCACTCGTCCACGATCACATACCGGAAGTGCGAGAACTCCTCGACGTGGTTCTTCACGCTGCCGATAGTAGCAAAGGTGATACGGGAGATAGCCTTGCTATTGCAGGAGGCCGAGTAGACCGCGCATTCGAGGATGTCGTATGCGCAGAGCTTCGCGTAGTTCTGCTCCAGTATCTCCTTGCTCGGCTGGAACACCAGCACCGGAGCGCCGAGCCGAGCGGCGATGTCGGCAATGACCAGACTCTTGCCGCTGCCCGTCGGAAGAACCATAATACCGTTGGCCGTAGCGGTGCGATCCTTGAAATACCGCACCGCTACGTCGGCGGCCTGTTGCTGATATGGACGAAGCCGGTACATGATCTATTCTTCCTCAAGCGTTTCGTCGCTATCGTCGCCGATCTCCGAGTCGTCCTCGAAATCGGCACTCTCGCCGTCGCCTTCGGCCATATCCTCGTCCAGAAGATTCTCTTGCTCCTTTTTGCGGAAGTCGAAGCCGAACATATCGAAAAGAGCCTGCGCGTTCTTGTCCTGCATGTTGAACAATTCGCGGCGCTCCCACTCGGGAATCAGGCACACGTCGGCCAGCTTGAACTGTCCGTTCGCCCATGTGTAGTACAGGTAATGGTTATCCACCGCGATCCGGTACGTCGTATCCTGCGGCAAATCGATCTCCTTGCTGCCGGCCTTGACCTCTTTAACCAGATTATCGATGCGGGTCAGGGTTGCCTGAAGGCGCTCCTTCGCGTCCTTGACGCGCTGTTTGGCCTCCGCCTCGATCTTCACGAGCTCCGTCTCGTGCTTGATCTTGTCGCCCTCCATCAGCTCCGCGTAATTATTGCACATCGTCTGCTTCTCGTAAGCGTCGAGAAAGCGGACGACCTTCGGCCCGGCATTCAGCGCGACGAACTTGTCGGCCAACAGCTTCTCGATCTCTGCCAGCGAGTCGGCTCCCTCGAAAAGCACTTTAGGAAAGCGATCCGCCGCTTTCGGCAGATTGAACTTGATCTCGTCCGGAATGTAGTTAGATAAGTCTTTCATGTTTTACGATTTAGATTTGGTTGTCGTACTGATGTTCGAATTGATCCCAATACTGGTCCTCCGGGTTCGGAAGCTCGATCCCGAGCTCCGACGAAGCGAAGGCCCGGATGTGTTCGAGATACTGAGTGAACCGGAGCGAATCGAGAGCGGAGGTGGACACGGGACGGTACAGGGTCGTACCCCAGAGCGTTTTCGTATCGACCCCCAAAAACTTCTGCTTGAAATACTCGTGCAGATCGTCCTTGTCCTGCCCCGTCTCGTCGCTGATGCACTTGATCCAGAGCCACAGCAGGCGGTTCTGATCGACCGACCGCCGCTCGCGGTGGCGCACGACGGTCACATCGTAAGCCTTGCCCTCCGGAAGCCGGTCGAGGTAAGCCATGACGGCCTGTTTGTCCCGCGCTTTTTCGACTCTGAATTTCATAGCGCCCGGTTTCAGAAGGGAAGATCGTCCGGATTATCGGCCGGGGGAACCGTATAGCCTCCCGAATATTGGCTATCCGCCCGGGTGGCGGTCCCCTGATTGCCGTAAGGAGCTTGGCCGGCCGCCGGGTAAGGTTGGCCGGCGTACCCCTGCGGAGCCGTTGCCGGACCCTGCTGTCCGTAACCGGTCGGGCCGGCCCCCTGACGGCTATAACCCTGCGGAGCCTGATTCGGGTCCCGCTCGTCGAACAACTGCACCCAGCCGTCCCATCCGCCCGCAGGGATCGTGTCGAACTTGATGCTGATGCCGCCCCGGTCGCTGTGGAATGCCTTGCCGACAGTCACCCAGCGAGTCTTCTCCTGCCCGGCGTTGTCCGTGTATTTCGTACCGAAGCACACGTTCTGTCGCTTTAATACTGCCATAATTATGCGTTATTGAAAATCTTCTTGTCGGTAATCTTATCCCGGCGCGCTTCCAGAAACTCGATGAAACGTTCGCAATGTTCCCGAAGCCGCTGCCGGCTATCGTCGTAGTGGAAGTCGTACCACTCCTGATAGGTATTCCGGAAATCGGTTACCGTGTACTCGAATCCCCGGATGCGGCAACCCATCTGATCGAGGCATAGCGGATAAACGTCCTTCTGCCAAGCCATGCGGAACTTGCCGAACTCGTAGCGACTCGTCGTCTTGATGTCGAAAACCGTATCCTGAATCAGTTCGTCGATGTAACCGTAGAGCTCCACGTCGCCGTACTGCGTTTCGAGCGTACCCGAGCAGAAAACCTGCGAGGCCGCTCCCCGGAAATAATCGACGAACTCCTGCACGATATTCACCGGGAAATCGAAAATGTAGGCCGTGCCCATACGCGACTTATGATCGATGCGGATCAGTTCGGTCCCCGCCTTGTCGGTCGTGTTGCTTGAGATTGTCATCATGCCGGCAATGCCGGCATCGACAAGGTTGTTAAAGCAGGTGCCGCGCTCGGCCGCCTCGCTCTCGGACGGCACGCGGTTGATCGCGTCGAGAAGTCCCCGTTCGATCTCCGCCTCCACGTCGGAAGGAATCTTATCGGCATTCCACGGCTTCTCGATAGCGGCATCGATGTACCGATACTCGTTGAAGCGGTCGAGAAGCGACGGATATATCCTGTATTTAGGCGGCCGGCTCATACTTCCCTGTCTCTTTGTTGAACCGGCAAGAGAGCGCGGCGGCTTTCGCCACGAGCTTGCGCGAAGCCTGAATCTTCGAGTCCCAGATCGTCTCGAAGTCCCGCAACCGGGACGTCGCCTCGTTCAGGCTGTCGCAATCGGTGATAGCCTCGACATTCTGGTCGATCAGCGCGATCAGGTCGTTATACTTCTTGACTTCCTCCTTGCGCTTTTCGAGATTCTCTTGGTAAGACTTGAAGATGTTCGTCAGCAAGTCGTTCGGAGCGATGACGGTCCCGTTCTCGTCGATCAGCCTCGGAATGTTGATGACGCTGGGAAGATTGCACGTATTCTTGCCGTAGAACTTCTCGCACGGGTCGAACGAGATTGTCCGCTGCTTGCCGATGGCCTGAACGTATCCCACCAGGTCCAGCTCCTTAATCAGGTCCCCGGCCGACGAGCCTCCGATCTCCGGGCGGATGATCTTCTGGTCGCCCTCCTTTTCCTCGCGCTCGTGAGCCACAAAAACAATGTGTTTGCCCATGATCGAGATCGCTTTAAGGACCCGGATAAACTCGGCCTTGCGCGCTCCGTAGCCTTTCAGGGACAGGCTGCCGTCCCGTTGGCCCAGCTTCGGGTCGTTTTGGATCAGCCACGCCCCCATGTAGTCGAGCATCTTGCCCGCCGTGTCGATCACGATAGTCTTGAAAGGGGCGAGCTCTCCGCTTTGCATCACTTCGAGAAAATCGTTGTAGGAGCTTACCTGAAGCGTGGGGGTTTGGTGCGCGACATTGACGCGATGAACGCCGTTGTCGAAGTCCAGAAGTACCGGATAAGGCGCAGAAAGCGCGTCGGTCGTCTTACCGATGCCCGGCTGTCCGTACAGCAGGGCTTTGATCGTGGTCTGAACCTGAAGCTCAGACGGCTTTTTAATCAATCCCATAATCGTATCGTTTTAAAAAAGTTGTGTATCTTTGTCCGGTCGGACGGAGTCGGACAACTACCGGCCGGCTTTTAATCAATCCCAAGCTCCCGGTATCACCCGTCGGGAGCTTTTTTTATTAAATCGGCTTCCGCAAGTCTCGCCGGACCGAACCGACGAATGGCGGATAGCTTTTGCGATGTTGCGATTTGCCCAACGGGGTTTCGACCGTGACTATCTCTGCCGACAGGTAATACAATCGACCGAATCTCAGATAGCGACGAATCTGATTGTTACTGGCCTTACGCATTTCGACGTATTTCCGGTAAGGCATGCCTTTAGGGCGCTTAGTGATTATTTCCATAATTCATATTTTGAGTTACAAATCCAATTTCGGATGATCGAAAGTCCCCATTTTCGACCCTTTGGCGGGCAGGGGCGATCCGTAATAGTATGTCTTGTATTTCGCCACCGCCCGGCCGCTGTCGTCCTTGCGGATATTCCAGTAGGATTCGATAGGCATACCCTGCTTGATTAAGCGGGATATGACCTTGCGGGAATCGCTCGTTTGCCCGAGGCGGTTCGCCTGTGCTGTCGTCATGCGAATGCCGGCCAGAAAGGCCGCCTTGATTCTTTCCTGTGGTCCGTATGGCTGTGAATGTGACATAAGCTCGATTTCTTAAAAACCCTCCGGGGCCGTCGCGGATGCGGAGGGGGTGAATCAACCTAAAACTAACCTAACAACCTATGTCAAATAGGATATGTGTCGCAATTTCATCAGGTCGAAATCGTTGATAACTTCGCCATCCTGCGTATAGGTTTTCAAGGAAGCCGTGACGATACAAAGCCTATTGTAAATACCGTCTTCATAGGATGTGACTATCACTCCTAAATCGCTATTGAATCGAGATGTGTCGTATTCGAGCGTCACCCTGAAGTCGCCCCGATGGTTGTAGGACTCATCCTCGATAAGCATAGCCAGTCTATCGTAGTCTTCGGAGGTAAGATGTATCATAACCAACTATATTATGATTTAGAGGAAAGGTCGGGAATCGAACCCGAAACTGCCTGCCAATATGTACCGCCTACCGTACTCGTGCAATCTCTCGGCATCTCTCGGCTACGAGCTTAACGCTTCTTGCATCGCCATCCTTTCCTACCGTCGCAAGCTCTACCGGCTCGCTTGGTCTATTAATGTTTGCTCGCTGGCGGAGCCTTTCGGATACTGTTCTGCCAGCTTGAGCAGCGCTATACGCTCCTCGTTTTTCTGGGCCTCGCTTTGCGGACCGTCGTGTAATTGAATCTCGTCGTTCATAATTGTAGTGTTTTGTCGATTTAGCAATGCGCCATACCACAGTATCGCAAGCAATATGATTGGTAAAGCGATCATATCTATTTGTAATTAAGATTCTTTAGTGATGTTCTCTTTTAATTTACTAAGCAAATTTCCCATGACGTTCTAATTCCAATTCTGTGCAAAGTTAGTTAATTTTATGAACAAAAAAACTTTTTCTTTTTGCATCGTGCAGATATCACTTCATACCTATGATGTTATGAATTATTATTCTGTGAATATATAACGACAATAACTTTGCCATATTATCCACATTGTGAATTTTACCGAATATATCACCATGTAACCCAGTTATATTGAATTCCGGCTCCTATATAGGGCTTGACCCCTTGCGGCGTAAGGGCATATCCGGCGCTCACACCGATTCCCCAGCGCTTGGGCTTGCCGGGAACCTCGACCCGCTGGACGACCGTATTCGTCACGGTCTGCGTTTTTCGGAAAATATCGAGCGTATCGAGCGACGCGCGGAACCCGGACACGACGGCTCGGTAATCCTCGCCTTCGTATACTTTCCGGGAAATCGGGACCAGTACCGGGACTTCCGTCGTATCGCCCGGAACAGGCAAAAGTACCGTATCTACACGGGTCAGGTAGCAGATTTTGGGAACGAGGACAGTTTCCCGGACCGTGTCGCGCATCCACATCGTGTCCGTCCGGTGAATTTCGACGATCTCCGGCTTCACGCTCCGGCGGCCCAGCAGAAATGCGACTGCGATCAGGGCTAAAGCTATAACAACGTTTTTCATGTTTCCGTAAAATAAAAATGCCCGAACCTATCCGCCATGCGGTAACCCCAAATATTGGAATATCGCTTTCTACATCAAATCACGACGAACCGTTATGTAAATATCTTCGCCTCGGGAGTCGGCCTCGTCGAGAATGTCGAGCAGGCGGAACAGGGTCACCCGGGAGTTGATGACCTGTCCTTTTACCTTGTTCTCTCCGACCAAGATACAGCCCTCCGTGTCGGCCGGCGTGTTCCCCGAATGGATAAGTATTCCTGAAAAGTGAGGCACATCCAGCAGCAGGGGGACATTGCGGTCTCCGTAGCGAGGCGAGAACTTGGGCGACTGGGTCATGGCGATCCGATAGCGACCGTAAGGAATAGCCGTCTTGCCGTTCACCTTGACTTCCTGACCGTCGAATACGCCATTGGTGTTGGCATCCCTGTCGGTATCTTCCAGCGTGTCACACTCGAAGGATGCCGACGGGATGCTTAACCGCCCGATGGTATAGGTGGGCGCGAAATAGATTCGCCTCAGAGATATAAGCATGGCTATTTCAGAATATCGGTGGTTTTCAGAGCGTTTGCCAGCAGGGCAAGGTTTGCCTGCACGTTTTCGGCCGTGTTCGTAAAGTATTTCATCGTGATCGATTTTAGTAACCACTGGGCGGCTGTCGTTTCTCGCAGCCTCTGACCGTACACTCTTTGAACTTGGCCGCCTGATGCTCCATCTTCAAAGCGTTGTTTTGCTCAGACAACTCACGGATTCGCTGACGGTCGGACTCTTTCTCCGCGTAAAGCTGGTCGATTTTGGCATCTTTGGCTGCCAATTTTTCCTCAGCCTTCTTGTACAGTTCCTGCCATTCGTCGGATATGGAGGACACGTTGTGTATCTCCTCACGCTCGGCCTTTGCCCGAGCCTCCCGGCGGCGGGAATTGTAGAACAGGAAAAATCCGAGGATCGGCAACAAGGCGGTGTTGACGATGGTCAGTATTTCGCTTAAATGTTCCATTTCAGAAAAGGTAAACAGTCAAAAACGTCGACAGAAAAGCGGCCGTTTCAAGCCAGAAAATACGCTGCTTGCGCTTCCGCCAAGCCAACCAGCCGCACGCGAGGAAAAATGCGAGTGAAACGTACCAAAAAGGCGTGCAGAAGACGATCCACGCCTGTGCGGCTCCTCCGCAAAGTAAAGCGGCCCATACGTGAGCTTTTTCTACAAAATCATCCCGGAACTTCGCGGCCACACCGACGAACGCCAGTCCCGCGCACGAGAGAAACGGCAGCGGCCCGGGCGACTTTTCGAGCCATGCCGGGAGCAATGTCATAGCAACCGATACGCAGAACAGCGTAAAGGCCGCGTTCCATTTGAGCGGAAGTAGATAAAACGAATCGGACACGGAGGCAGGAAATCCGTACCTCACGATGATAGCAACCATGTACACGAGGAAGATGGCTGCGGAGATGATAATCAAAGCGCTCATAAGTCTATTATTAAATTGATCCAAACTCAATCAGTGCTCTGCATTCGACCGTAGTCGGGGACAGTGCCGGTGCGTTGAAATGCAAATTGACTTGATTTGTCAAATTTCCAACTTTGACCGAATAAGTATTGCCTCCCGTCGATACTTCACCTCCTGACAAAGGAATCGAACAAACGACCGATCCGCTCGCGTTCTTAAAAACGGCAAAGCCTTTGATTCCGATCACATATTGCGAGGTCGGTATGCCGTAAGATTGATACGTGGCAAGGATATGATCCGTTGGTCCTTGTATAACCTTTGAAACAGACACGAACAGTCTATTAACTGTCTGGCCATTGAATTTCTCGGGATAGTACGGATATAGTCTTGCTTCATCCGTTACGGGATCGGCCTGTCCGATACAAGTCCACGAGCTCCACCCGGATTGGTCTCGGTTAATTGTCGATCGGACGAACACGGGGCCTGCGCCTTTAGGCATGCCAATATTTGGGCCGGCAGCCATACAATACTGTACGGCCATCGTTGGCAAACGGTTGACATCGACGAGCGTAAATCCGAAAACCGCCTGATCGGGAAACGGGGAATTGGCCGCTCCGCCCTCGTTGTAGAAATATCGATTGTTCGGAGCGTTATTCAAATCATCCACTTCTGTGATTGCTCCGCCGGTAGCGCCGCTCACAGCCAAATCGACATACCCTTTTGTAGCCGGGTTGTATTCTCTAGTCGGTACGTAGACCGTTGTATTTTCTTTCGACAAATAATCGGCTGGATTGAAGTTACCCGAGTCCCAAA